>Ga0268277_1000435_pt1 | contig 33690 bp, 35 predicted proteins | sample saktaG_5_FD_190132 | JGI IMG/M metagenome (GOLD analysis project Ga0268277, IMG submission 190132) | Saline water microbial communities from Sakinaw Lake, British Columbia, Canada - sak_2010_1_5_50m | ecosystem: Environmental > Aquatic > Non-marine Saline and Alkaline > Saline ... | reverse complement strand
TGTGACTTATGATGAACAGACAGTTGGGACACTTGCAGCAGGGTCAACCAAGGCCATTGCATTCACTAAGTCAGCAACCTTTGCTGTGACAGGAATAACAGTGACTGTCAAGAATGCGGTTACTAATGCAAAAATAAAGGTTGATGCTGGTTCATTGCCTTCAGGAGCTTCTGCTCCATCATCAGCAAAAGGAAGTGTCTACAAATACATAACAATAACAAAAACAGCCATGACAGATAGTGATGTAACTAAAGGAATCATTAAATTCAAGGTCAAGAAGGAATGGCTAACAGAAAAAGGATACGGAAAAGACACTATTGCATTGCATAGGTATTACACTAATAAATGGAGCAAACTCACAACAACAAGAGATAGTGAAGATACAACATATTATTATTACAGTTCTGAATCACCTGGCTTTTCAACATTTGCAATAACAGCAGAAAAAGCACCCGCAGTAATAACACCAGCAGCAGAGGAAGTGCCAGAAGAAGAAGCTGATGTAACAGAAGAAGAGGCACCAGCAGAAGAGGGAGCTCCTGTAGAAGAGGAAGAAGTGCCGCCAGAAAAACCACCATCAAACACAGCTTTGATAATAACTTTGATAGCAGTAATTATAGTTCTTGCAGTAGTTGGCTATTTTGTCCAGCAGAAAAAGAAAAAATATTAATTTTTTTTATTTTTTAAATATCAATTATCTTTCCATAAGGTCCGGGATTAATTATAATTGTATTGCCAATCTTATCTATTTTATTTTTGTTCTCATGTAAATGCCCGCATATAACAAGCTTTAAATTATTCTCTTTAATAAATTTTCTTAATGATTTGCTTCCGCAGTGACCATTAATCAAATCCAGTTTTGTGCCATAAGGCGGCTCATGAGATACAAAAACAGCTTTTTTTTCATTTGTTATTTTCCTGCTGAATACTTTAGCTATTTTTTCAAACTGTGGGTTATGCGTTGAGAATCCTCCTCCGCCATGCCCAAAAAACAAATAATTTCCAACTTCATAACTTCTTTTATGCAGACAAATTATATTTTTAAATAAGGAGCATGATTTCCTGAGGTTTGTGCTTGTTTCATGATTTCCAGGGATTATCAAAACAGGCTTTCCTATTCTGTTAAGCATTGAAAGCATTAAGTCCATATTCTGCTCAAAAACAGTTAAGTCTCCTGCACACACCAATAAATCTGCACTATGAGACTTATCTATTATTTTATTTAATGCTTTTATATCTTCATGTATATCAACAAATGCTAAAATTTTCATAAGAATTTGGAAAAATAAGACATATTTAAATATTTTTAATTTTAAAATAATCAAACAGTTATGGATTATTTGATAAGGCTTAATTCACAGGAAATACAAGATGAAGCAAAAGTAATGTATTCTCTTTTTCAGAAGTATAAGAGTTAAAAACATTAATCTTTATCAGAATCTAATTTTTTGCTTAATATTATTATGTTGCCCCTGCCTTTCTTGATTCTTTTTACAATTCCCTTATCCTCTAATTCAGTTATCATAAGGCTTATCTTTGCCTCTGACAGTGGAATTTGCTTTCTTATCTCTTTCTGGGTTACTCTTCCGTTATTTTCTTTAATAATCCTTATTACCTTATCCAGGCTTTCAGGAGACTCAAATTCTTCTTTTTCCTCTTTTGTTTCATCAGAACTTTCAGGAATTTCCCCTTTTTTCTCTTCTGTTGCAGCAAAACTTTCTTCTTTTTTCTCCTGGAAATGTTCTTTTTTCTTTTCTTTTCTTAAAAAATAAGCAACAAGCAGAATGGATATTACAAAAACTGACCCAATAATCACAAAAAGAAGAATATCTTGTGTTTTGTTGGAATTATTTCCTATTTCTTCCAATGTTTTATCCAATAGTCTTTCTTCTTCCTCTGGGCTTGGATACATTACAACATCATGTATAAATCTGCCTTCATCCCTGACAACTATTCTCTCTTCAGCAATATATTTTAATCTTCCGTGCTCCTCATATTTTGCTTTGATAGTATACTTCCCAACCAACAGGAAGAAGGAGTATGTACCATCTGTAGAAACTTGGTATTGCCTTGGCGACGAGTCAACTTCTATCTCAGTTCTTCCTTCCATTTTATTAAGGTCTGGGTCATAGATGTTGCCATGGATAGTAGCAGCATAACAGTTTTCTATTGAGATCAATAGCATTAACACTATAATTAGTTTTTTAAGCATAAACTAAGGACTTCAGTTGACTATATAAACATTTCTAAATTTTATATGGCTAAAAACACCTTTAAAAAGTTTAAAAAAGTATTATTGAGCATGATTCATGAATGTACCATATTATAGACCTTTATAAAGTTTTAAATGTCTTGATAAAGCTTTAAATCAATTATTGAGAAAATATATTTATAAGTAAGACCCCTTTTTAATGTTTCAGTCAGCTATATTCTTTGTGTGAGAACCAAAGTTCCATACGCATATTTTTTTATGATTTTATAAGTTTAGGGAAGCAAGCTTGATATCTGTCTCTAGAGCTATAATATCATACTTTAGGGATTCTTTATCCTGCTTATTTAATTTGTTATAAGCAATTTTCATCCTTGATAATGCATGTTTTGCCCCGGAAATATCCCCTCTTATTACATAATCATTAATTTCTTTTATCATAAATAATATATCATCTTTTTTAATCTTCTTGATTTCCTTAATTTTTTCCTTCTTAACTTTTTTAGTCAGTTTAATTTTTTCTTTTTTGCTCTTCTTTATGCATTGTTTAGTTCTTTTTGGTAATTGAATCTGAACCTTCTTTTCTTCCTTCTCCTCTGACAAATTCTCTTTTACTAACAATTCATACTCTCTTTTCCTTAGCTCATTCTCCTGGTCAACAAGCAACTTTTCCTTTGACAATAAACTATCTTTTATTTTTTCATTTTCTGAAATTAAATTCTGAAGCAACCCCTCTTTTTCTCCAATTCTTTCCCTCTTTTTTAGAAATAGTTCTGCCTCTTTTTTCAATATCTCTCTCTTTTTTTCAATGTTTTTTTGTTTTTCTTTAAGTTCTTCCAGCTCTTTTCTCATTGATTCGAACATGGATTCCTTTTCGTCAACAGTTTTCTTCTCCCTCTCCAATGAATTTAGCTCCTTCTTTTTATTTTCCAGTTCTCTTTGTTTCTCTCTTAGAATTTTTTCTCTTCTTTCAATAATGGTCTTTTTTCTCTCCATTAAATCTTTTTCTTTTTTCTCAATTCCTGCTTCTAGAGCAGGAACCTGCTTTTTAGAGAGTTCTTTTATATCAGCCTGTTTTTTTCTTAATTCTTTCTCTTTTTCAGATATAAGCATTTCCTTTCTTTTAAGCTCACTTTCAAGAATTTCAATATTTTTCATCATTTCCTTTTGTTTTTCACTAGATTCCAAATGAGTCAGAACATGCCCTTGATTGCTTGATTCTTGTATTTTATCAGCAAGATCCTTGTCTTTTACAACATTTTTAATCCATTCTGCAAAATCATTTTTGTCTTGCTTTACATGATGATTAAATGTGGATTTATCCATAAACTTAATTGATTCTTTAAGCTCATTCATATTTTTAATCCTACTGCCCCCCCTTAAGATAAAATGATGCTCTGGTTTTATCTTATTCTCCTTTGGCTTCTTTTTCAATTTTTTTTCTGGAACTTCTTCTTCAGAGAGGTTTTTTACTGATTTTGGTTTTTCAACAATTTCATCTAATTCCTTTCTTTCAATTGATCTAGAAACAGGGATTTTTTCTTTAGCTTTAAAATCAGGAAGATCTGGCAATTCTAAGTCTTTAAGATGTTGTTTAACTATAGGCATATAAATAACATTTTTTTATTTATTTAAAAACTTTTGTTATACTTTTTAAATAGTAACTATATTATAATCACTTTATATGAAATCATAAGGTTTTTAAGTTAGCCAAAAGAACCATTTTGTTATATTATACTGATTGAGGTAATTAAAATGGATGAAAAAGAACTTATTTGCTCTTCTTGCAGTAAAAGAATGACCAATAAAGAAGGAACAGCAGTATTTACCTGTCCTAACTGTGGTAAAGCTCAAATAGTGCGATGCAAGCACTGCAGAGAGATAGCAGCAATATATACGTGCCCGGAATGTGGTTTTACAGGTCCAAACTGAAAATGGCAGATGTAGTAATAACTCTTAGGATAATGCCTGAAAGCCCTGAAACAGACTTAAAGGCAATAGAAGAGAAAGCCAAGACATTTATTGCAGAGTATGGCGGCGAAGTGGGAAAAGTTGAGATACAGCCCGTTGCATTTGGCTTAAACTCCCTTAACCTGATATTTGTAAGCAATGAAGACATTGGAAGCACTGACAGGCTTGAGCAGAACGTGTCATCAATAGAAGGTGTAAGCTCTGCTGAGGTAACAGACGTCAGAAGGGCTATTGGTTAATCTTTTTAATTAGCTTTAATAACTCTTTTAATTCTATATTGCTTTTAATAGAATTTGGCCTTATATGGGTTTCAGCAGCTTTAAATCCAGCCTTTTTTATCTCACTAATCAGCAGATTCTTTTTAGGAACGTTCTTCAGCTTGTTGTGCTTTACAACCTTTGCTATATCATAAAATCCAACTTCATTTATTTTTGATTCATTGCTTATTATTTGCATTAGTTTAATCAATTCCTTATTATCGCTTTTCTTGGCATCCTGATTCATCTTGGTTACAAGTTTTTTATTCCATAATTGACCAAGCCAAATCTTTCCTGCGTAGTCAAGCTTTGATTTGCACAATGGGCACTTTTCATCATTGAATATGCTGTCTGCATTTTTCCTGAAAAGGCATTGTTTGCAATGCAGAATATAACCATGATTTTTCATTGTTTCATCTACTTTCTTTTTTCCTTTTATGCATTCAAAGAAAACCCTGAAGTAATGCTCTTTTGAGTATGAGAATATTGGTATTAATGCCTTGTCATATTGTGCTCCAGCTGACTGGACTTTTGAAATAAGTATTCTTAATCCTGTTTCATGGCAGAACTCATTTTTTAATGGTTTGCTTGAGTATTTTCTAAGGCATGCATTTCTTGAGGTTCCGCACAATGCCGCAGTGTCAGTTGCAGTGACTGCTATTATTCCCTGCCTTGCAATTCTTTTTACAGCACTGTCAAGAAAAAAATTTGGCGAGCCAAATGGGTCAATGTCAATATAATCAAATCCCTTAGAGCTTAAAAGAAACTCATTTGCATCAAGATTTGTTACAATTATCTTTTTGCCTGATTTAATCTTGTTTAGTTTTAAATTGCTTTTTATAAGTTTGACGGCATCAGCACTTCTGTCATTGAATGAGATTGTTTTTACCTTTGCTTTTTTTAGTTCAAGCAGAAACCTTATTCCCCTTACTCCTGTTGCAGCCAGGGGAAGTGCAATTTGCATACCATTTTTATCAATTGAATTTAACAGCAAAACACTTATGTCCCTGTTAAGATTCATAGCAGGGTTGTAAAATACTGGCATATCTTTTGATACTGTTTCAGCTGTATATGTCTTTATTCTTGCTTTGCCTTCTTGTATTATTTCCATTCAGGAAAAGATGATTAAGTTTAATATAAAGCTTTTGGAAAGCTTTAAAAGTGAATATAATTTCCTGATAAGTAAGATGAACACTATCAGATCTCCTGTATGCACTGTTGTGGGACATGTTGACCATGGAAAGTCCAGCCTGCTTGATTACATTAGGCATAGCAATGTTACCAAAGGGGAGGCAGGAGCAATAACACAGGCAATTGGAGCTTCACTTGTTCCTCTTGAAATAATAAATGAGATGTGCGGGCCATTGCTTGACTCACTGAAAATAAAATTCACAATTCCAGGGCTGTTGTTTATAGACACCCCAGGGCATGCTGCGTTTACAAATTTAAGGAAGAGAGGAGGAAATCTTGCTGATATTGCAATTCTTGTTGTTGACATTAATGAAGGTTTTAAGCCCCAGACAAAAGAAGCAGTTGAGATATTAAAGCACAAGAAAACTCCTTTTATTGTTGCAGCAAACAAGATAGATTTATTGCCTGGATGGGACTCAGCTAAAGATAATATATTAAAAAATATTTCCAAACAAGGACCCGATACACAGAAAAGTCTTGATATCAAGCTTTACGAGCTTGTTGGAAAACTGCATGAGTTTGGATTTGCAAGCGAGCGCTTTGACCGCGTATCAGATTACACCAAAGAAATTGCAATAATTCCAGTTTCATCAAAAACAGGAGAGGGAATTCCAGAATTATTAATGGTCTTGACAGGACTTGCACAGAAATACCTTGAAAAATGCCTGAAATGTGATGTTAACAGCCTGGCAAAAGGAACAATATTAGAGGTAAAGGAAAAAAAAGGCCTTGGTGTAATCCTTGATGTTATTATCTATGATGGCACATTAAAAAAAGATGACATAATTGTTATTGGTGGAATTGAGAATCCAGTTGTAACAAAGGCGAAGGCATTGTTTGAGCCAATGCCATTGTCAGAGATAAGAGACAAGAAAGCCAGGTTTAAGCAGGTTGATAAGGTATGTGCTGCCAGATGCTTAAGAATATCTGCTCCTGAAATAGAGAATGTTGTTGCAGGAATGCCGTTAATGGCCAGCTCAAGAGATTCTCTTGAGAAAACAAAGCAGGAAATCCAAAAATTAGTGTCAGAGGTTATAATTGAAACAGATGAGCAGGGCATTATTCTAAAGGCAGATTCACTTGGCTCTCTTGAAGCATTAATAATTATATTCAGGGAAAAAAATATCAAGATAAGGAAAGCATCAATTGGCAATATCTCAAAAAAAGATGTAATTGATGCAGAGAGCAACTATGAGAAAGATCCATTAAAATCTGTTGTTATTGGCTTTAATGTATCTCTGAATGATGATGCAAAATCAGAAAAAGTAAAGATTTTTACAAGCGATATAATCTATAAGCTGATAGAAGACTTTGAAAAATGGGTTGAAGGTGAGAAAAAAAGGCGCGAAGCATCAGAAGTGGATATGCTTGTAAGGCCGTGCAAAATCAAAATAATGCCTGGCTATGTTTTCAGGCAGAATAGCCCTGCAGTTGTTGGAGTGGATATTCTTGAGGGCAAAATAAAAACCAATATGCGGCTAATGAAAGATGTTGTTCATCTCACCACAATAAAGAGCATACAATCTGAAAAAAAGAAGGTTACAGAAGCTGAAAAAGGGAAGCAAGTTGCGATATCCTTAGATAAAGTTACTGTAGGGAGGCAAATAAATGAAGGTGATATATTATATTCTGTAATTCCAGAAAGCGATTTCAAAAAGCTAAAAGAGATGAAAAAACATCTGACAGAAGGGGAGATAACACTCTTAAAAGAGATTGCAGTGATGATGAGAAAGGAAAATATTCTTTGGGGTGTTTGATTTGTCATTAGAACTTAAAATATTAAACAGGAAGAAGATCAAGGAGATAATTGCCTTAATAAAAAAGCAATGGGGAGCTGATTTCAAGACAGAACTTGCTTTCTTGATAAATCCCCAAAATAAGATATTTCTTGTCAATAAAGAGATGTTTAATCTAAACCTTGAAAAACTAAGGATTAATTCAATCGGCCTTTACTTTGGAGAGATTAAGAACAATGAGTTAAGGCTTAGCATTGAGGGCTCACAATTAGTTGGAAAGGATGCAAAACTAAATACCATTAAACTAGATGAAAAACAGGCCATGCAATGGCTTAAAGGAGAGGATATGGATATAAAAGGCAATTACGCTGGCTTTGTAATACTGAAGCATGAAAATGATTTTTTTGGCACAGGTAAGTATAAGGATGGAAAAGTGCTTAATTATGTTCCAAAGGCCCGCAGGTTTAAGTACAACCTTGAAACAGAAGAATAATCTAGGTAATGTATATTCTTTAGTAACTAAAAGGTAGTAAAAAACGAAAGATTTATAAAGAATAAAATTATAATATCCTATATGGACAATAAAAATAAAGAAGAACATTTATTAGAAAATACAGTAAATGAAAATTCTAAACCTGTAAATAATATTGATTATTATACAGTCAGAGCTGCCCCTGCTTATCAAATGATATTTGATGAAATAGAAAAAGCCAAAGAAGACCCTGAGAAATCCAAACAGCTGGCTGCGGCATATCTAAAAAGAACAACCTTTGATTTGGGGAATGTTCTTTTATTTGTAAATAAGCTTGATAATGTTGCGTTTAAAGGCCAAACTGATTTTGATAAGGGTTTTAAAGAAATATGTTTTACATTTAAATATGATATTTCTTCCAATAATCCAAAATCTAAAATAAATAAAGTCCAAGATCAAAAGGAAAAAACTGTTCCGTTAACAAAAGATGAGATAGAAAAACTTCCTTTAGTTGATGATGACCAGTTTTCAAGGGATATGGCTTTAAAGGAAGAGAATTTAGATGGTCTCGTTGGAAAAACCAGGGAATATCTGAACAATCAGGAAGTAAATGTAAATTTAAAATATTCTTTTACTGAGATACACTATACGAGGGATTATAAGGAATTTGCAGATATTAATTACGACGAAAGCAAACAAAATGTTTCAAAGAACACAAATTCCATAGTGAGCCGTATCATTATAAGGCAAAAGAAAGGAATGAGATTTAGAAGTAAAGCAGAGGCTAAGGAAACAGGGCTAGACAAGGTTTCCTCTAATATTTATAAAAGGGTATGCGAAGAAAGATGTAACTATAGTTTAGATTCAGAAATTCTAAATCCAAAAAGAAAAAGAGATTTGATAGAAAATATTACTAAATATCTAAACAATTTGCTCTCTCATAAAGATGAGTATTATAAGCGTAAGATTCTTGAAAAATTTGGAAATATAAACATTACCCCATTAAAAAAACTTGGTAAGAAAAACCTTAATGAAACTGTAAATCAAATATATAATTTTTTGAAAGAAAATCCTGAACATACAATCAACAACACAAATGAAAATCAAAATGTACTTATGCCTCAAAAAAGGGAAAAATTGTTTAACATGGTTAAAAATTTTAAATCTCTTAATATAAACAAAAAAAATAATGAAAAAATTGTAAATTATATAACTGAATGTTTTTTCCCTATAAGAACAAAAGAAAACAACACAAATAGTTTTAAACCTACACTTGAAGACTTGATTTATCCACATCTTAATGTTATGTTAGGAACAGGAATCAAAGGGACTGAAGTAAATTATGATTTTATGAAAGGTATAAAAGAGAGTAAAACAGACAGGATTGAAAGTAAATATGAAAAATTAGATGGCGATGGTGAAACAAGAATTTGCGATAGGTTTGGTTTTAAAGTTTTATGCGCGAGAGAATCTGATATTAGGAAAATAATAAAAATAATATGCTCTCATTTTGGAAACAAAGTTTATGATTCTTATGTCACTAACAAAAAATTTGATGTTGAATCGTTAAAAAAAGGGATAAAAGATAATCGTAATATGATAATAGAAATCAAGGATTATACTGTAAAAACTAAATTAAATAACTTCTGTTCTATCAATGGAAAGATGTTTTATGGGGGGATAAAAGGTAAAAATATGAAACCTGAGCATTATTTAACGCCTTATATTGATTATACACAGCCAACACTTATAGAATTCCAGATAATGACAGAAAAGATGTATAAAAACTCTACAGAAGGTGATGCCAGCCATAATACAATGAGATTTTTACAGTCATTGGCAATAGATGTGAGACATCATAACAATCATAATAATCCTAGTGAAATAAAACGCTATGATAATCTTCAAAAAAGATACCTTTATGTCCAATAAAAAATCAAAGTTTAATTATTAAATTATGTCTTCTATTGGGATTTTTGGCTTTTTAGCAGGTGTTTGCTCTTTTTTAACTTCTTTTGTGAGGTCAACTCCTAAATCCTGTAATGATTTTACATGCATCTGCATAAGCTGCTCAACAATGCTTAGTATTTTAGCCATTTCCTGCCTTTCCTTTGCTAATGTTGTTAGTGCACCTTTATGAAAGCCAATCATTTCTTCGTTGCTTGCTTTTTTTACCATAATTATCACCATTAATTAGTTTTTGTTACTTATATTTATTCTTTTGTAATTTTCAGCTAAAAAAGGCATATTTTTAAACTTAATATCTTTCTCATAAGGTATGGAAACCCAGGGGATAATCAATAATGGAAACCTCGTTAGCAAGGACGAATGGAATAAATACATCAATAGCCTGAAAACAAATAAGATAGAAACCAATAGAGAAAGATGCAAAGAACTGATAAAAGAGAGTCTTATAAATTCAATAAAAAAGAGAGCCAATGGCTTAAAGAAATTTGGGATTCTTTTTTCTGGAGGTATAGACTCCTCAATAATTGCATTGATATGCAAGCAACTTGGCTATGATTTTAAATGTTATACAATTGGCTTGGAAAACTCCAAAGACATTGAATGGGCAGAAAGAACAGCTTTGGCTCTTAACCTAAATCTAAAAACACTAACCCTTGAATTGGATGAAGCAGAACAAATAATAAAAAGAGTCATTAAGATACTAAAACAAGCAGATATTATTGATGTTGGAGTTGGCTCTGTGCTTTATGCAGGAATAAACCTTGCAAAAGAAGATTCTGTAAATTGTTTAATTACTGGAATGGGCTCTGATGAGATGTTTGGAGGATACAGCAGGTTTGAAAATACAAAAGATGTAAATAAAGAATGCTGGTTAAGCCTTCATAATCTATTCAAAGACTTAAAAAGAGACTTTATCATAGCAAAAAACCAAAAAGCAACATTAGTAACCCCTTTTCTCGATGAGGTAGTCATAAAATCAGCAATGAGTCTTCCTTCAGCATACAAAATAAAAAATAATGTAAAAAAATACATACTAAGGGAAATTGCAGTTGATTTAGGGTTGCCAAAGGAGTTTGCATTCAGGAAAAAAACAGCTGCACAGTATGGCTCTGGAATTGACAAAGCAATATCAAAATTAACAAAAAAAAATGGCTTCAAATACAAAAAAGACTATCTGAAGAATCTATCTTAAATGAATCTCAACAATGTCTCCATCTAAAAGATTATGTTTTAGCCTTAGCATCTGCCCGCCAAACTTTGCAGATTTTCCCCAGACACGCGCAAACTTGAATTTTGTGACAAAATCCTTATGGAGCTTGTTGCAAACATCCTCTATTGTACAATTCCTGCTTATTATTAATGGAATATTTAAATCTGCTTTTTTCCCAACTTCTTTGAGGTAGATGCTTATTAATTCAAGCCCATTGTATATATTTTCCTTTAATTCATTTATGTTAGAAGGATTGTTTGCGCATATCAAGACAGCATCTGGGAATTTTCTTTTTGCATCCTCTATCTGCTCATTAGTTGCAAGGTCAATCTTATTTATAACAATAATTGCATTGACATACTTTTTATTGTCTTCTATACAATCAATAAATTGGTCTGCATTTATCTGCGTCCTGATAAGAACCTCTGCGTTGGATATTGAAAATTCTTTCATTATTCCTGTTATTGTTTCATCATCCAAATCAAGCAGTTGAACAGTTTTTCCTATCCTGATTCCTCCCCTGGCTTTCTTTTTTATCCTGACATCAGGCTTTTTCTGATTCATCCTTATCCCTGTTTCATAAACCTCATTGCATAGTACTTTATATTCATTAAGTCTGTTTATGTCAAGAAGGACAAGCACCAAATCGCAGTTGCGCATGACTGCAAGCACTTCTTTTCCACGCCCGCGGCCAGATGCTGCTCCAGATACAACTCCCGGAACATCAAGAATCTGGATTTTTGCATGCTTATATTCCATTGTTCCAGGAATAACACTTAATGTGGTAAAATCATAGCTTCCAACTGGAGAATTAGCATTTGTAATCTTATTCAACAAAGTGGATTTTCCAACTGATGGAAATCCAAGTATAATAACTGTTCCATCGCCACTTTTTCTTACAGAATAGCCCTCTTTTTTTCCTTTTGATTCTGAGCGCGCAAGATCTTTTTTCTTTAAATTAGCTATCTTTGCCTTTACAAGGCCAATATGATGCTGGGTTCTCTTGTTGTATTTTGTGGTTGAAAGCTCGTGCTCAAACTCCCCGATTTTATCATAATTAGTCTTTTTTTCAGGAGTTTTTTCAAGCCTTTTATCTAGCTTAATACTCTTTGGTTTTTTCCTTTGGACCATTTTTAATAAAAAGGTAAATTCTCTTTATATTCTTTTCTAACGAAAAACATAAGCTTTTTAAATGAATTCTATCTAATAGCTATTATGGACCCTATAAGTAACGTCTCTATTGTGGGTGAATCAATAAGCCATTTACCTAACCTTTTATCAGGCATTTTCACTAAACTGGTGATTGTAGTAATAATAGTGCTAATTGGCCTTGTTGCCGGAAAACTATTAGGAAAGCTTATTCATAAACTGCTTCATGAGATTGAACTCAATAAGCTTATAAAAAAATCAGCCGGAATCAAGATTTCTGCAGAGGAAATAATATCCTTTTTTGTTACTTATTTCATTTATTTTATATTTATTGTAATGGCCCTAAACCAGTTTGGCCTTACGACTGTTGTTCTACACATGATAGCAGGAGCAATATTAATCATAATAATCATATCAATAATGCTTTCAATAAAAGATTTTATGCCAAACATGTTTGCAGGGTTTTTCATACACAAAAAAAGGTTTATTAAGGAAGGGGATATTATTGAGGTAGACAATACTAAAGGAAAAATTATCCATATAAACCTTGTTGAAACAACAATAGAGACAAAACAAGGGGATATAGTCTATGTTCCAAATTCTTTATTAACAAAGAAAACAATTGTCAAAGTCAAAAAGATTAGTTAGTTTCAATTGTTTCTAACAAAGACGCAATATTCAATATTTGCACCCTTGTGTAAGACTGCATGTTTGGGTCGTCTGCTATCTCGTCAAGCTCATTTAAAACTTTATTAATCCTTATTGACAGTTCTGAATCATCTTCTAAAATACTAATCATGTCGCTTATTTTGCTTTTTATGTTCTTAGGAACTGCTAAATCAATACTTAACTCTGAAAGAGCATCAATAATATCCCTTAATTTTTCTTCTGTCATTTTTTGGATTACTATTCTTTTATTTCTTCAAGAACTTCTTTTTGAATCTTGTTTGCTTTTTCTTTGATTTTTTCTTCTTGTTTTTCAAGCATTTTGATCCTTAACTCAAATGTTTCCTTTTTTGATTTCAGGTCTTTTTCCAAGTTAAGTTTTTTTGAAGAAACCATTATATTGCCTATTATTTTATATGCTTTTTCAGAATTCTTTAGCTCTTTTAATGCTGATTCTATTTCTGTTAACTGTGTCTGAAAGCTTTGTTTTTGCATTAAAAACTGCTGCATACTTTGCTCAATTAACTGAAGTTGCTGGATTTTTTGCTCAGTTTCCCTTGAAACATTCATTTTTTTAACCCTTCTATTTTTTCATAAACAGTAAGCAATTTTATGATTGAATTAATTGTTGCCCTTAATGCAACAGAATCATTTGCTTTAATATCAAATTCAACATAATCTTTGCTTTTTTTAATAGTGTAACTTGACCTGTCAGTTTTTAAATTTTTTGATTCTGAGCTAAAACATTTGTAAATAACAGAAGGATTCTTGTAAATCCTTATCTTAGCTGAATAAATCATCTGGCTTTGACCTTTGTTACTGTTGTCCTTGGCTTAAAGAGGATTCTTGAGCCGCAGTAAGGGCACCTGACTTTCTTTCTTAAATAATCAAGGGATACTTTTTTATTGCAGTCAAAACATTTATATTCTACCATTTAGAGCACCTTTTTATCTTTTTTTGCAAGTGTATACGCCTTTCCTGTAAATTTAGCCTTGCACTTCTTGCAGAACCATATACCTACAGCTATCCTTTTGACCTGCATGCTGTTGCAATAAGGGCATTTGTGCTTTTTTCTCTGCTCTTTTTCAACCTTAGCAAGTTTCAGCTTGACTGTTCTTCCATACCTTGGTCCAAATCTTTTAATAGATCCTAAACCTTTGATTTTTGCCATCTTATTATCCTCATATTACTATAAACTGGGGCTGCCCGGACTTTCATCAACTGTTGCGAACTCTAATCTTTGCGAGCGTCAGCGAGCTCGGTGGGCTTGAATTTTAATTCAATGCCCGCCCTGCGTGCCAGCTTAGCAAGAAGCTGTGCGTAACCATTTGTTTTGAACCGGGGTCGTCTGGTTTCTTGTGTTTTGACAACCCAAACCAGAAAGGATAAACCAAGCTACCCCACAGCCCCAACTAGTAATCTTGGGGAATATGGGCATTATTTAAATCTTTTGTTTTAAAACCTATTTTAGAAAAATTTCATCGAAACATTTTAATATTTGTTTTATTTAAGCTCAATAAAGGTTTAACAATGCATAAAAAAAAGAGGGGACAGGTTACAGTATATATAATAATTGGGATTGCTATTCTTTTTGTAGCTATTCTTTTTTTTTATTTAAGGGGCACAACTGAAAAAAAGATTAGTGTGCAGGAGCTTGTAATTGCCCAAAAAATACCAAAAGAAGCAAGGCCAATAACAAACTATGTAACAACAAACCTTGATGATGCCACAAAGAAAGGTCTTTTACTTATTGGAATGCAGGGGGGGTATATCTATGAAAGCCAGGGCGGTCCTATATCAGACCCAATAAAAGAAGGCAGTGACTTTGTTTATTATAATAAACATAAGATTTTTTATAACATACACAAGCAGAATAATAATCTTTTCAATTATTATTTTTATAAACCACCATATTATCCTTGGTATTACTATCCATATTCTCATCTTCCAAAATCAGGGGAAAAAGGGTCTTTTGGTGGATTTTTTGGAACTAGTAATCTGCCACCATTAAATGGCTCTAGCCCGTCAATACAGTTCCAGCTTATGGAATTTATAACCAACTATCTACAGGAAAAAATTAATTTAACAATCTTTGATGAGCAGGGCTTTGAAATAGATGCTGATATTAATAATATTAATGTTTCTGTTATAATTGGTGAGAATGATGTAATTGCATTTTTAGAATGTCCCTTAGGTATAAAAAAGACTATAACAAACACAATAACCAATGTCAGTTATTTTTACACAAATCCCCAGATAAGGCTGAAAAAGGTTTATAATCTTACTAATTTTATCATAAGTAAAGATACCACAGATATTTTATTTAATATTAACAGTTCAGAAAACAACAAAGACAACATTAATATTGAAAAAATTGAGAATTACTATAATCATGATGATATCATTATAATAAGAGACAATAAATCAATGCTCTATGCTGAGCCGTATACATTCCAGTTTGCTAGGGAGAACAGATACCCTGCCTTGCATTATCTTGATATCCCAATGCTCCCATTTGAAGGGTATTCTAATGCTGTGATAACAGAAGATAATATCAACCCAGAAGCAGATGACCCAGATGAGGATGTGATTGATTTTACTTATGAACCTAACCTGCCCTATCATATAACACAATCTGATTTTGATGTAGGTTATGTTGATTTAATAGTCTATGCAAAGGAAAAAGATAATGAAGATTATTCTGATTGGCAGGAACTTAAAATTAATGTAACCAGAGAATCAGAATACTAATAAAAACAACTGAAAACGAACATTTATATACAAGTTTATATACAAAATTAAAGAGATTAATATTATCAAAATTTAATGAATTAATTGGAAGTGGTATACTATGAAGTTTATGAAAGATAAAAAAGGGTTAGGAATAATAGGTTTGCTTTCTAGTTACTGGCCTATTCTTCTTATTGTTGCTATTGTTATTGGCATAATTTATTTAAATTATACTCAATCACCTGCTGAAATTCCTGAATCTGGTATAGATGAGGATGGTCAACCAACTTCTGAGCTCCTCCCAGGAGTAGATAACAAAAACTCTTGTGAAAATGTTACTGGTTTGCCTTTTAGTTCTACTAGTTATCTTGGTGATTCCGGGAGTAATCCAGAATATATATCTGGCTATTCAGTATGTATAGATGAACGTATTGATTTAGACACAGATACTGGTACATGGAAGTCTTATGAAGTTGAAAAAGGTGATGAATGGTGCTTGGAATTAAACATGGATAGTGATCATAGTGAATACATAAAATGCTGTGTATACTGTCCACAAGAAACACATTATTCTCCAATTAGCAAGTCCTGTAAACTTGATTTAGATATTGAAGAGGGGCTTCAATGGGAACTTGAATGCCCTTACATAACCCTATCATGGGATAAGGATGAAAGAGCAGTATCTTATGAAATTATCCCTTTTTATGATGAAAATAAAGATAAAGTAGAGGATGGCAAGTGCGTTGAGGATATATCCAACACCAAAGAGAGATATTTTTATTATAACCTGAAATCAAGTGGTTGTGCAGCTTATTACACAGGAAATGTAAGGTTTCAAATTATTCCACAGTATTCTGATGGCCTGTCAATAGAATCATATATTACAAACTGGATTGATGTAAGTGTATGTAATATTGGATCTACTGAACTAACTACCATATGCACAGACTCTGATGGTGGAAAAGATTATTATGTTAAAGGATATACTATAAATGAGAATGGTGTTAGGGATGATGATGTGTGTATGTCAGATCCTGAAGGTAAGGTTCTTAATGAATATTATTGTGATGAAAATGGAGGAAAAGGCATTGAATATACTTGTCCAAATAGCTGCAAAGATGGAGCATGTATTTGTGATATGATAAATACGCTAGCTGATGGAGAATTAAAAACTTACACAATTAAAGGTATTGATTATAATGTCAAGCCAATAATCACCACAAATATATATCCTTATCACGTTCAGTTTGTGGTAAATGGTGAACTAACTGAACTCTTGGGAACAGGTAATACATTCACATTATCAAATGGAGCAGGAATAGCTGTAATTGAAATCCTGCCAAATGAAGCAGGGGATGTAACACAAGATTTAGTTGAATTTTGTTTAAATGGGAAAACTAGTTAGGAACCAACAGAAGCATCAGAAAGAATCCTAGCTGAAATTTAATTAATTATACATATTCTATTTTAAGAATCATATTTACCAAAATTTTATATATTGCATCTAATTCTTTATAGATATGGCCTTAACTGAAAAAGAAAAATATGAACTAAAGAAATTTATTAAGAAGCTTGAACTATTTAAAAGGCCGCACACAGAGCTTGTTACTGTTTATATTCCTGCTGGCTATGACATAAATAAGATAATAAACCATTTAAAGCAGGAGCAGGGAACTGCAACAAATATAAAATCAGCTTCAACAAGGAAAAATGTTATTGATGCACTTGAGAGAATGGTACAACATTTGAGATTATTTAAGCAGACACCAGAAAATGGCCTGACTGTTTTTTCCGGGAATGTTGCTGAAAGAGAAGGACAGATTGATTTGGAAGTATGGAGCATAGAGCCGCCAGTGCCTTTAAATACCAGAATATACAGGTGTGACAAGCAGTTTGTTCTTGACTTGTTGAGAGATATGCTTGACACAAAAGAGGTTTACGGTCTTGTTGTCATGGACAGGAGAGATGCAAACATTGCTTTGTTAAAGGGAAAAACAATAGTCCCTTTGGTTAAGACACATTCACAGGTTCCTGGAAAACAGCGAGCTGGGGGACAATGTCTTGTAAATGAATCTTTAATCCAATTATCTGATGGTTCTCTTCCCAAAATTGAAATGGTTCATAATCCAAATATAATCAAGTCTATTATGATTAAGAACAATTTTGCAGTTTCTGATTCAAATATCATAGATAAATGGAATGTAAAGAAGAATAAAATTTACAAGATTGTTACTAAAAATCCCCGCTTAGAAATTCAATCATCTAAAGATCATTTGTTTTTTGTAGCAACTTCTAAAGGAATCATTGAAAAATCTGCAGAGGAATTAAAACAGGGAGATTATCTAATAATGCCTGAAAAAATATACATCAAAGGAAAAATACAAAAAATAAATTCAAAAAAATATTATAATTCTTTTATCATAACAAAAGAAGGCCAGGAATTTCTAAAGAAAAGAAGATTAAAAAAGGGATTGCTTCAAAGGCAATTAGCAAAAGAAGCAGGTTTAACACAAACAACAATCTCCCGTTATGAACTTGGTAAATCAAATGCATGCAGGATGCCATTAAAAAGATTGTGCAGTAAGTTAAATATTGATTTTGATAAATTTTTAAAAGATTATACCCATTCTTATATGTATAGAAATATAAATTTACCAACTACTTTAAATAAGGAATTTGCACAATTTTTAGGATATCTCATAGGGGATGGTTGCATAGAAACTGACAGGGTTACTTTCTTTGAGCAAAATAAACAATTAGCGTTAACTTACCAGAAAAAATTCAATCAATTCTTCAAAATTAATTCCAGCTATAGGTTTAGAGAAAGCAAAAACTATTATCAGATAAGATTTACTAGCAGGCCTTTGGTTAGATTAATCAAAGAAGAATTCCCGGAAATAAGGAAAGCTTTAGATTCTGAAATCCCCAAAAAAATACTCCTATCTGATAATAGGATTGTTGCAGCTTTCTTGAGGGGATTATTTGATGCAGATGGATTTGTTAATATTAAAAGAGGAGTTGCTCTTGGAATAAATAATAAGAAATTGGCTCAACATACTCAACTTGCACTGTTAAGGTTTTCTATTTTAAGTTCATTGCTGGAATATGACAATAAGGCAAATAAATACAGCAATAATCCGAGATTTACAGTTGATATAACTGAAAAGAAATCAATTCAATTGTTCAAAAAACACATTGGTTTCAGCTTTCATGAAAAAGCTAATAAATTAAATGCTATCATTAATAAAAAATCAGATTCAAGCTATTCAAGGCAAATAATAGTTTCAGGAAGAAAAATAAGGAAATTAATAGAAAAATCAGGCTATAATCTTGAATTATTCCCAAAAGTTAATAACTTTTTTAGAAATGAAAGAATGATGAGCAAACAAACTTTCAAAAATTCAATTTTATCTAATATTAAAGATAAAAAGCTGTATAATCAATTAGAGGTTATTTACAATTATCCAATTCTTCCAATTAAGATAAACAAGATAGAAAAAATCAATAAGAAAGTAAAAATGATTGATATATCAGTCAAAAACAAAAACTTCATAGCAAATGGAATAATTACTCATAATTCAGCAGCCCGTTTTGCAAGAATAAGAGAGGGTGCTGCAAAAGACCATTATAAAAAGGTTGCAGAATACATGAAAAACCAGTTTTTAACACTAAAGGAGCTTAAGGGAATAATTGTTGGCGGTCCAGGTCCTACAAAATATGACTTTGTTGATGGTAACTATATTACAAATGAAGTGAAAAAAAAGATAATTGCAATAAAGGATTTGTCTTACACAGAGGAATTTGGACTGCAGGAATTATTAGATAAATCACAGGATGTATTGGCAAAAGAAGAGGTAGCAGCTGAAAAAGAAATAATGGCGAAATTCTTTAATCTGCTTTCAACAAGGCAGGGGATGGTAAGCTATGGCCTTAATGAAGTGAAAAAAAACCTTGAGATTGGCGCTGTAGACATATTATTGCTTTCAGAAAGCCTTGATGATAGTATAATAGATGAAATGGAGAATCTAGCAAAAACATTTGGCACTACTGTTAATATAATCTCAACAGAAACAAGAGAAGGTGTTCAGCTAAGGGAGATTGGCAAGATAGCTGCCATCCTAAGGTATGAGATTTAAAAAGATTATTATAGCAAGGCTATTTCTTTTTTAAAATGCAACTAATTAAAGAAGCTTTTGAGAAGCTTTATCCTAACAAAGCATTTAATTACTCTGTAAAAATCAAATATACTGCAAGGTTCAAGCCATACAATGCTAATGTAAGATACACTAAAAATAATCTTGAATTTAGCTTAAGCAAGCAATGGAAGCATATAAGCAAGGACATTGTTATTGGATTAATACAATCCCTTTTGTTAAAGGTTTTCAAAGACAAAAAAAACACAATAAACATTGATTTGTACAATTATTTTATAAGGAATCTTCATATATCAATTCCAAAGCAAAATTCAGATCCAACACTTGAAAGCTCTTTCAACAGGGTGAATAAAGAATATTTCTACAACCTTATTGAAATATCTAACCTTGAGTGGGGGAGCAACTCAAAAAGAAAGCTTGGCTCTTATGATTATCATACAGACACAATAAGCATAAGCAAGATATTTTTAGATGCAGAGCCAGAGCTTCTTGATTATATTATTTATCATGAGATGTTGCATAAAAAGATAAAATTCAATAACAAAGATAACAGAAGCTATCACCATACAAGGGAGTTTAGGGAAAAAGAAAAGGAGTTTAAAGGCCATAAAGAGATGGAGAAGAAAATAAAGCTCCTGATTAGAAAGTCAAAATACAAAGGGTTTTTAAGGTATTTTAGCTAAAAATCATAATTACGATGAAAATTAAAGAAATCAAAGCAAAATCAATCATAACTAAATCCGGCTTACCAGATTCAGATTTTGTAATAAACCCATATATTGGATGCCAGCACGGTTGTAAATATTGCTATGCAAGATTTATGAAAAGATTTACAGGCCATACAGAACCTTGGGGCTCATTTGTTGATGTAAAGATCAATGCTCCTGATTTAATCCCAAGAAACACAAATAAATACAAATGTAAGTCCATAACAATTAGTTCTGTTACAGACCCTTACCAGTCAATTGAGAGAAAATATAGACTCACAAGAAAAATTCTTGAAAGACTTATACCACTTCAACCACATTTAGGTTTGATGACCAAGTCTGATTTAGTAGTTAGGGATATTGATTTGTTTAAGAAATTCAAGGATTGTATTGTTGCTCTTTCTTTATCAATTTTAGACAATAAAATAAGGAAGGAATTAGAACCTTTGTCATCGTCACCAAATAAAAGAATAAACGCGCTGAAAGAAGTTCATAAAAACAAAATTCCAACAGCCCTTTTTATCTCACCAATTTTTCCAGAAATAACAGATTGGAAAAAAATAATCAACAAAACTAAATCTTTTGTAGGTGAATATTGGTTTGAAAACCTAAATCTTTATCCATCTATAAAAAGAGAGGTTTATAGATTCCTAAAAAAGAACAAACCTGAACTTATAGAGAAATACAAAGATATATATTCAAAAAATAGCAATTATTGGGATATTGAAGAAAGGAACATAAAAGAATTTTGTAAAAAGAATAAGATTAACTGTAGAATATATTTCCATCATAAGTAGGCATTTCAGCTAATGAAAATCAAAAACTATAAATATAGCTGGTTTTCCCTTTATTATAATGGGGTAAAAATATCATGGCAACAAAACTTATTGCAGCAACCTCTGTTCAAGAGGGAAGGTATATAATACTTGATGAAATTCCATGCAGGGTAACAAGCATACAAATATCAAGGCCAGGGAAGCACGGCCATGCAAAGGTAAGACTAACTGCAATTGGGATTATTGACGGCAAGAAAAGGGAAACAGTAATGCCTGGGCATGACATGCTGCAGACACCTGTAATTGACAAAAAAACTGCACAGGTCCTATCAGTGCATGGGGATGTGGCTAATGTAATGGATGCAGAAACATATGAAACTTTTGATCTGGAAATACCAGAAGAGCTGAAGGCAGATTGTGTTCCTGGATCTAATGTACTTTATTGGTTGATTACAAACATCAAGATTATGAAACAGGTTAAATCAGAATAGGTGTAAAATGGTAAAATTTCCAGAAGCAGAAGCAAGAATAATGCACAACATATTTGTATGCAAGAACTGCAAGACAAAAATAAGGGCTAATATAATGAAAGTTCTACAAGGAAAGATTAAATGCAGAAAGTGTAATAGCAAGGCATTAAGGCCCCTTAGAAAGAAATAAGATGGATATTCAGACTATATGCGCTTTTATATTTATAGGCTGTATGTTACTGTTTCTTTATGTTAACAGAAAGAAAATAATTATTCAGAAGATATTCTATCCATTCCTTTATTTTGCTATGTACAAGACTAAGATTGGATTAGATTTAATGGATAGGATGGCCAAAAAACATCCAAAATTGTTAAAATATCTGGCATATGTAGGGGTTGCAGCCGGATTCTTAGGCATGGTTGCAATGGCTGCTATGCTAGTGATTAACTTTTACAATCTAATTACAAAGCCTGCAGTAGTTTCAGGTGTGATGATGGTGCTCCCATTTAAGGCTGCGGGGACTTTTTATGTCCCTTTCTTTTATTGGATTATATCTATTTTCCTTCTTGTAATTGTCCATGAGTTCTCGCATGGTGTTATAGCAAGATTATATAATATTAAAATAAATTCAAGCGGGCTTGCATTTCTTAATATTATAGTTCCTGTAATTCCAGCTGCATTTGTTGAGCCAGATGAGAAAGAGCTAAGAAAAAGGCCAAAGATACAGCAATTGTCAGTTTTTGCAGCAGGGCCATTTTCTAATATTCTATTTGCTCTTGTTGTTTTGGCTATAATGGGGCTTGTTATGGTTCCTGTATCTAATGCTGTCTTTAATTATAATGGTGTTTTAGTAACTGGTTTTACTCCTAGCAATGAAACCTTTCCTGCAGAAGCAGCAGGTATGACAGAAAATGAGCTGATAATTGGCATAGACAATATGCCGATTACCACTGTGGAGAATTTCACAGAGATAATGCAGAATAAAACTCCTGGTGAATCTGTTGTTATTACAACAAATGTGACAGATTATAATATTGTTCTGACTGAAAGCCCTGATAATGAAAGTGTGGCTTATCTTGGAATTTATTTAACCCAGAATCAGGAAATAAAAGAAAATGTATTGCAAAAATACGGGAAAACTCTTCCTAATATTTTTGTCTGGTTTGTTGGATTGTTTTACTGGATTTATGTTCTAAACTTAGGTATTGGATTGTTTAACTTAGTTCCATTAGGCCCAATAGACGGCGGAAGAATGCTTCAGTTAGCAATGCACAAATTCTTTAAGAAAAAAAATGGCGACAAGATTTGGAAAGTAATCAGTTTTATTTTCCTAGGGCTTGTTTTGATTAATGTTTTATGGCCTTTTATTCAAAACCTTATTAGGTTTATTATCGGATTTTTTTAGAGTTTCTTTTTTCAAAATATTTTTTAACCCTTTTGTCTATCTGTGGTCTTGCATTTATATCAAGCTTGTAATAAATCTTTTCAGCCTCTGGCCCCCATGAATAGTTGCCTTTTTCACTTTTGATTTTGCTTATCTTGAATTCCTTTAAAGCAAGGCCTTTCTTAAGATGATAGTAAATTGACCTCATTGTCACAGCAGGAAAAATATCAATGTACTTTTTGTATATATCATACCCATAGGCACTCTTCAAAAAATAGAGTATCTCAATAATATTCTGCCTTATCTTGCTCTGGACTGGTCTTCCGCGGTTCATAAGCAAATTACAAACTTGTTTTTTTAAATATTTTTCTATATTGAAAATTAATTTTCCAAAAGCTTTTTATGTAACCTGTTAATCTGATTTGTTTATGATAAAAGCAATAATCTTTGATTATGGAAATGTAATCCACAAATGGGACAATTATATCTTCTTGGACAAAATTGTCAAAAAATCTAATAAAAGTTATGAATACATTGATAATTTTATTTTTTCGTCCGGATTGCAGGATAAATTTGAATTAGGAGAAATATCAGAAATAGACTTTTTTAGAATTATAAAGGAACAATGCAACCTTTCAATAACCAGAAAAGAATTTTTTAAAGAATACACAGACAGACTTTTTGAGAAAATTTCATCTACTACAGTCTTAATTAAAAAATTAAAGAAAGATTATAAAGTTGCATTACTCTCAAACACAACGAAGGTTGATTTTGATTATATAATCAAAAAATTAAGAGAATTTTCTTTGTTTGATTCTGTTACATTATCTTTTGAACTTGGACTCGCAAAACCAGATAAAAGAATATATCTTGATGCACTAAAAAAATTAAATATTAAGCCAGATGAGTGCATTTACATAGATGACATAAAAGAATATTCTGACGCTGCATCAAAGCTAGGTATTCATGGAATATATTATACTTCTTATGAAAATTTAATTAAAGAATTAAAAAAATTGAATGTAAAGGTTTGATTTTACTACTGCGGTCTTAAATTCCTTCTCTCTGCATCCAATAAAAGTCTTTTTTCTGTTATTGCAACTGTATGCCTTATCTGCTGGACAGCGTCTGGGTTTGCGCTTATGCTGTCAATACCCTGCCTTACCAAAAATGCAGCCATCTTTGGCGTTGAGCCTGCCTGGCCGCATATTGAAGTCTGCACGTGATATTTCTTGCATACTTTTATTACTCTTGCAATCTCTGAAAGAACTGCTGGATGCAGCTCATCATAATGCTTTTGCACCAAAGCATTGTTCCTATCAATTGCCAGAGTGTATTGTGTTAGGTCATTTGTTCCAAAGCTTATAAAATCAATCCCAAGTTTGCAGATATCCTCTATTATCCATACAGCAGCAGGGGTCTCTATCATTACTCCAAATTCAACATATTCATCATCAAAAACATCGTCCAAAATCTCTTTTGCTTTTTTAACTTCATCAACCCTTGTGACAAGCGGAATCATGACTCCAACATTTTTTAGCCCCATTTCATGGACTTTTTTTATTGCCTCAAATTCTGCTCTTAAAAATCCAGGCTGGTCCAAAGAACGCCTTATGCCTCTCCATCCGAGCATTGGGTTTTCCTCTTCAGGCTCATCCTCTCCGCCTTCAAGACTTTTGAATTCATCTGTTGGAGCATCAAGTGTTCTATACCATACTGACTTTCCGTCAAATGCCCTTGCAACAGTTGATATCCCCTTAACCAGTATATCAATAAGCTCTTGCTTTCTGCCCTGCTTTACTAAATAAGCTGGATGAACTTTAGAGCCAAGAATCATGTGCTCTGCCCTTAACAAACCAACCCCATCTGCTCCTGTTGCAGCTGTTTTTTCAGCATATTCTGGAAAGTCCATTATCACCTTGATTTGCGTTGCTGTGATTAATTCACTATATCCTCTTTTTGTTTCTTCTGCCTGCTTTGGCTTTTTTATTGCTATCTTTCCTTCATAGACTTTGCCATGTGTTGCATCAACAGTAATCATTGTGTTTTCTTTTAAAACAGAAGTTGCGTTGCCTGTTCCAACAATGCATGGGATTCCCATCTCACGGCTTACAATTGCTGCATGGCAGGTTGTTCCACCCATATCAGTTACAATGGCTGATGCCCTTTTCATTACTGGCACCATGTCTGGATTTGTCATCTTTGTTACAAGAACATCTCCTTTCTGGACTTTTGAAAACTCATGCGGCTCGTTTGCAATCTTCACAATACCAAAAGCAAAACCAGGGCTGGCTGTGTTTCCTGTGACCAAAACATTAACATTAGAAATATCAGAGCCTTCTTCAGCAGGTGTTTTTTCAGTTTCCTCCTCAGTTGGTTTTTGCTCTTCTATTTTTATTTCTTCTCTAATTTTTTTTATTGTTGTTATTGGCCTTGTCTGCACGACATATATCTTTCCTCCTTCAATAGCCCATTCAATATCCTGTGGCTTGTTATAATGCCCTTCTAATTTTTTTGCAATCTCTGCCAGGCCCAATATTTCTTCGTCTTTTAATATCTGAGCCCCTCTTTTATCCTCAACTATTGTTTTTTTAACTGTTTTTCCTGTTTCATCCCTGACATATGCCCATTCCTGCTCTTTTATGTCCTTGCTTTTTATTTTCATAGAATTTTTATCAACAATGTAGGAATCAGGATTTACAGAGCCAGATACAATTGCCTCTCCAAGGCCAAAGCATGCTTCTACTATAATCTCACTTTCATTATTTGTTGATGGGTTTATAGAAAAAGTTATTCCTGCTTTCTGTGAATTAACCATTTTCTGCACAACAACAGCTATCAATACCTGCATATGATTAAAATTATTTTTTACTCTATAATAGATTGCCCTTGCAGTAAACAGTGATGCCCAGCATGCCCTCACTGCCTTGACAACATCCCCACTTCCCTTTATGTTGAGAAATGTTGCCTGCTGTCCTGCAAAAGAGGCTTCTGGAAGGTCTTCAGCAGTTGCACTGCTTCTAACTGCAACAAACTCATCTTTTCCTTTATTTACTAACTCAGCAGCATTTGCCGGTTTATCAGTTATGCCCATGCTTTCATAGGCATCTATAATCTCTTCTTTAATGTCATCAGGAATCTCTGTTGCTATGATTAGTTTCTGCACTTCATTCGCCTTGTTCTGCAGTTCTTCATTGTTTTCAACATTAAGCCCTGAAAGAATTTTTGTTATTTTTTCTTTTATATTAGTTACTTCTATAAATTCCTTATATGCATCTGCATTTACCATAAACCCTGGCGGAACAGACATACCAAGATTATACATCTCTCCAAGATTAGCCCCTTTGCCGCCAACAATAGGAATATCATCCTTTGATATTTCCTTAAACCATGATATTATTTTCATAATTAACACCTCTATTTTAATATTCTGTTGTTAAAAACTTAATCAAGGATTTATATAAATCTTTCTGTTTAAATTATTAAAAAACTATTTATATTTAAGAAGCATTAAGAATTTAATATGGGAAAGGAAGAACTAGTAAGATATTGGACTGATAACAAAATAATCACAGATAAAAGACTGATAAAAGCATTTAAATCAATTCCAAGAGAGGAATTTATCTTAGGTGAATCATTAAATGAGGCCTATGGTGACTATCCGCTTCCTATTTTAAAGGGCCAGACAATATCACAGCCAACAACTGTTATGATTATGATCAATGCACTTGATTTAAAAAAAACAGATAATGTTTTAGAGGTTGGTGCTGGCTCTGGCTATTGTGCTGCAATAATATCCAAGATGGTAAAATTTGTTTATACAACAGAAATCATTCCAGAGCTTGCAGAGTTTGCAGCTAACAACATAAAAAACATTGGAATAAAAAATATAGAAGTAATAAACTATGACGGCTCTCAGGGCTATGAAAAACAAGCGCCTTATGACAAGATAATTGTTACTGCTGCATGCCCAAAAATACCTCCTCCTTTAATAGAGCAGCTAAAGCAGAATGGAATAATAGTTGCACCTGTTTCTTATCTTCTTGGCCAAAACATGATAAAAGGCATAAAAAAAGGTAAAGAGCTGAAAACAGAATCACTGGGTAATTTTATGTTTGTGCTCTTAAAAGGAAAGTATGGTTATTGAAAAATTATGCACAGAAATGCTTGCGAAAACCTCTTACTTTAGTATGAGAATGAGCATTTCTGGCATCCTAAAAATTCATTGTGAATTTTTATGATTTTAAAATTTTCAATGCTTCATTAACACTTTTGTTGTCAAAGATAATTTTCTTTAATGCCTTTGTCATCTCCAAAGGTTTTTTGTGTTGCCAGACATTTCTTCCAATTGCAAGGCCTGAAGCCCCTGCTTTCATTGCATCATAAGTTCTTTGCAATACTTCTTTGTCAGATAACTTTTTGCCGCCAACAACCAGCACTTTTGCTTTTCCAGCTGCCTTTACAACCCATTTAAAGCCCTCAAAATCATTATTGTAATTTATTTTTACAAAATCAGCGCCAAGCTCAAGTCCTATGCGTGCAGCATATGCAATTGTTTCAGTTGAAAGATCATCCTGAACAAACTTTCCACGAGGATAAATCCAGGCAATAACAGGAATTCCATAGGTATGTGCTGTCTCAATAAGCTTGCCAAAATCCTTAAACATCTTATGCTCAAACTCAGAGCCAGGATATATTGTATAGCCAACAGCATCTGCTCCAAGCTTTACAGCACGGCCAATTGAGCAAACCTGGCTTGAGATTGGGTCACTCTTAACAAGATTGGTCTTGCCATTAAGCTTTACAATTAATGGAACAATTGCATTATGCTTGTCATAATATTTCTCAGCAATCCCATGATGCAGTATAATAGCATTGTATTTCCCTTTTTCTGCTATTTTAAGAACATAATCTGGATTAACATTATTGAGGTTAAAATCTGTTGGCCCATGCTCAAGGCCCTGGTCATATGCAAGAAGCAAAGACCTTTCATTATGCATTATCTTCTGCATCTGCAATTTTGTCAAAAAATCCACCTCTTTTTCTTATTTTATCATATCAAGGACATCACACACTTTATAAATTGTGTCTTTTACAGTTCTTATTCCAATATTATCCTCTTCAAACGGCTCTTGCACAATCCCGCCAAAGTGGCTGCCATCCCCAACAATAATCATTCCATGTATATTCATCCAGGCATGCATTGCTTCAATGGTTTTTTCCTGACCACCATTTCTTGACCCACCAACAGCAACAGCAGCCCCAACTTTATTCTTTAATAAACTGCCAGCTCTTCTTAAAACCAGGGTTCTGTCAAAGAATGCTTTCAACTGCGAGCTGACAGATCCAAAATAAACAGGGCTAGCTACAACAATCGCATCAGCATCCTCCAATAAGGGCAATAGTTTTTTCATATCATCCTTTATGCTGCATTCTTTTTTATCCTTGCACAAACCACAATCCTTGCATCCAGCTATCTTGTATTCTGAGAGAAATATTCTTAACGTAATAAAACCTTTTTGTTTGGCAATATCAAGCACATAATCTATTATTCTCTCATTATTTCCATTTTTAGTCGGAGAACCACTTATGCCAACAATCTTCATTTTTTTCTAAAACACATTTTATCTTTTAAACTTTTTTATTTTAGCAGGCCTTTTATTTATAACTTTTAATATTTCATTATATTTAAGCAACCTGTTTTTTGCCCCAGGATGCATAATAACTGATTCTGAGTTTACCAAACCCAACCTCAATGCAAACTCAACATCATTCTTCTTTATTATTCCTGACAAGAATGATGAGGCAAATGCATCTCCTGCACCTGTGCTCTCAACAACCCTTACCTTACTTGGAATCAGAACATAAATATTTTTCCCGTCATAAGCATTAATTGCTTTTTTTCCGTCAGTAATTACTATTATTTCTGGTCCAAGCTTATAGAGAGCCTTTAACATGACTTTAACATTATTTTTTCCTGCTAATAATGAAGCTTCCTCACTATTTAATATTAGTATATCTGTTCTAGTTAGGATATTTTTTAAATAATCTCTGCCTTTTTTTGCCAGATAAGTGCTTGGATTAAAGGCTATCTTAATCTTGTTTTTTTCAGCAAATTCTGCCAATTTTTCTAATGTTTTGAATGACTCAGAAACCATTGAGGAAAAATAAAACCATTTTGTTTTCACTTTTTTTAAGTTTATATCAGAAAATTTTAATTTGTTATTTGCACCTTTGTATGTTAAGATAGTCCTGTCATGCTCTATTGAATCAAGAATTATGGAATAACCTGTAGTATCATTAATTAATTTGCCAATGAAATCTATTTTTTCTTTTTTTAATAAATCAAGGATTTTTCTTCCATTCTCATCATTTCCTAAACTTCCTAAATAACCTACTTTATGGCCCAGCCTTGCCAAAGAAACAGCAGTATTTGTTCCGCCACCCCCTGTTGTGAACCTTAATTCTTTAATCAGAATCTTAGAGCCAGAAGGATAAGCAATTAATTCTTCTTCAGAATTTGATGTTTTTATTTTTATAAGCTTAGACTCTGTATTTGCAAAAACATCAACAGTTGCAGATCCTACTGTAATAATATCATACATTCTACCCATTAAATAAAGCTTTATGTTTATATATCTTTCTGAGAAAATATATTAAACTTAAGAAATCATAAAAAAATAAATAAAAAATAAAAAAATAAATTACTTATTTCATCTGTGCAAATGCATATATCTGTTTAAGAGCAACTACAACTGTTGCTGGCACAACAAATGCCATTATAGCATTAAACACTCCACTTAGATATTCACCAATGTACAATACAGTTGTTAATGTGCCTGATGCTCCACCAATATATGCTACTAATACTAATGCTACTGCTGTCCACACAAACTCTTTTGTTTCCTTTCCACCTATATTTACAAAACCTACTATCAATCCCAACACTACCAAGAGAGATATTAGCCATGGTTCCAATGTTCCCAAATAACCGCCTATTAATCCTAGAATCACTGCAAGAACAACTCCAAGAACAAATGAAATCTCTCCTATTTTTTTCTGCATTGTTTTCACCTCTTTATAGCTAGATTTTCTAGCTTTTTATGTATTTTATTTTAATTCTTTATAAAACCTTTGTAACTATTTTTTAGAACTAACTGTTTTTTATAATTTGATCTAACAAGTTTAAAAAATAAAACCTAATTTTTTTATTAAAAATTTTTAGTTAAACAAATCATTTAAATTTTTTATGAAAAATAATTAAATAATTTTAATATTTTATTTTTTTCTGAAAAATCTCTTTTTAAACTTTTTATCATCAGGTATTTTTAAACAAGCATTTAAATTTTTTTAACAGCGACGATAAAATTAACTTTTTTATTTATTTTAATAATAATTTTTATTTGATTTTTATAATTTGTTTTGATTTCTTATCAAAAAAATTATTTTTTAATTTTTAAAAACAAAAAATTATCGACGAGAAATAGTTTTTATTAAAAAAAAACGAAAACTATTTAAACAATAAAAATAAAAAATAATATTAGTGTTGTTCAAACACACAAAAAATCCAGAGGTGAAACAATAATGGCAGCAAAGAAAAAGGCTAAGAAAAAGGTAGTAAAGAAAAAAGCAGTAAAGAGAAAAGTAGTAAAGAAGAAAAAGAGAAGATAAGATTATTCTTTTACCTGCCTAACCTTTTTCTAGGCAGTTTTTATTTTTTTATAAAAATTTAAATAGTTCCTGCTTATTCTATGATTAAATGCCAGATGATATAACCAGAATAGTTAAATTGTTAGAAAAAGATTATAATTTAACTTTTTATTCAAGAGAAAAACCATTCAAGGTGCTTATTTCAGTTATATTAAGCCAGCGCACAAGGGATGAGAATACACTAATTGCATCAAAAAAACTTTTTTCAAGGTTTGATACAGCCAAAAAGCTTGTAAATGCAGATATTTCTGAAGTAAAAAAATTGATAAAACAATCAGGCTTTTATAATGTTAAGGCAAGGAGAATAAAAGAGGTTAGCAGAATTTTATTAAATAACTATAATGGCAAAGTTCCTCATGAAATAGATAAACTTTTGAAGCTTCCAGGAGTTGGAAGAAAGACAGCAAACTGTGTTCTTGTCTATGCATTCAGAAAGCCGGCAATACCTGTGGATACTCACGTCCATAGAATATCAAACAGGCTTGGAATTGTAAAAACAAAAACGCCAGAGCAAACTGAGCATGAACTGACAAAACAAATTCCAAAAAAATATTGGATCAAGGTTAATGAATTGTTTGTAAAGCATGGGCAAGCAATTTGTAATCCAATAAGCCCAAAATGTGACAAATGCATTATAAGCAAGTTATGTAATTTTAGCAAAAATTTACCAAAAGATATTTAAAAGATAAGAAACTAAAATTATAAAAAGTGATTTTGAGGTGAAAAAATGGAAATAAAATACATTTTAGCAGTATTAGTTGTGCTTATGTTAAGCGGATGTGCTGCAGAAGTTCAAGAGCAACCAGACGAAATTGTTACTCCAGATGTAACACCACCACCAGTAGAACCTGAAATGCCACCAGAAGCACTACCAGTAGAACCTGAAGTTGTTGGTGGAGTAGCAGATGTACAAATTCTCAGAGCAGGATTTGATCCTGAAGAGCTAACAGTAAGTGTTGGTACAGTTGTTACATGGAAAAACATGGATGACAGAATACATATTATTATGATAGTTGGCGGAGAAAGAAGCCCAAGACTAGAGGAAAGAGATACCTTTGAGTATAAGTTTGAGGAAGCAGGAACATACCAAGTTATGGATGCAATATTTGGATTCAAGGGTACTGTAACAGCAGAATAAATTTTTTTATTTTTTTAACTTTTTTTAAATTTAAGGTTTCTTAAAATAATTTTATATAAATTCATTTAATCCTTTTTGCTTATATTTATTAGCTTGTTTAACCTCTAAAACCTCTTCTTTTACATTTTTCTCAGAAAATAAAGGATAACCATACTCGCCATCAAAGCCTGGCTGGATTTTTATTTTTCCATTGCGGATATTAATTATTGCCTCTGCAGTCTTTTCATTGGCTATCTTTTTTAATTCATTAAATGATAAATCAAGCAGAACATCCATTTCCGACCTTGACTCATTAACTAAATCATAGTATGCTTTCCATGTCTTTTGTGTTGCAATTCCTGAATCCAGCAGCTTTGATAAAATTTCTGACAATGGAATCAATGATCTGAATGGAACAGCATCTTTCGGCCTAAAGCCAGCAGGTCTGTCAGCAAGTTCCTCAACTCTGTGCAATACCCCTATTGTTAATTTTCTTTTGCAAACAGGGCAAACATCCTTGTGTTTTAATGATTCATTTGGGCTCATACACACATTGCAGTTTCTATGTCCATCAAAGTGATATTTTCCATAACTTGGGTCAACCTCTATTGTCTCAACTAAGCCTCGTTTTGTTTTTATTGCGTTTAACAATGAATCATAAGTTAATTCTTTTAAATCAAAGATATTGCACTCTCGGCCAATGCGCCAGGGCCAGAAAGAATGCAAATCAGAATTGCTTATTAATGTATATTTATCTAAAGAGCTTAATCTCCAGTTCATTGCAGGGTCTGAGCTAAGCCCTGTTTCTAAAGCATGAATATGTTTTGTCTGGTCTTTAAAACATTCTTGCACACTGTCAAAGCCTGATTTTGAGCCAAACAATCCAAACCAGGGAGTCCAGACATGCGCAGGAATTATTTCTATATCCTTGTCAATCTCTTTCATCATCTCAACAAACTCAGGGCAGTTTATTCCAAAGATTGGCCTGCCGTCGTAATCAACACGGCCTAATTTCTTTAGCTGTTCTGTTATCTGTGAGACAATATCAAAATTCTTTGCAAGAACAATATTATGGATTTTTCTTGACTTTTCATCCTGAGTGTACATTAAAGAGATTTCTGTCTGAAGAATAAAATTAAAGCCTGTTTTTGTCTTTAAAATTCCTGTTCCATCTTCTGTAAGCTCTGATTTAAGCTCTTTAATCCATAAAGGATGAGTAAAGTCGCCTGTGCCTAGAAGAGTGGGGCCCTTAAGCCTCGCATATTTTTCAAGATTTTGAATATTTAATTGTTTGGAAGTGGCCCTGCTATATTTAGAATGAATGTGCAAGTCAGCAATTATTCTCATTTGCCTTAATAAAACAGATTTATATAAAAAAGTTGCTATAACTTTCGTAGCACTGCTATATTTTTTATAATACTTAAAAAATAATAATCTTTAAATACTACCTATCAAACTATTTTCAAATTTAAGTTAGTAATAAGGGGAGGATGTTTATTGTAATTAACAAATGCAAAAAAATATCTGGCTTGGACTTTTGTATTATTTGACCTTGTATTCTGATCTTTCTAGTTTGAGCTACTTCAATTTTGATAAAATAATGGAGTCAAAATGAAATGCAATAGTAACCACCATATAAAAAACAAAAACCTTCTTGTAGGGAATAGGATACCAAAAGACTTTTTTATTACAATAGGTAAGGGAGAAAGTGACATAACTATCCATGCAGGTTCATACCATCTGGCCCTTAAGCAGGCTGATATTGAAATGTGTAATATAATTACTTATTCATCAATCCTTCCTGCAATCTCG
>Ga0268277_1000434_pt1 | contig 33771 bp, 38 predicted proteins | sample saktaG_5_FD_190132 | JGI IMG/M metagenome (GOLD analysis project Ga0268277, IMG submission 190132) | Saline water microbial communities from Sakinaw Lake, British Columbia, Canada - sak_2010_1_5_50m | ecosystem: Environmental > Aquatic > Non-marine Saline and Alkaline > Saline ... | reverse complement strand
AATTTAAAAGCGGTCACCCATGCCCATAAAAACAATGCTGTTGACTCGCTGGTCTTCTTTTTTTAAATAACGATTAAAAAGTAAAACTTGGTCAATAATTTCAGCTGTGGTTAGATTTCTTTTAAAACCAATCTTGCCAGTAGCACAAAACTCACAAGCTAAAGGACAACCAACCATTGAAGAGAGACAAACAGTATTCCTGTCCTGATGACGCATTAAAACTGCTTCGATCCTTAAATTATCTTTAAGAGTTATTAAAGCTTTAACTGTTTTTTCATCTTTAGAAACAAAGATTTCAGCATTAATCTCCAAAGGCAACTCTTGAGATAATCTTTGACGAAGAGATAAGGGAAATACTGTAACCTGATTCCAGTCTTGAATTGAATCTTTAAAAATAGCTTTCTGAGCCTGCTTTAAACGAAAGGAAGGCTCTTGTTGAAAGTATTTTTCTAGATCAGCCAACATTTTAATTAAATTTGAATAACGTAAAAACCATCCTTAACCATTTTTGCCCTTTGGTCAAAGTCATCAAGCTTAAACTTGATTAAGAATTTAACTTTTCTTGTTAGCTTCCTACCGGTATACTTTTTCTTTTTAGGATCATACTCTTCTAAAATCAGAGTATCCCCTTCTTTAATTTTAAAATCAGCTACCCTTAAATCAAACTTCTTTTTTCCTGATTTCACCAAAGCAAATAACTTTGGCCAGCACTTCTTTTTTATTGTTGCCATATTTTTAAAATTATTTAATACCTAATTCAATTGCCTTTTTAATCTGAGGTAATTCCGATGGATCGATCCCTGCCAAAGAATTACCCTTAAAACTCTGGATAATTTTAATCCCTTCAATATCAATCGCCACTCGGCCAGTTGAAGCTAAGACCAGCCCTGGCTCTCTTAACTCACCGCTAGACGGCCCCTCGGTGATAAAGCATTTTCTAGCATCCATGATGACTAAATCGGGTTTGATTAAAGTATTTAGCTCAGCAATCTTTTCTTGAAGATTTTTAAAATGCAAACTTAATCTCTCTACCGGTTTAACAAAACCCACGGAAAGCTTTAAGGAACCTGTTAACTGGGCATACTTATGAGTTTTCAAACAAGGCAACAAGATTAGCTTGTCTGCTTTATCTAAGATATCTGGCAAAGAAGCGCTTTTAAGATATTTCCCGACTGACAAATCTTTCCTCACCCACTTAACTGGAGCCTTCTGAACGTCTGTAGCCGAAGTTCCCCAGAAACCCTCTTCAAAGATATAAATTCTGGGCGGGGTTGGCATTTTTTCTAATTCAAAAACACCAATCTTTTCCATTACCTTTCTGGTGTTAGCTGTTATAGTTGAGGAATCTCCTAAAAGTACTGTTTTTGCTCCGGCTTCGTAAACTAATTCAACCACTGATTTTAAAAACTCCAAATCGGTTGAAGCTGGAAAAGGATCAGCAGTGTTAAAATTTGGCTTTAAGAAAACAACGTCGCCATTACTAATAAACTGATTAAAACCGCCGATCTGACTGACTGCCTCCAAGACACTTTCTTTGACCCCGCTTTTAAATTTTGATTTTCCGACCTGAATCATTTATTTAATTTGCTAACCAGCCACCGTCAACTACAAAAGTTGCACCGGTAACATAATTTGATTCTTCAGAAGCTAAAAAGACTACCATAGCAGCAATATCCTCTGATTTACCCATTCTTTTTAAAGGAATACCTGCTAAAAAGGCTGTCATCGCCTCTTCAGACATACCAGCTTCAGAAATCATCGGAGTATCAATAGCCCCAGGGGCAATAACATTAACATTAATTCCTAAAGGAGCCCATTCTATTGCCATGGTTTCGGTCATGCCGATAATGCCACCCTTGGAAGCAGTATAATGAGCGCTAGCCATTACTCCCACGCCCACTCCACCTGAAGCAATTGAGGCAATATTAATAATCCTGCCCCATTTATTTTTGGTCATTTCTTTAGCAGCTCTTTGAGCACAAAAAAACTGACCCTTTAAGTTAATATCTATGGTTTTATCCCAATCAGCTTCAGTCATCTCAAGCGCCATTTTTGGAATATAAACACCGGCATTATTAACTAAAACATCTAGTCTCCCCCATTTTTCTACTACCTGATCAAAAACTTGGTCAACTTCAGCCTTATTAACAACATCCATTTTCCAGGCCATTGCCTCGCCTCCTTGCTTAGTAATCTCGTCAACTACTGCTTGGCACTCCTTAAGATCTATATCTGTCACTGCTACCCTAGCTCCTTGCTTGGCCATTATTAAAGCATCGGCCTTGCCCATGCCCCTTCTGGCCCCGGTGATTAAAACTACTTTATCTTTTAAGTCAAACATATTTTTATAGAAATTAATTATTAATTTACCTTAATTCTACCAGAAACTAATAACAATAACCATCTCTTCCAATTCAAGTAATTATCGTGTTAAAATAAGATAAGATAAGATAAAGTACCCGAAATGAAAATATTAGTTGCCTATTATTCAAAAACAGGCGGCACTGAAAAATTAGCGGAAATCATCAAAACAGAACTAAAAAATAGAGGGCATTTTGTTGACATTGAAAAAATCATCTCGGCAAAAGAACATACTTTTTTTGAATGGACAAACCTAAGAATGTTCAAGGGTGACTGCGATATTCTACCAATTAAAATTACCAACGCTTCTGACTACGACACGATTATTATCGGCAGTCCTAATTGGACTAGAGTCGCCTTACCAGTAGCAAGATATCTAAAACAAATTAAGGGGATAAAGTATAAGACCGTAGGTTTCTTTTCAACTACTTTCGCTCCACCAGTAGCCGAGTGGTATTTTCTTTCTGGCTATCTCCTTGATCTAACGTTTTCCGACATTATTAACAGAAGAGAAGCTCGCTTCAAGGCCAGCATAATGCTTTCGAGCACATTTAAGAACTGGAATATTAATTCAGACTATGGCAAAAAACTGATTAACGAATTCTGCAACGAGATGGAAGTTCCAATTCACTCAATTAAGAAATATTTTTTAGAAAAAAAAGAGGGCGATGGTATTCGTTTTTTGGCAGTTGGGTTTTCCTCGTTATTGATCTTATTTCTAGTCGTCCAGGCTATATTAACAACTTTGAGAATCAACATTTTCAGCTGGCATCAATATTTCTTAATAACCATTATTCTCCTCGTTACATTCTTCTTATTAACACCGATTAGAGGGCGTAAAGAACTGACTGTCTTTGGTAAATATTTGGGCGTATTTTCTCTTATCCTTCTCTGGACAACGATTATGAGCTTCACCCAACCAGATTTAGGCAGAATGGTTATTTGGGGCTACTTTTTTATCTTCACTCTAGTTGGTTTCTTTCGGGATCGAAAAACTCTTATTTTCACTGGATTACTGGCTATTTTAAGCTATTTATTACTATTCTTTTCTTATGCAGAAAAAAATGTCTTAATACCAGTGATGGACCTCGGCCTTATTCTCTCGACTCTCATTATTGTTAATTCAATCACCATTGGAATGCAAAAACACTTTATAAGTTTACTTGAAGCCCAAGAAGAAATAGAAGAAACAAAGGATGCTTTAGAAGTGAAGGTTCATGACAGAACTAAGGAATTAAAAACAATGGCTAGCAGTCTTGACCAACAGGTCAAAGAAAAAACTCAAAAACTCCAAGAAAAAGTGAAAGAATTGGAAAGGTTTAATAAATTAGTAATCGGTCGGGAATTAAAGATGCTGGAGTTAAAAAAAGAAATAGAAGATTTAAAGAAAAACTTAGAAGATAAATCTTAAAAGATTTTGAGCAAAACAGCAGTCATTAGTTTGAGTCATTACCTTCAATTCAAGGCAGCCATAAACTGGCTAAAATAAGTAAACTGCTCTCTCTAGAGTATGGGGTTATATTAGAATCCGTTTCTTCTCTTAGTAAACAGCACTATGGTACCTACTACACCAAACAGAAAACCTAAAGGACAAACAATAATTGCCATAATAAAAAAGAATGGCTCATCGCCTAAGCCAACTCTCTCCCAAAAACCTTGACCAAAAAAGTAAATAAACAAACCGTAAACAAGATTGTGTAAGATAACAAAAACAGGAAATCCTATAGCAGAAGCCCCTGTTAATAATAAAAACTTTTTAAGCAATCCCTTCATCTTTTTCTTCGCAGTCAAAAATATCAATGCCAATCCTAATACAAAGAAGACGGCCCAAGAAATAAACATAAAGGGAATTGTATATATCTTCAATGCTATCGGGATTAACGGAGCCAACATCATATTGCTCACTATTGCCACAAAAACTCCCACTAATGCCCAAAATATTGTTGTGACTGAAAATCTTTTCATCTTCTTTTATTTTACCAAAAAACTGCCTTTTTTACGAGGCAGCAAACTGGCTGTGTGCCCCGATCTAGAACCCAATTCTTGAAGGTAAATTTTACTCTTTTCCGGGGTTATCCCTGACCCGTCTCGGTCGGGTCAAAGAAACTATAAAAAGCCCGATAAATTAAAATTCTCTTAAAGTATTTTTCAAATGTTTCCTCTGGTGTTTGGTCTGTATTGTCAATATAATTATTCTCTCCAATAATCGGTTTTAGCTTCTCGTATTCTTTGTAAAATCGCCCTATAGAATCCTCGCCTGAAGTCCAGCACTCTCTTTCTTTGTCTCTTTTGATGACGGTTTCTAATGATGGCAGGATGACCTTAATAATCAGATTACTTCCGAAAGTTTTTTTAATTTCCTTGACATATTCCTCTTTCAAACCCACGTAATCAACTACCACGCTTTTTCCTCTATTGAAAATCTCTTTTGCTCTTCCCAATAACCGCTCTTCCATTATTTTTAGCTTATCTGGGTAGTTTTCAATTTCCGTATATATATCAGGAAACAATTCTTTTGCGATTTCGTCGCCTGAGATATAAGCACAATTGAAATTCTTGCTTACTATCTTCGCTAAGGTGGTTTTGCCGGTTCCTGGCGGACCAGCAATTATAATTACAAAAGGTTTTTCCATTTTTAATAAATTTATCGCACAATGCTGTGAGCCCCGGTCTAGAACCAAGGTTTTAAGGGGAATTTGGACTATTTTCCAGTAGCATCCGCTAATAAATGGAAGTGGAGGTAATTAACTGTTTGGTAGTAGGGACCGTTTGTATATATCTTGTATTGCGTAAGATTTTTCTCCCTGATAATCTGTCCAATAACTGCGTAGGCGTCAACAAGATACTCTTTGTCTAATTCGGAAATATCGCCAATATCTTTTATATCTTTTTTAGGGATTATTACATAATGAATGATGGCTTCATGTACTGGAGAATCCATGGCTATTGTTTTGTCAGTTTCTTTTACAATTAAAGGTATCAATCCTGGTAGCTTTTGAACCCCAACAGAACCGATTAAACCCAATAATTCATTCGGATTTAGACAATTTTCATCACAACAATCAACCGCCAAAAAAGACCGAGGCTGCACGTCTCTGAATAAATACCCACCGATTACTATTCCTACGATAAGAGTAATAATGGAGAATAATATAATTTTTTTGTTCATGTTTTTACTATAGCTGCCGGGGAACGATTCGAACGTTCATGAGATGCTTCAGAGGCATCTATCCTACCATTAGATGACCCGGCAATGCGCCTCATCGGCGTACCCACCGAAAGAGGCGGGTTACTTTTCCAAATACTTCCTAACCGCAATAACACTGGAGGTGCTTCCTAAGCCAATGCCTATTAAAAACTGAATTCCCAAGAGATTAAAAAAGTTCTTAAGGTAAAAGTTAAATAAATTAAAACCTCCAGTCAAACTGAGCAGTTTCGATGAAAAAATATAACTGAAAATCGGAAAAATGACCAGGGTGATCAAGACTGCCAATCCTCCGCAAATCATGCCCTGAACTATAAATTGTCCTCTAATAAACCAATTGGAAGCTCCCACCAGCCTCATAATGCCAATTTCTTCAGAAGCTGAATAAATAGCCAATCTAACAGTCACAAAAGTAATTGAAAAAGCCACTAAAGATAGAATTAAGCTGGCCAAAAGCCCGCTTCTTTCAAAAGTACCCTTAATACTATAAAACTTATCAATCACTGGCTTTCTCTGATAATAGTCAACGTTTTCAATTAAGCCCTCAAAGCGATTTTGTTCTAGAAAAGTAGTCACACTATCATATTTTAAAGTATCTTCAGCTGTCACTTCCAAAGAAGTTAAAAAGGGATTGCCGCCAACCTCCTCTAGGGCCTGAAGAATCACTTCGTCGTCCTGATACCTTTCTTTGAAATTGTCAACTGCTTCTTCTTGGGAAATATAATTGACTTTCTTAACACCGTCAATTTCCAAAAGCAAATCCTTAGTATTTAAAACCTCTTGTTCGGAAGTTCCTTCTTTAAAGTAAACTGAAATATCAATCTTGCTCTCCAAGGAAACCAAGAGAAAATCCCCTATTCCTTTAAAAAGAAAAATGGAACTGACCATGGAGACTGTCAAAAACATTACAAAAACAGTAATGATTGATAATCCCTGGCTTCTCTGAAAATTAAGCCAGCCATTTTTAAAAATTCTTTTTAAGAAGATCTTCATTTTATTCTTTTAAAAAATTAAATATATCTGTAGATTCTGAAAGAATCTTCGTTTTAAATAATGTATTTTCCTTTTTTAACATCTTTTAAAAGCTGGCCTTCCTCTAGACTAATGACCCTTTTTTCAAGATTATTAACAATATCTTGATCATGAGTGGCCAGGATAACTGTTTCTCCTAATTCATTGATCTTTAATAAGAGTTTAACAATGTCCCAGGTGTGATAAGGATCAAGATTACCAGTGGGTTCGTCGGCGATAATCAGTTTGGGTCTGTGAATTAAAGCCCTGGCAATAGCTACTCTCTGCTTTTCACCTCCAGAAAGTTCAGACGGAAAATGATCAGATCTTTTGCTCAGACCGACTATTTTCAAGGCTTTGGGAACTTCATCTTTAATCTGCTTGTCTGAAGCGCCAATCACCTCAAGAGCATAAGCAACATTTTCAAAAACAGTCTTTCTGGGCAAAAGCTTATAATCCTGGAAAACAACCCCGATCTGCTTTCTCAGCTCAGGCAAATCATGTTTTTTAAGCTTATTTACTTCAATATTCCTGACTGTTTTTTGTTCATCCGTAAAAGAAAAGAACACTCTGCCAGAGCTGGGCATTTCTTCTCCAATCAACATTTTAATGATAGTTGTTTTTCCAGCCCCGGACCGACCGGCAATTAAAATAAACTCATTTTCCTTGATTTCAAAAGAAATGTCTTTTAAAGCCTGGGTTGGCTTTGGATTTAAGTTATTGGCAGGATAAATCTTATTTACTCCTTGGAATTTAATCATTTCGATAATTTAATTTCAGCTTCAATAAATTCGTCTAAAGCGCCATCTAAAACTTTTTCGACATCGCTGGTCTCAATATCAGTCCTCAAATCCTTAACTAATTTGTAAGGATGGAGAACATATGACCTGGCTTGATTGCCCCAACTAGCTGATTGTTTCTTACCCCTGATCTTTTCCATTTCTTTTTCTCTTCTATTTTCTTCAAGAATAGCTAGTTTCGAGGCTAGCATAGCCATGGCCTTTCTCCTATTATCGGCCTGAGTCCTTTCTATCTGGCAAGCAACAGTAATTTTAGTCGGCAAATGAATAATCCTGACTGAACTTTCTCTCTTATTAACGTTCTGGCCGCCTGGCCCGGAAGCTCGGTAAAATTCAACTTTAATATCTTCTGGTTTGATCTTAGCTTCTTGTTCGCTCTCAATTTCAGGAATCAGTTCAATTTTAGCAAAAGAAGTATGTCTTAAATCTTGAGCAGAAAAAGGCGAAATTCTTACCAATCTATGAATTCCTGTCTCTCCTTTTAAAAGACCGTAAGCATTCTTCCCTTTGATCTCGAGCATAGCTGATTTAGTGCCGATTCTGCCGTCAGGGCCGCCGGCTTCGCCAAAAGATTGTTCCAAAACCCTTGTCTTAAAGCTTTTTGCCTGGCAATAACGCTCATACATTCGTAACATCATTGTTGCCCAATCTTGACTATCTTGGCCACCGGCCCCAGCCATAATTGAGAGCAAAGCATTATAACTATCATACTTTCCAGAAAGAAAAACTCTTAATTCTTCCTTTTTAATCTTTTTTTCAAGGTCAGCAATCTTTTTTTCCAGCTCTGAAACCACACTCTCGTCTTTGCCGAAAGCCTTTTCCATCTCCTCAACTTCTTTTATTTCTTTTTCCAAAGAAGAAAAGATATTTTCCTCTTCCTTTAAGAAAGAAAGTTGCTTTAGAGTCTTCTTGGCTAAATCTTGACCTGCGGTCTTCCAGAATTCAGGTTTTGCCGAAGCTTTTTCTAACTTTTCAATTTCTTGTTTCTTTTTGGCTAAGTCAAAGACATTCCGCGAGATCGCGGAATTTAATTGCTAAATCAACTATCTTTTCTTTAATAGACTTCACGTCAATTTAATTCTAAGGTATTATGTCAATTTAATTCTAAGGTATTATATTTTCGAATTTATTCTAGCAAAAATACATTAAAAAATAAAGTGCTATATATAACTTGAGCCGGAGGTGAGAGTCGAACTCACGACCTTCACTTTACGAAAGTGCTGCTCTACCAACTGAGCTACTCCGGCATGCTTTCAGCCTTATCCTAGCAAAAACAGCTTAAATAAACTAGATTAATCATATATAATACGACTATAACAGAATGATATACCAATAGTTATAGTAGTTAGTAAGCTAATATATCGTACTCGCTATAACACATTTAAAGTAAATTAGGTTGTGAAATACTTAAAGCAAATTAATATTAAAAACAAGATAATGCGTTTCCCGGTTTACTTTCCCGATGCCACTCGGGCTGTAATCCGTTCTTTAGACAGCCAAGATCTGCAGAAAGTTGGCATTGAAGGCATGATCTTGAATCCTTATCACTTAGCATCCCAGCCCGGAATTAATGTTATTAAAAAATTTCGAGGAATTAAAAAATATATGAACTGGCCTGGTTTTGCCATTACTGATTCTGGCGGCTGGCAATTGCTGTCATTGGTATATAAAGATCCAAAATTTGGAAAAATAAACGACCAAGGCGTGGTTTTTTACAAAGACTCTCTGGGTAAGAATAAGAAATACGTTTTTACTCCGGAAAAGTCAATCAAAAACCAATTCGACATTGGCGCTGATATTATTATTTGTCTTGATGATTGTCCTGGTAAAAATGCCAGCAAAAAACAAATTGAAATTAGTAATCAACGAACCATTGCCTGGGCAAAAAGATGCCAGATTGAATTCAATACCCAAATCAAAAAGCGAAAACTTTCTGGTAAAAACAAACCTTTGCTTTTAGCTGTTGTCCAAGGTGGCAATGATAAGAAATTGCGTGCACGCTGCGCTAAAGCATTAGCTGAAATTGATTTCGATGCCTATGGCTGGGGTGGCTGGACTGCCAATGCCAAGGGCGGGCTAAATATTGATATTGGTAAGTTTATTGTTTCCCAACTGCCCAAAGACAAACCAAAGTTTGCCTTGGGCGTTGGCTATCCTTGGGATATTATTGAAGGGACCAAAGCTGGTTACCACATTTTCGACTGCGTCATTCCAACCAGAGAAGCCAGGCACAAACGACTTTATGTCTGGGAAAAAGATCCCAATAAAACAAATTTGTTAAAAACAAATTCCCGAAAACTTTTTAAATATTTTTATCCAGACAAGGGGAAATATGTTTCTGATAAAAAACCAGTCGATAAATACTGTGACTGCTTGCTCTGTAAAAATTATTCCAGAGCCTATCTTCATCATCTTTTCAAAATTAAAGATTCTCTATCCTGGCGATTAGCTACCATTCATAACCTTAGAGTCTACGCTAAACTAATTGAGATTTTACGAAAAAATGTTAAATGACAAATTAGTTGAAAAAATAGCCTCTTCTAAAAAATATGCTAGAGTTTACGACAAAACCGTGGCCAGAATAGTTGCCGACTGTTTGAAAAAATATGAAAAAAAACAGGTTATTAAAAAAGCTAAAAATATTCTTCATCAATCCTGGGGCGCTTTTAATTCCCAGCCTAATTTTAAAGAACTGTTTGAATCCATAGATAAGACTGAAAATCCAAAACAAACTGCTTTGTCTTTACTGAAACTTCAATCATCCACTAACGAAAGAATTCCCATCCTGGATGACTTTTATAAAAAGATTTTTGACATTACCGGCTTGCCTAAAACTATTATTGATATTGGTTCGGGATTAAATCCTTTAACTTTTTTCTGGATGAACCTTTCTAAAAATGCTCAATATTATGCCTTTGATATAGACAAAGACCAGGCCTGGTTTTTAAAATCTTTTTTTAATCTTTTCAAAGTAAAACAAGTTAAAGCTAGCCTTGGAGATGCTTTAATTGACGATTTTCCCAAAAGCGACATTACTTTCTTTTTAAAAGTTATTCCCCTGCTAGAGCGTCAAGAAAAAGGCGTTGCCTTAAAAATTCTTAAGAAACAAAATTCCAAGTTTTTAGTGGTTTCCTTTCCAACCAAAAGCATTTCGGGCAAACAAAAGGGCATGATTGACTTTTATTCAAAACAATTCCAGGATTTAATTAAAGATCAACCCTGGAAAACAAAAAGGCTCTTATTTGAAAGCGAATTAGTATTTATTATTAAAAAACATGCTTAAAAAATATTCTCTTTTAAAAAGTTTTGGTTATGCTTTTGAGGGTTTAAAAACTGCATTCAAAAATGAAGCTAATTTTAGAATTCAGCTTGTTATCGCCACCATTATATTGTCACTATCGGTTCTTTTAAAGTTTTCTGCCTTAGAAATGACCATTTTGATAACAGTGATTGGATTAGTCCTGATCCTTGAATTAATAAACACAACTATTGAAATTCTGGGCGGAGAAAAGATAACCCCTGAAATTAAAATAGTCAAAGACATCTCTTCCGGAGCCGTACTTCTGGCCGCTATTCTATCCGTAGTCGTAGGATTAATGCTTTTTACTCCTAAAATATGGGAAATATGGATATCTCTCCTTTAGCTGACAGAATCAGGCCCAAGTCTTTAAAGGAAATTGTCGGCCAAGGCCATCTCCTTGAAAAAGATAAACCGATCTATAAAATTATTGAAGCCGACAGACTTTTTTCAATAGTTTTTTGGGGACCGCCAGGCACTGGTAAAACTACCTTAGCTAGGATTCTGGCTAATGAAACCAAGGCCCATTTTGTAGAATACTCAGCTGTCACTGCTAAAAAACAGGATGTTTTAAGGGTAGTGGCTGAAGCAAAACAAAGACTAGAAACCTCAGATCAAAGAACCATTCTTTTTATTGATGAAATCCATCGTTTTAATAAAGCCCAGCAAGACGCCTTCTTGCCCTATGTTGAAGACGGCACCATTATTTTGATTGGTGCAACTACTGAAAACCCAAGCTTTAGGATTATTAGTCCGCTTTTATCTCGTTGCCAGGTTTTTGTTTTAAATGAACTTTCAGAGAAAGATCTTGAAAAAATTGTTGACCGGGGAGCTAAAGAGCTGGCGATAAAAATTCCAGCTAAGGCCAAAGATTTTTTGGTTAACTATGCTAACGGCGATGCCAGGCAAGCTCTCAATGTTTTAGAAACCACAGCCAAACTCTATCAGGAAATAACAGTTGAGAATATAAAGTCAGCTTTGCAAAGCAAGTTCTTAAGATATGACCGAGCTGGTGAAGAACACTACAACACTATTTCAGCTTTTATTAAATCAATGAGAGCTTCTAATACTGATGCAGCTCTCTATTATTTGGCCAGAATGGTTAATGCTGGAGAAGATCCCTTGTTTATTGCCAGAAGAATGGTGGTTTTTGCTTCAGAAGACATTGGCCTCTCCCAACCTACCGCTTTAGTAGTCGCTAACAGCGTTTTTAGAGCCTGTGAGACCATTGGCTACCCAGAATGTGCCATTAACTTAGCTCACGGCGTTACCTACCTTAGCCAGGCTAAAAAGGACCGATCTGCCTATAACGCTTACTTTACAGCTATGGAAGACGTCAAACAACATGGTAATTTGCCTATTCCCTTAAAATTAAGAAATCCGGAAACCAAATTAATGAAAGGCTTGGGATATGGTAAAAATTATGAAAAATATGACACTGGCAGTTTATTGCCTGATCAGCTTAAAAACAAGAAATACTATTTAAAGCCATGACAACAGTTGAAAAAGCAAAAACTTGTTTGCAAAAGAATTTAAGAAACACATAAGTTAATTAAAAAATAAATCTAAATAAAAACTTCGTAACAAGGCTATAGCTTTATTAAGAAGTTTTCTAAATTATGATTGAAACTAGTTTAATTTTTGAAAAGATTATAAAACTCTTGAAGGAAAATTCAGTTGATTTTAAGCTTTACGAACACGAGCCAGTCCATACTTCAGAACAAGCTGCCAAAGTCAGAAATATTGAAATGAAGCAGGGAGCTAAAGCAATTATCTTTTCTGCCGATCCCGCTTTCAGCGAGATAGGCGCCAAACCAATTTTAGTTGTTGTGCCTGGTGACAAAAAAATTGATACTAAAGCCTTTAAAAAACTTTATCACATTAAAGATTTAAAACTGCTGAGCCCAGATGAGGTTAGAGAATTAACTGGCCTGGAAATTGGCGCCATTCCCCCTTTTGGAAATACCATGGGTTTAATAACTTATGCCGATCAACTGGTTTTCGAGAATGAAAAGATTGCTTTTAATGTTGGCAGCCATACAAAATCTGTTTTAATGAAATCAAAAGACTTTAAAGATCTGGTTAATCCGATCATAGACAGTTTTAGTCTTTAAAATTACTAAAGTCGACTTTACTTGACCACTCTCCAGGCAAGCTTAGAATAGACCTATGGAATTAAAGATCCACCCCATTCAAGTTAATATCTTAAAAATCCTGCTTTTTGAACCAAAAGCTAGGTTTTCCAAATTAAACCTTCTGAAATTACCCACAGATCATTTTAACTTTCATTTAAAAAGGTTAGTGGAATTAAAATTAATTGAAAAAACAGATAAAAACAACTATTCGCTGACAACCGAAGGCAAAGAATTTGCCAATCGCTTTGACACCGAGACTATTGCTATTGAAAGACAGCCTAAGATAGGAGTTTTGATTATTGCTGTTAAGGGTAATAAATATCTGATTCAGCAAAGGTTAAAACAGCCTTACTTTGGTTTTTATGGCTTTATTACCGGAAAAGTCCGTTGGGGAGAAACCCTGATTGAAACTACCAACCGGGAACTTCAAGAAGAAACTGGCCTAAAAGGCAAATTAACTCTAGTTGGTATTAAGCACAAAATGGATTATTCTCAAGATTCAAAGCTTTTGGAAGATAAGTTATTTTTTGTTTCTAGAATGGATAACCTTAAAGGAGATTTATTAGAAAAGTTTGTAGGCGGCAAAAATCTCTGGTTAACAGAAAAAGAGGTCTTAAAGCTTCCAGATCTCTTTGACGGCGTTCAAGAAAGTATTAGAATGGCAAACCGAAAAAAATTAGAGATTATTGAAACTAAATATAAAGTAAAGAAATACTAACTAGTTCTATTTCTTTCCAGTTTTAATTTTCTTTTCAGTTTCCCTAATAGCAATCTTAGGCAAGCTGTTTTTAGTTTTCTTTAAATAATCAGCTACCTCTTTCTTATGGTATTTAATTAAACTCCTCAAAAGCCAAGATATAGCTTTAGTAATTAAAATATCTTTTTCCGGCTTTAACTTATCAATATTCTTAAAAGCAAAGTTCGATAATCTCTTATCATCAGACTCTCTGACTGCTTTAACTAATAAAACCAAAGAAGCTCGTCTTTTATGAATATTCTTGTCTTTGGAAAACTTGGTTAATAAACTTTCCCATTTCTTCCAGTTTCCTAAGATGTTTTTGGCTGAAAAATTAGACTGGCATAAAGAATCCACTTCCGACCAGCCTTTGGCATTATCAAGCCAGTTATCCAAAAGCTTTATGTCGAAGCTTTCTTTGAATTTCGGGGAAAATTCCAATAGCTTTCCAGCGACATAAATCTCCTGGTGGGATTTACCCTGATACAAGGAATTAAGAAGAAGAACAAATTCTTTTGGGGAAAGATGGGGATGATCCTTTAAAAACTTTCTAGCGATTTCCGCCCTATCTTTCGACGCTAAAGCATAATAGGTTTTATCTGTTCCCATATATCTTTTCACGAATTCCCTTTCTTTTTCAGATATCTTTCTGCTTTTTCTTCTTAATTCTTTTAAGATTTCTAAATGATGTTTGTTTTTAATCTTTTCCATAACGAATTAAAAGTTCGATATGTCGAGCTTCTGCTCGTCATAAAACTCTTTTTTAAACTTCTTTAAAAATTCTGTGCCACCAATAGAAAATCCTTTACTTTTGATGGCTTCGTCGATCGTCATCTTGACTATCCCCGTCCCTTCGTAGACATGGGCTTTTTCTAATTTAGTAGTAATTGGGGAAATAAAAACAGCGTGGTTTATTTTCCAGCCATTATATTTACCTTTTTCTAAAGTAATTGAAGAATAATTGCACCAAAAATCTAATTTTTCTGGAACAAAACCCAATTCTTCCATTAATTCTCTTCTTATTGCCTGATCCGATGTTTCCCCTGTTTCAATCTGGCCTCCCCACAAACCATATTTTTCCCCTATTTTAGAAGCGCTGCCTCTTTCCTGGAAAACAATATTTTCTTTATCATCATAAAAGATAACTATAGCAACATTTCTTTCTGGCATTTTGATATATTAATAATCACCTTTTATAGTTTTTTTCCTCCTGGTCTTAGTTTCTTGTCTATCCTTTTCATTCCTTAAAAGCCGGTTAATGTCATCTTTAACTTCTTCCAGGGCAATCCCTAGGTCATAATTTGTTGAAGTAGACCTGACCGAGTTCTTGCCGGGAATCTTTAATTCACACTCTGCATACCAAATCTTTCCTTGCTGATGGCGCCTGGTTACTTTGCCAACTTCAATCCAGGCATGAACTGCTTCTCCCAGCTTTGTGGCTTGGGGTTTAACTGGGATAATCAGCTTATCAAGAAAGCTAAGCCTTTCTTGGATATAGATTTTTGCCTGCTCATCAGGCTGAAAACTAGTATATTTTATATGTATTTCCATATTAGTTAAGTATACCAAAATGATTACAATCTAACCAACTTCATTATTATAAATAATCAACTATCTTTATCTCTTGATCAACAATTTTATCTTTTTTATCAAAAGAAAATGTGCCCTTAATTAACTTTTTATCAATTACTTTAGGCAACCAATAAATATCATCCTGCCACATTAAATCAAAAGGGATTTCTGAAACCAAGAACCATTGAGGTTTCATTTCCTCTGTTTCCTGTGGCTCTCCAATCCAATCTTTACAAAAATAAGTATGAACTTGCTGATCCCAATCAGGATTATGTGGAAAGAAAAAAGTAAGCTCAGCTACTTTATAAAAACTTTTAATGTCAACCTTGCCCTCTTCTTCGGTTTCTCTTTCCATGGCTTGTTCAATACTTTCTCCTTCTTTGACTTTGCCGCCAAAACCGTTCCAGCGATCTTTGCCAAAACCTCTTTTCTTCAAAGCTAAACAAATCTCTTTAACTTGATTCTCTTGCTCCTTGATTAAAAAACAAAGAGTCGCTTGTTTCATTTTTTAAACCTCTTTATATTTAGCTTCTTTGGGAAAAAGCAAAAGATAGGGATAGCCCATATAATTAATCATGATCTTGCCGCAATCTACTCCTTTTAAGAACTGAATCATTCTTTCTGTAACTTCTTTTGGATTAACGTCTTGATCTTCTCCCTTGTATTCAATTTCCACAAACTCGCCTAAACCCTTAACTGAATCCATGGCAATTTCAAAGTCCTTGTAAAGCCAGATCTTTCTGGTTTTATCAACAGTAATGAGAGATCTGAAGTTAAGAGCTTTGAAAGTTTTCTTGAGCTGATCCAAGTCAGTAATCTTAGTCTCATATTCATCGCAATAAAATGATTTTTCTCCTTCGTAATGCCAATTTTTGTAAGTAAAAAAATAACTGCCGTTGCTGTCTCTTAATCTCAGCCATTCAGCTACTGGCCTTACTGTAATAAAATCCCGATGAGCTGGAGTAAAATACTCATCAATCTGATGCGTTTCTAATTTAAACTCAGCGTTATCATTTAAAAACACTAATAAAGAATCGCTCTTTTCAATATTTACCTGGATTTCAATCTCAATACTTTTAGGCATAATCTTTACCAGCAAAAAGTTCTCTAATAACGTCTTCGATGGCCGGATTTTCAATTGATAAGCCAACCACTAACAATTCTTGCAAAGCACGAGCAGTTAAACTGACAACTTGATCTTTTTAACCGTTAAAACCAGTTTCGGGTAATTGAATTCTTTAACTGGAAAGATAAAGACAAAATTTGTTTTGGAATATATTTACGATTTCGCTTAAACCTATTTTCTCAAAAATTCCTGAAAAGATCCACTCGCTGCGCCGCATCCTCGCTTAACGATTTTATTTGCTTAAAATAAAAACACCACAGAGGTGTCTTTATTTAGAACTATCTCTAGCTTGATTTATGGCCAAGGTTTGTCGTCAATAAAAATCTGTTTAAGAACGGCATTACCACTTTCATCAACAACGACTCTTGCCGCGGCCTCTTTGTTAAAAAAACTAAAGCCCTGGCCTTTTCCTTCGGGGATAAAATATTCCTCAATCCCATAGACAACATGAATACGCTGATTTGAAAAACCGTCCGATCGAGTTTCTATACCACCGCTCGCAACCTTACCCTTGAGAGCTATTTCTCCGCTAAGCGGTTTTGTTTTTTGAATATTCTGCGCCATCCAATACTTTCCACTTTGGCGCAATACTACATAAACAGTATCGCCATTTCTGATTTGTTGTCCACCAGAAATATATGAGTCGATATTAGAAATATTACTATATTGAAAAGTAGCATAATCTCCGCGCAACATATCTCGTGGATCAACTGGTTCAATTCGCAATAAAATATCCGTGCCCCCAGAAAGAACGAACACCTTAAAAATAATAATGCCGAAAACTATCACCACTTGTAATACTATCGCCAATATAAATTTTGTTTGTTTCGTTAGCATATTATAACGGGCAAGATGCCCAATATATCGTAATCGCTATTGCGGAATTTGTTGCGATCGAGTCTTGATATTTGAAATCATATATTTCCTGCCCCTTTCCATGGACCACCCAACTACAAAGAGTAAAATACCAGCACCGATGAAGAAAATGCTCTTATCAAGAAAAGTAAAGAACCAATCAAAGTATTTCACGATAATAAGAAGAAATAAAAAAATTGCGCCTAAATTTATTAACCAAGTTTCTTGCCTCAAATACCCTGAAAAAATTAAGCCAAGTAACTGAAAAAATATAACAAAATTGAAAATGAGAGCCCATAAAACACCGCCACTCGATAATTCTTGACCACCAGAGTAAAAATCGTAAGAGTTGCCCGCTTGAAAAAATAAACTTTGTTGCGGAAGCAGAGCAACCACCCCAAATAAAAGTGTTAACAGCACTACGGCGAGAAATTCAAAAGGAGACATTAATTTTTTGGCCATGGTATAAAAAGTCACTCCGGCAAGAGCCACCAAAAAGATAAACAGAGACAAAGTTATTTGCCATGAGCCAAAAAATGAAGCTCCTTTTGTCATATCCCCCAAAACAAAAATTCCAGGTTTTGTGGAAAGGAAAAATAAAACACTGGTTATTGAAATAATTCCGAGAACCAAATAAACAAGCGCAAATCTTTTCCATTTCATTTCTTTTTCGTGTAAATGTCCTAACGAATAAAAAAGTAATGCCACAAAAGCCAATCCAGCAAGAATCACAAAAGTCTTAATATCTTTTCCTTGTATCCATTCTGCAGCTTGCGCGCCCCACCAAGTAGTAATGCCAATCAAACCGAAAGCGAGCGCATAGAGGGTTTTTAGGTAATACGCACTGACTAAACCAAGAACAGATGTGATAAACAAAATAGTCCGCCAAGAAAATGGATCGCCTAAATCCTTATTAAAGGCAAGCAATGTTATACCAAGAAAGAAAATTGATAAGAGAATAAAAAATTGACTTACGGCATCTTCTTTAGAGAGGGCAAATTGTAAATACCATTCTTTATTACTTGAGGGGAGTACACCCCTTTTTTTACGCCGAGCAAAAAATACAATAAGTAGTCCGATAATAAAAAATATATTTAAAAAATACATAGTGTTTAATAAAATTCCTTAAGTTCCGATGGCATTTTTTTGCGAACCATCCACCCAGTTACAAAAGTGATAATTGTTGCAATAAGAAGTAGAAACGATGAAGTGAGTAGGAAAGAGTTATATCCGAAACCAGTAAAAATTCCAAAAGGATGTCCTACTATAACAATAATGCCAAGTGGAATTGCAAGATAAAACAAGGGATACGATTCAACTGCAAAAGCCATAGCAATAGTGCCTATCATCCACAAAATGAAACCGTCAGGCCAGTTGGCTCGAATATTGAACATTTGTGCGACTAAAAATATCCCTGCGCCATAGATTATCGAACCAAGCAAAATTAATGCCTCTCCTGTTTTTAAAAGTTCTGACTTTTCTTTAAGATACCACCCCGCGCCGTAAGCAATAATCATTGAAATAAGAATGATTGCTATTTTGATTGGCTTTGTCATTTCCAACCAGTTAGCGGCGATAAAAGAAAAAATTCCCGCCCCTACGAGTACGGCGGCAATAGTTACAATTATACGAATAGTCTTTTTTGACGTATCTTCTTTTTCCTGCTCTATACCAATTGCATTAAAATTTTCCTGGATAACTTCAATAGTCCATCCCTGATTAAGGAGTTCTTTATATAATTCTTCCTTTGTTTTCCCTTGAGCCAAGGAAGTTTTTATGTAATCAACAACTTTTTGGTCGATCATAGATTTAATTTAAACTTACCCACTTTCAGTATATCACAATTTTAGTATAGTATAGAATAGAAAAGCAAACAAAATCGTCAAGTGAGGACGCAGTAGAAAGAAATGATTGGAGAAAGAAATTCCGCCGCCCACAAAATGGCTGGCCAAAAATCCGAAAGTCAAATTCTGGAGCGGGTGAAGGGAGTCGGCTACAGATAAATTTCTGCTGAAATTTTCCGCAGCCCGCCCCTCCCCTTCGACTCACTACATTCGCTCAGGGTGCGGTCTTCGACTCCTTTTGCAAATTAATTAATTATCTACGCAATTTTGTAAAATATCATTCTGCTCTACTAGGAGCGGGTGAAGGGAGTCGAACCCTCGTATCTTGCTTGGGAAGCAAGCGTACTGCCGCTGTACTACACCCGCTGATTAAAATCCCAATTTTTCTAAAATCTTTTCTAAGAAGTTCTTCGCCTCTATTGATGGAACTGGCTCTCCTTGGTTTTCCGGCGGTAAAACTACAACTACCTTTTCTCCGGGCTTGGCCAACTGGAATTTTTCACGAGCTTCCTTTTCCAAAAAACTTTCATCAGTAACTGAAATAATGCCGTTTTTTAATTTATCATTCTTTTCTTCCAAAAAAGAAATTTCTTTTCCTAAAGTTTTTGTTTTTAACAACAACTCTTTATGTCTCTTAGCTAGCTGCCAATTGGAAGAGAATAGGATTATTCCAATTAAAAAGAAAATGGCGATAAAAAACAAGGGCATTAAGGAGGTTGCCGTCGGCTTAATCTTGGTTTTCTTTTTCCTTATTTTTGCTATCATTAGTTTATAGTGAATGAAGTCCAATATACCATTATATATTATGCTACTTATATATTATTATATGTTATGCTACTTATATACTATTGTATGTTATGGCTAAATTAAACCAAAAAAAACTTTTAAATACTCTTTGGAAAATCGCCATTAGCTTAATAGCTTTAAGCACGATTTTCCTGTTGGTCGCTCCCCTCTTCTAATCAAACTTACTAGAGGCTAATTCTTTAGCATATCCAAGAACACTTTTTGGGGAATGTGAAGCTGTCCCTTTTCTTTTAATTCAGCTTTACCTTTCTTTTGTTTTTGCAAAAGCTTTAATTTTCTAGTGTAATCGCCGCCGTAAAGCGGAGCGGTAACATCTTTGCCCTTAGCAGATAATGTTTCTCTGGCAATAATTTTAGCGCCGACAACAGCCTGCAAGGGCACAGAAAATAACTGTCTGGGCATGGTTTGCTTTAATTTCTGAACCATTTTTTTGCCTTCTTGATAAGCAATTGATTCGGGCACGATCTTGGCAAAAGCTTCAACTTTTTTACCAGCAATTAAAATATCCAATTTTACCAATTCAGATATCCGGTATTCAGATATTTGATAATCTGTTGAGGCAAATCCAGAAGTAACGTTTTTAATATTCTCGTAAAGATTGATAATCACTTCTCTCAGGGGTAAATGATATGAAATCAAAATCTTTTCCTGGCTCAAATGTTTGGTTTCAATATGGCTTCCGGAAAGCTTTGATAAAACCTCAAAAACCTGGCCAATATAGCTTATCGGAGTGGTAATCTTTAAAATTGTCCAGGGCTCGCGGGCTTCTTCGATCTGAAACTGCTCGGGCCAATCCGAGGCAGTGAAAATGTTCTTCTCCTCCCCTCTTTTATTAATGATTTTATAAAGCACTGACGGGGAAGAAATCACTAAATTTAAACCAAATTCTCTTGACAGCCTTTCGGTAGTAATTTCTGTATGTAAAAGCCCTAAGAAACCGCATCTAAAACCTCTGCCCAGCATTTCCTTTGTCTCTGGTTCGAAAAAAAGAGCTGCATCGCTCAACTTTAACCTGATTAAAGCATCTCTTAATAATTCAAAATTGTTCGGATCTTCAGGGTAAAAAGAAGCAAAAACTACTGACTTTGGCTCCTGATAACCTGGTAGAGGAATTAAATTAGTGTCTTTTGCTTTAAAGTCCTCTAACCTAGTAATGGTATCACCGACCTTAACCTTGCCAGGCTCTTTAATGCCGGTAGCCAGATAGCCTGCTTCTCCAGTTTTTAGAACTTCTGCTTTAGTCATTTCCGGTTTAAAATAGCCTATCTCCAAAACCTCACCATCAACGTCATTTAAAAGAAGATGAATTTTATCTCCTTTCCTTATCTCCCCATCAACAACTCTGATAAAAGAAATAACGCCGCGATGAGAGTCATACTCTGAATCAAATATTAAGGCCCTAAAAGGCCCTTTAGTCCTACCTGTTGGCGGCGGCACTTTTTCAACCATTGTATTTAAAAGGCTTTCAACGTTTTCTCCGGTCTTGCCGGAAACCAAAATTATCTTTTCGGGATCAATATCAAAAATCTTAACGATCTCCTCTTTAGTTTCCTTAATATTGGCTTGAGGCAAATCAATTTTGTTTATTACCGGAATAATCACTAATCCCTGACGCCTGGCTAATTCCAAATTAGCAATAGTTTGAGCTTGGATGCCCTTGGCAGCATCAACTAAAAGCATGGCTCCTTCAACTGCGGCTAAACTCCTGGAAACTTCGTAAGAAAAATCAACGTGCCCCGGAGTATCAATCAAATTAAGAATGTATGGCTTGCCGTTAAAGATATAATCCATTCTGACCGGCTGCATTTTAATAGTAATCCCCTTTTCCCTTTCCAAATCCATCATGTCCAAATATTGAGGCCTCATTTTTCCTTCTGGAATAGTTTTAGTTATTTCTAAAAACCGATCGGCCAAAGTTGACTTGCCATGGTCAATATGAGCAATAATGCAGAAATTTCTAATGTTTTCCAGACCAGACATTCTTATTCTTTAAATCGTTTTAATAATGATTCTTTAAAATAATTGAGTTCCCGAGAACCTAAAAAATAGCTTGCTAATAAATAAGCTAGCCCAGCCATCAGGCCAATAAAAGTTGTCTGAATAATAATATTGGTTCTAAGATTCATTAATGGCAGAATAAAGACCGCCATTAAAACGCTGGCTAGAATAATTTTTCCAGAAGATGCCAGTATTTCAAGTAATGATTCTCGGCTCAGTTTTTCTTTTAAAGATAGCAATAAAAGAATGAATTGAAAAATGGCTGAAATAGAAAAAGCTAAAATTAAGCCGATAATTGAAACATGAGCCACTCCTTTTAAATCGCTAATACTTTCGAAGAAACTTCTGAACCAATTCTGATTACTCAGCAAATTAACAAAAGTTATTGCCAGGCCAGCGTTTAAAATCGAAGAAAAAACAGCAATTTTTGCGGGTCGACGGCCGTCTTTAAGGGAAAAAAAAGTTCTAACCAGTAAATGATTTCCGGCCTGAGCAAAAATTGAAATGGCAAAGATCCCCAAACTGGCTACGGTTAACTTGACTGCTTCGCTATCAAATTTACCATTTTGCAATATTATTTTAACCACGTTTGATTTTAATAAGAATAAAAGAATACTTGAGGGAATGGCAAAGAATAATATTTGTCGAAAAGCACTAGAAAAGTTTTTGAAGAATTCTTTTTCATTTTCTTCGGAGATAGCTCTAGCTAGCAGAGGAAAGGTTGCCGAAGCAAAAGAAATGCCAATCAAACTTACGATTATGCCCTGTAAATTATTAGCATAATAGAAAATGGCGATTGCTCCAGAACTGATGGTTGAAGCAATGGCGGTTATTACTAAAAGATTCACTTGTTGGCTGGCAACTGAGACTAGTCTTGGCACTGCCAATTTAAAAATGGCAACCGAGGCGGGATCTTTGAAATTAAGTTGTTTTTGCCAGGAAAACCCGCAAAAAACAGCTGCCGCCAGCTGACTTAAAAAATATAAGAAAGCGCCGACAATAACTCCAATCCCTGCTCCCAAAATTCCTATTCTAGGAGATAAGAAAATAATTCCGAGAATAATCCCCAGATTATAAAGAATTGGAGCCATGCCTAGAGCCACAAATTTTTGAAAATATTGCAAAACTCCAGAGAAAATATTAGCCATACCAAAAAGAATTGGGCTCAAAAATAAAATTCTGGTCAAACTAATTACTTCTTGTCTTTCTGCCTCAGAAAAGCCTGGAACAATAAATCCAACTAGCCAAGGAGCAAAAAGGAAAAATATCACCGACAGGCTTACTAAAAAAACTATAAAAATATTTAAAATATTACTAGCTATTTCCCAGGCTCTTTTCTTGTCTTTAGAGAAATAATCTGCAAAAACCGGTAGAAAAGCGATACTCAGTCCTCCAGCAATCAAAAGATTATAAACCAGGTCTGGAATTCTAAAACTAGCTGCATAAATACTAAGCTCACGACCAGCTCCAAAAATAGAAGCTAGCAACCTGTCCCTCAAAAGCCCTAAAAGGGCGCTTGAAAGTGAAAAAACAGCTAAAATCCAAGCTGATAAGGTTAAATTTCGGCTAGAAAAATTGAAGGTCTTGGAAAAATTAATGCCCATACTTTTAACTTCTAGGGTTATATCCTCTATCTTAATATTTAAGCTCGAGATTGACAAGAAAGCTCAAATCCATTAAAATTTCATTATTCCAGCAAATTGAGTGACCGCTCGAAACCTTAGGGTTTCGGGAGGAAAGTCCGAACACCCGCCTTTACGGGCAGCAGGGTAGCGGGTAACGCCCGCACGCGGTAACGCGAGAGTTGCGACCAGAGACGTTCCGAGGCGAAAGCCGAGGAACGCCCTTCCATAGCTTTATGCGAAGGAGGGCGAATCTTCGAAGTAACTTGGGGCTTGCCCTGAGTGAAGTCGAAGGGTGAAACGGCTAAACACTTACCTGGGTGCAAGAACAAAGCTCGTCTGGATTTTCCCGCGGAAAATCACGATGAGTAAAAAGTAGTTCGCTCGATTCTAGAAAGTAATTTCTAGAGCAGAAAAATGGTCACCTAAAACAGAATTCGGCTTACGGATTTACTGGAATACCAAAAAACTCGTTTTTAAAGCGAGCTTTTTGTTTATAACCCTTTTTTCTTAAAGTATATTTTGGGAAAAGGAGAAATACCCTGCCTTTCTCGCAATAATTCTGTGGTCGCGCCACTAAAAAACGGCTCCTCTAAATTAATCCAAACGGGATTGGGGAAAACTTTTGATTTATCAAGTAAACGGAACACTATGCCCTCGGCAGCATAAGAGGCAATGACTCTTTTTACCAAATCTTCCTTTTGTTTCTCTAAGTCTTTAGTCAAACCAACGTGCCCGATCAGGTATTTATACCATTCTTTTAATATATTTTGCGGCACAATTGAATTTCTCTTAGAATTTAAATCATGATTAATCACTCCGAAGCTTCGTTCGTATTCTTCTTTAAACTTGCCCTGTAAGTCAGTATAAAGGACAACTCTGATTTTATTCTGTCCGTAAAAAATATTTGATTTCTTTTGTAACAGATTTTGAAAATGTAGAGAGAGTTTTTTGACGCGGTCATAACCGATCTTTTTTACAGAATCTGGGTATAAATATAAGGCATTGGTGTCAGCAACTAACATGTAGAACTTATATTTTAACCTTGACGCGTCCAACGCCTTTAATATTTCCTTAATCAACTTTGTTTTGGAAACTATTTTCGGTAACTCGGTATAACGATCAAGTTTCTTCCCGGCAACTACGGACTTTAGATCAATGTTAAAATTAACCCACTTCGAACCATCCCTTTCAGTCTTTATCTGCCTAGGAGGACATTCCCAATCGTAAAAAGAAACCGTTTCACGATTGATAAAAGATTTTTTAAAAATATTTTTGAGACGATTCTGAATTTCAATACTTTCCGCTTCGTTCCGGAAATATCTCATAATTATCTTTATACTATTTTCAGCTTGAGTGTTTTTCATATAATTTTATGCGAGGACGCTGTTAGATAGCGTCCTCGCTTTTGCGTTTTACCTCCTTGGATAAAGAACAAAAATTTTAGGGAGACGATCTAGACCTTTTAGTTTTCTTCCAGCCTCAATCTGGGCTGGGAAAACGCGTGTAGATTCGTCACAGAGTAAAATCTGATTAGGTATTACCCAATCATTCTCCAGCGCATCAAGGATCACTCCTTCGGCTGCATAAGACCGGATCACTCTTTCGGTAAAGTCTTTGATTTGAAACCGCCAGCTTGCCTGAAATCCACAATGTTCCATCAAGATTCGCTGTTCCTCGTCCACTATACCTTTTGGCAGCATAGCAGAGATGTCATTGAAAGGTCTGTTGAAAATATCGTCGTAAAGCTCTCCATAGGGTGCCGCTATCTCCTTCCAACTGACAACCTCGATACCCCTGCCAAATAAGCTATCAATCCTGTCTTGATACCATATGAAGAAATTCAGGAATATTTTTTCTATTTCTTTTTCTCCTTGAATCTCTAGGGTTAGCGGGTAAAGACGGCGAGGATTGTCATCGGCAAGAATCTTGATATAGTGAAAATTCACACCGCATTCCCGTGCCATCTTTAATAAAGTGCGTGTTTCATTCTCCGTATCTGCCAACCGCCTGCATGGCTCGGATTCTGTAAATCCTTCATCTCCTGACCCTAGAAAACGGCAAGCTACTAATGGCCTCACTAGATTCGGAATCCAAATTGAGGTTCTGGCCGGACAAACCCAATTAAAGAAAGTAATTGTCTGCCCGCAAGAAACTAATTCACGAATTCTCCTGGGATTTTCCGGCGATACCGCGCCGAGGCGCCTTACGTCTATCATTTGCATAAAACGATCAGTATTAGCCATTTCACTTCTCCTTTACTATAAGAATATGGTTTCTGGGGCCACGGACTAAGGGTGACCCCAGAAACCAGTTGAGGCGTTACCAACGGTGATCCAGCGAATAAAATTACATATCCACCAATCACTTATGGCCGCTCGAGGATTCACCACAAGACCTCCTTTCTAATTCACGTTGCCATCTGTATTCGGCATCCTCCTTTGGTGTCCGCGGTTTTTCGGATAGCGAAGTTTGATATGGTTGCCGCAATTTTTTTACTACCTCTTCTGCAATCTTTTCGATTATTCCTTTTAGAAAATTCTGGTCCATTTTTTCTCCTCTTTTGAAAGTGCTGGTTAGACCTTCGCGAAAGCGAAAAGCCCCTTCCCTAACGGGAAGAGGCTGGGTTTATGAGTGTTTTAAAAAAACATCAACGCAACCTTTTCCCGTTAGGAAAAACTACGCGATGATGAGAATTTAATCTTTTAAGCATTAATTTGTATCCATCCATTCCCCCATTAAGCCATTTAGAAACGCGTGCCACGGTTGTAGAACTTAAGCCGGTCTTTTTTACGATTTCAGAATAGGGTACTTTTTTTGCCAGCATCCGCGCCGCTTGCCATCTTTTGCCAAACTCAATAATCTCTTCCTCGGTCAATAAATCGCGAAAAAACCGCTTGGCTTCAGTCATGCTTTCAAGCCGTAAAATAGCGACGAATAAACTTTTTGTCTGTGAATTATTCCAGTTCATTTTACTTTATCCGATTAAAGCACTTTATCTAACTAAACAGAGACTAACAAAAGCAAAAACCTTTGTCAAGGCTTACGGATTTGCTGGAATTTAAAAAACCCGCCGTTAAGGCGGATTTTTAATTCTTTTGGCAAAGATAAATAACACTCTGCCCTAAACTCAAAAACAGCTTTGGGAAAAAGAAAGATTTAAGTTTACCATTATTAGATAAATTTAAAACATCAGATTTTTTTAAGATAATTTTAAAAGAATGTTTTTCTAGGATTCTTTTCAAGGTTTTGAAAGTAAAATACCTGATATGCCCCGAACTCTCTGTTTCGTTTGGAGACGTTTCAATAAAAGGGCTAATACCGAATAAAAGCAAAACTCTTCTGCCAAAAGAAGCTATATTAGGTGTTGAAATTAAAAAATAACCGTCTGGTCTCAATAACCTTTTGATCTCTTCAAGAAAGAAATCTGTATCATAAATATGCTCAATAATATCACCTGCATTAATTAAATCAAAAGAGTTATTGGGAAAAGGAATCTCTGATTTATCATCAAAATAGAATTTTTGTACATTAATACCCTTTTTGAATGATTCTTTAATTGCACGGTTACTAGCATCCAACCCATAAAAATTATTATTCTTATTCTTGATTGAAGATAAAAAACGCCCGAAATGACAGCCGATATCTAAAATATCCTTACTTTCTAGATTAAGTCGGTTAATAATCCTTAACATGATCTCTATCCTGGGATTATTTTTAAAAGCATCATCACCAGAACGATACATATTTTCATAAATGTTTTTCATAAATAACTATATTGATCTCTAACTTATATTTTGATCTAAGACTTTGTTTTAAAAAAAATATTGATCTATTTATAAACTAATCAATAATTGTTCCTTTGAATTTCTTACCGGAAATAAGATTCTCAAGATTTTTCAAGTTTGTTCCGTCAACAATGAATGCTTTAATCTGTAATTGCTGAGCAAGCTTGGCAGCAATAGGATCTATGGGAACGCCCATGCCCGAAATCCAACGATTACCGATTAGCTTCCGATAATCCTTCCAGAAAAGTTCTTTAATTGGAAAAGTGTTTTTATGTTTTTTAAAATCCTTATTATAGACAAAAGGAATATTGCCGGCATCAATAATTTCTTTAACCTTAAATCTTTTCGCCAAAAGAACAGAAATATAATCAGTTGACCAACCCGGTTTCCAACCGGCAGCAATTAAAATTTGCCAATTGTTTTTTATCTGCTTTTGCGGATTGTCTAAAACAACAGGATATGCCTCTTTTCTAAAAATTGTTCTGACAAAATGAGCGTTTAAGCGAGTGGCATGAATCCCCAGCCAATCCTTATCTTCATTCGGGATACTAGTAATTTGACCTGCAGCTTTTTGGTAAACGCGGCATATTTTGCCACCGCCAACAACAATAATGAACTGGAAATTTTTCTTGATAAAACGGATAATTAGTTTTCTGAATTTTTTTAAAAACCGGGTATTAATTTTCCCCGGTTCAGGAACTATGATCGAACCACCTAGGGCAATGAGGATTTTTCTTGGTTTCATTTAATTTATTTTTAATAAGATTTTAAAAAAGTTTCTGTCTTCTTCTTTCCTGGTCTAAAACCTCGTTGGCTAAAGAATCAGCTATTGTATTCTTTTCACGCGACACAGAGACAAAACTTACTTTCTTATAATCAATTTTTAAATTCCAAACTGTGATAAAAAATCTTTGGATATTTTCATCTAAAATCTTGTATTTGCCGCTAAGCTGGCTGACTAAGAGTTCAGAATCTGATCTTATTTCTATCTCAAGATCAGCTATTTTCTTTTTGCCAATAAGGCTTTTAATTTTCTTTAAAGCAAAAATAACTGCTTCGTATTCGGCCTGATTATTAGTGGCTTTGCCAATTACCTGGCCATATTTCTTAATCTCCTTGCCTTTCTCGTCACAAATTAAAACTCCGATTGAGGCTGGTCCCGGATTGCCCCTTGAAGCCCCATCAGTATAGACAATAAGTTTTTTCATTCTATTCCTTTTAAAAATTTAATATGTCTGTAGATTCTGAAAGAATCTTCATTTTATTCATTAGTTATAAATATGTCTGTAGATTCTGAAAGAATCTTCATTTTATTCATTAGTTATAAATATGTCTGTAGATTCTGAAAGAATCTTTATTTTATTCATTAGTTATAAATATGTCTGTAGATTCTGAAAGAATCTTCATTTTATTCATTTTAAAGGAGCTAAGCTCCTTTGCTCTTAAAATATTTTACTAAACATTCTTTTATTTTTTCTCTATTTTTGTCCTCAAAATAAAAACCACCGACAGCTTGATGGCCACCATATTTTCTTAAAAACTTAGCACAACTTGAAATTGCCCCAATGCCATTTTCATCCAAAGGCATGCGATAGGATCCCCAATTTTCTTTTTTCTCTTTAGTAAAGATAAAGGTTGGCTTCATAAAAAAAACGCTAGTTCTAGAGGCAACTACCGATAAGATCGGAAAAGGGCAATCGCTCAAATCTTCAAAAATAATCGGCAGCTCGTTAATTTTGGGATTAATTTTAGCTTTTAGCTCTTCCATAAAGAAAGCTATTTTCTCTTGTCTGTCTGAAGCCATTTTTAAGAGCTCTTCTAAACGCAAATTGGCTTCTTCTTCGTTTTTAGAATTTAGAAGAAGATAAATTTTATTTAAATAATCATCCTCCTTATTCGTAATATTGGTAATCCTGCCGATCTTAGTAACAATCTCTCTGGTCGAAATACAATTTTTAATCACTTCGGAAGCAAAAAGAGCTTTAATACCTGGGCGCCAGCTATTTTCCAATAATGGCAAGCCTTCCTTTAAAATTTTCTTGTTTTCACCAACTTCAGGAACAAGATCAATTAAGGTAGCTAAAGCGGCTAAACCTAAAATATCTTCTTTAAGGACTCCGGAAAATCTTTTAGCGAGCATTTTTTCTGCGATTTTAAGAGCTAAACCAGCCGCGGCTAAATAGTAAAAAGGAGAATCCTCACTCTGCTGTTTCGGATTAATAAGAATTTTAATCTTTGGCATTTCAAAAATATCATGATGATCAATAACAATTACTTCAAAACCAAGTTTTTTAGCCGCCTCAATCTCCTTAACATTACTGGTTCCACAATCTAAAGCAATAATTAAAGCCGGTGCCCTATCTTTTAAAAGCTCTAAGCCCTCAAGGTTAATACCTTGTTCTGCTCTTTTCCTGTCAGAAAAGTAAATAATCGGCGACCGACCGCCGAGATTATCAATGACTTGCTTTAAGATAATAACTGACACAGCTCCGTCCATGTCAGAATCCCCATAAAGAACAATCTGCTCTTTATTTTTAAAAGCTTTTGTTAATCTCCTAACTAATTTTTCAAAATCCTTAATTTCTTCCATAACGCGTAACGATAGCTATTAGAATTAATCCAGCATTTCAATACCGGGCATCTTTTCTCCAGATAAGAACACTAATAAAGCATCGCCTCCTGTTGATAAATGGCTAAATTTAGTCTCTAATCCTAATTGATTAATAAACCATGAAGTTTCGCCGCCCCCAGCAACAGAAAAGGCTTGGCTTTTAATAATCGCCTTAATGATTTCTCGAGTTCCCAGAGAAAACTCTTTATTCTCAATCTTTCCCAATGGTCCTGACCAAAAAATAGTTTTAGCGCCAAGAATCTTTTGTTTAAAAATCTTTATGGTTTCGGGACCAATATCTAATCCTTGATTAGAATCCAGCGAAACAACAATTTTTCCTGACAGTCCAAATTGAAAACCGTGCTTTTGCAGCTCGTTAGTAACCAGATTTCCCAAAAGAATAAAGTCTGCCCGATCAATAAAACTATTGATAAATTTTATCTTTGTTTTAATTCCTTTGGGTAGGCCAGCCAAAATTACAACCAAAGGACTATCTGGATTATCCTTAATCTTATTTAAAGCCCTGACTTCTTTATCTAATAAGAGACCAGCGCCGCAAGGCAAGTATTTGGCCACTTTAAAAGAAGCGTGATTACGGTGAGAAGAAGCAAAAGCATCATTTAAAAAAATGTCTCCGAGCCGAACCAGCTTTTTCGTAAAAGCGAGGTCGCCTTTTTCTTCTTCTGGATGAAACCTAAGATTCTCCAGCAACAATATTTCTCCTGGCCGCATTTGTTTGGTCCAACTCTCAATATCCCTACCAATACAATCTTTGGCCTTGATAACGGACAGATCAAGATACTGTAAAAGGTTTTCCTGAACCCTATCAAGTCTAAACCTATCAACTACCTTACCGGCCGGCTCCCCTAAATGGCTCATTAGAATGATTTTGGCTCCAGCCTCAACAAGGTATTGAATAGTCGGAATTGTAGACCTAATTTTAAAATCATCTAAAATAGTCCCGTCTTTATCAATCGGGACTTTGAAATCGCACCTGACTAAAACTCTTTTTCCTTTAATAATAAGTTCTTTAACCGTTCTCATTGCTCAATGTCTTTGGGTTTTAACGCTTCCTTAATCACTTTATTCACTCTGTCAATTTCTGGCTCTTTTTTGGTTTTAGAAAAAGAAACTGGTTTTTTAGCTAAAGCCTCCTTTAAAGAAAGAGAGGTCTCGGGAGTTGATGGCGTTGATGGAGACAATGGTGGCGCTGCTGTTGACGTCCTTTGAATATCCTTTAAGCAGGTTTTGCAATAAACAGGTCTTTTACCATCCGGTTTAAAAACCACTTTCGTCCATTTTTTACAATTAGCGCATTGGGCATCATAAAGAATCGGCTCTTTTTTAATGACCGCGGTCGTCTCTTCGCTGACATTAGCCCAACGGCTGATTTTATCTTCAATCACTTGTTTGGAGGTTGCATACCTTTCCCTTGAGACTTTAATAATTTTTTCTCGATGAGAATCTTCCGTTCTTAAAATTGGAAGTAAGGTTTGGGCTGAAAAAGCCCTCCCGGTTAGGCCATCGATCATTAATTTTAAATAAATATTGTATTTAGCTGAATTGACCAAATCATTAGCAATAAATTCGGGATTAAATTCTTTTTCCAGAAACTCGGCATCTTCGGCGCCAATTCGAAAGACAATCAGGGTGCCAATATTGCCAAAAACCGCGTCCCTAACTTCTTCGGTCATCTGAGAAATATACTGATGCCCGAGAATAAGATCAAGACGGTATTTTCTCGCCTCAGACAAAATACTAGCAAAAGACTCAGTGGCAAAATTCTGGAATTCATCAACATAAAGAAAGAAATCTTTTCTTTGTTCTTCGGGAACATCAACTCTGGACATGGCTGCCAGTTGCAGCTTGGTAACCAGCAAAGCTCCCAAAAGCGTTGAGTTGTCTTCGCCAATCCTGCCCTTAGAAAGATTGACTATGAGAATTTTATGGTTGTCCATGATTTCTCTCATGTCAATTTTTGAAGAAACTTGGCCAATGATATTGCGGATCAAAGGAGCGGACACAAACTGACCAACCTTGTTTTGAATGGCAGCCGTAGCTTCAACCTCATACCTTTGGGTATATCTGGCATATTCCTGAACCCAAAAAGCTTTGCTCATAGGATCGGTTATCTTTTCCACTACTTTCTGACGGTAAGCAGGATCTGCCAGCATTCGGTTTATTCCCAAAAGAGTTGATCCCGGGTATTCCAAAAGAGCTAAAATAGCATTATTTAAAATGTATTCCATCCTGGCTGACCAAACATCTGGCCAGATCTTTTTAAAAACCCCCATCAATCCTGAAGCAACCAAATGACGATGTTCAACATCAATCTTCTCCATAACATTAAAGGCAATCGGGTAATCTAAATCAGCTGGATTAAAATAAACAACGTCATTAATTCGGTTAGGAGGAATAAAATCAAGTAAACCTTCGGCGGTTTCTCCGTGCGGATCAATAAAAGCCAGACCATGACCGTTCCTTATATCCTGAATAGCCATATTGGCCATCATATTGGTCTTGCCCATGCCGGTTTTACCGATTAAGTACATGTGTTTTCTCCTATCATCAAGCTTAATGCCAAAACGCTTCTTTTCCCGACGAAAGGTAGTTTCTGCAAAAAAGTTTATATATTGATTAGCCATAACATGTAGTGATACTGCTATAAAATTAATCTATTGGTAAGCTTGATGGTGGCTCCCCCTTCCTAGCCTCAACTCTGGCTAAAGTTGGTGCTTGGGCCGCAATCCTGCCAGGAAAGTGATAAAGAGAAGCAATCTCTTCAGCGGTCAAAACAAACCTTCTGCCTGATTTTGTCGGATCATTAACACAAGGATTAGGATAGCCAACCCAAGCTCTATTAACATAACTCCTAAATAATCTTCTTTTTCTTAGATAAGTTCTCCTTTTAATAAACCAAAACCAATCATACCAATTTTTCTTAACTTTGGTAATAGTCTCAGCAGCTGGCACCAAGGCATTCATATTATCTGAAACAAAGTTGGTGAAATAACTCATCGCTAACCTGATATTAGGCCTAAACATAACATCTCTTTTGGCTAAATAAATATATCTCATATTACAGAGAAAGCCGAGTTTTCCTATCTTTTTTTCAAGTTCAGCCAAAACCAATTTTTCCCCAGGAGTTAATTTCATTTCTACTGGAATAACCGACTCTACTTGCTCTTTTGGAGCTTCGGGAACTGTCCCGGCAATTAAAAATTCAGCCGCTTCTTGAGCCATGGGCTTGAATTTAACTTCGGCATCTTTTCTTCTGGCAATTTTATCACGCAACTTTTTAGCTGAATCGTGCCAGGGAAGATATTCATCTAAAACCGGCAGGCAACGAATCTGAACCCAGATTTGTTCACCAGGTTTTAGAACAGCCATGCCTTCTAAAAGCGAAGCTATCGGATCTATCCTTTTTTCTTCTTTTTCTTTACCGGTTTCAAATTCTATATATGTCTTTATGGGATAAGCCCAAGGCTTTAAATTTTTATACTCTGTGGCCCACATATCCCACTCAGCATTGGGAAGGTCCTGAGGCACATTTTTGGCATAGTCTTCAGCCTCAAAAATCTCTGCTTGAGGATATTGAGAATAAATGTGAGCTTCAAAAACAGGCCTGACTCTCTTGGGCGGTCTAATATAAAAATGAGGAATACCGTCAATGCTGGCAATCTCTAGGGTAAAGCCGGTGGGATCCTCGCCTTGCCACCACTTTTCATACCAGCTTGGAAACTTATACATTTGCCAAAAACCGGTAATAACCGTTTCCATGGCTTTAATCGGCTCTAAAATTTCCTCAGGAATCTTAATTTCCAAAAGAACCATATCGTTTTCCTTAGCACTATAAATTTCCTTGCGCCAGTGATACCAAATGAAAAGGGTTAATTTAAGCAGCCAAACGCATTCAATAAACAAAATTAACCACCACCAGTCTTTTAGAATAGTCCAAAAGTAAAAACGGAATAAGGTTAAAAAAAAAGCGAAAGACATTAA
>Ga0268277_1000432_pt1 | contig 33816 bp, 37 predicted proteins | sample saktaG_5_FD_190132 | JGI IMG/M metagenome (GOLD analysis project Ga0268277, IMG submission 190132) | Saline water microbial communities from Sakinaw Lake, British Columbia, Canada - sak_2010_1_5_50m | ecosystem: Environmental > Aquatic > Non-marine Saline and Alkaline > Saline ... | reverse complement strand
AGAGAGCTCCAAGAGCTCTGCGATAGGTTCCGGAGAACCGATGGGAGCTATGATGTGGTTGTCCCAGGAAGCGGTGGAAAAGACAGTGTCATGGCAGCGCACATGCTGAAACATAAATACCATATGCACCCGATCCTAATCACGTGGCCGCCACATATTTATACTCGGGTGGGAAGACGGAACTTTGAAGCGTGGCTGAACTCTGGTTTTGCAAATTATTCCTACTGGCCCAACCAGAAAGTCCACCGTCTCCTGACAAGACTTGCCTTTGAGAATCTCGTCCACCCGTTCCAGCCATTCATTATCGGGCAAAAAAATTTGGCCCCGAAATTATCAATCCAGTTGAATATCCCGCTTGTGGTTTTCGGGGAAAACGAAGCTGAATACGGAAATCCTATTGCCGACAATCAGAGTGCAAAACGCGATTCTTCATATTTTTCCATGGAGCATGAACTCGACCAGATATACCTTGGCGGGGTAAATGCAAAAGACTTAATAAAGCAATACAGTTTATCTCTATCTGATCTCGAAGCATATCTTCCCGTAGAACCCTCACGTCTGGACAATGTCGGAACTGAAGTTCATTATCTGGGATATTATATCCCCTGGCACCCGCAGGAAACATATTATTATGCTGTCGAAAACAGCGACTTTTTACCCAATGATTCCAGGACTGAGGGTAGTTACAGTAAATACAGTTCCATTGACGATAAAATTGACTGGCTTCATTATTATACGATGTACATAAAATTCGGGATTGGAAGAGCAACATATGACTCATGTCAGGAAATTCGAAATGGAGATATTACTCGTGATGATGGGATCAGGTTAGTTAAAAGGTTTGATGGAGAATTCCCACGGTTATATTTGAATGATTGTCTGGATTATATGGGAATTGACGAGAAGCGATTTTATGAAATTATTGATCAAGCAAGACCCCCACATCTTTGGAAATATGAAAACGATAAATGGGAAATAAAGAATAAAATTTGGAAAACACTTCATTAAAAAAAATTAATTTTTATAGTGTCTTGCCCCACGGAATGAAGAATCTCCTTTGAAGTACAATCTATAAAAGTCATCTATTAATTTTTTTGCAGCGGTCATATCTTTTGATGTATGTTCATAATAATCAAGTATCAGGTCTTTATTCGCTTCAAAAAGCAATTCGTAAAATTTCTCGTCTTGAATTTCTGTAAAATTGACCGTTAATAAATCGGAATTTTTAAATTTTTTAAAGAAATCATCCGGACCTTTCAATAAACCTTTACTGATTGCCTCATAGTAGAGATCACATCCGGGATATGGGGTGACTGGACGAATTGTCCGTATGTAATCGTATGTAGTATATTTTTTTATCAGAGCTGTATTGTTTTTCAGAGACTCTGCCGTATCCCCAATATTTCCCCATATGAAATTTAATCCAAGCCCGATTTTTGCTTTCTTAGCTATTTCTGCGGCTCTGATATTTTCCTCAATGGTAGTGTTCTTATTCATGATATCCAGAACGTTCTGATCTGATGATTCCATCCCAAAATTTAAAAACTGGCATCCGGCTTCCCTAAGACACACCGCAACTTCTTCATCAAAAACGTCAACCCTGGCGTTACAGACAAATTTTATTTTTAGATCGGTTTTTTCCAGTTCATCCTTGAATTCAAAGATTCGCTTTTTTGGATAGACGAACAGTTCATCATTCATCAGAAAATAATTGACGCCATACTGCTCATTCAGCAGCTCGATTTCCTTGATCACATTTTTTACACTTCTGAATCGAATCCCCTTTTCCATACGGTAGCAGAAATTGCATCTATTGATGCAACCCCGGCTTGTGAGCATTCCAAAACATTTGTCTTTAGGTTCAAATCTGAATAATTTCAGGTTTTTGATGTACTGTTCTATGGGGAATAAAGACCATTCGGGAAATGGTATTGAATCCAGGTTGAAAACAGGTTTTTGTCTCGGGGTGATTCTTACAATCCCCCCTTCTGTATAAGCGATACCGTTTATTTTTGCAAGATCTCCCTGTTCCAGTTTGCATTTCAACAACTCCGGAAGTGTCTCCTCGCCCTCTCCCAGAACAATAACATCTGCATGAGTTTGTTCCAGTACATATTCCGGGATCGGCGTCGGACCATGTCCTCCTAAAACCAACCATGCGGATTTCTTTTGTTTATTGATACATTTGCAGAGATCCAGAACGGTTTCTTTGAATCTTGCTGCCAGAAAACCGACACAGATTAAATTATAATTATTCCTTTTAAGGAATTCTGATAATTCTGCATTAGTATAATGAAATATATCCTGACAATAGATTTCGACATTGACATTTTTTTTCTTTAGAACTGCTGCCAAATATCCAATGCCTAATGGAAAATGATTGTCTTCCTGATACAAATCATGGATAATAAATAAGATATTACTATTCCGGATCATGAATTCTCGACACCTCGGATGAAAAAATTAACTGAATGAAAACGTTTGGTAATTGTTTAATTTTTTACTATTTGTACTTATCAACCGTGATATAATTATGCGAAATGGAATCCATCTGGATTTACTTTTTATTCACTACCTAAAAGATGATGTAATTCAAGCATGTTAAACACTAAATAATTAAGAATGAGCGATGAAATTTTTCATGTGCTGAGACACTCCCGGAACCGGGTTATTGCTTTTCCATCCACGAATTCATCGAGTTCTCCTTTGATATAAGTTTCCAAAAATGCATCAAATTCAGGTTCGGTGTTTTTAAAAAGCCAATATGTGACAAGTTCCTTTAATTCTAAGTAATTATGTGCAACCAGATTGGGAATATGATCGTAATAGCATCCCTGAAATTTTCCTGTTGCATCATAATAGATTGCTCTTGTTCTCGATCCCAGAGCTTCGATGGTGGGGGACGTAAACGGTGCAGATATCACCAGATCTGAGATACCGGTCGTTTCGGAGGGATCTGTAAACTCTTCACCGGTAAAAAAACAACGTGGGTGCAGCCAGATCTTTTTATAATAGTGGAGAATCCTAGGCTCCCAACCCGATAAAAAATCGAGTGTTTTCTTGTTTTTAAAGACCACACAAATATCAGGAAAATCATCCAATAATTTGAATATGCCATCAACAAACTGGGCCATATCTTCATAACCATACGGGCAGGTTTCAGTAAAACTCGTATCAAAAACACCAATAATTTTTTGTGGATGCTTAACCTCGTTTTTTGAAAATTTTCTTTTTACCAATAAATTCAACTCGCTTGATGATTTATTATTTTTTGCCAACATCGCATGTTCTGACCAAAAACATCCTAACCGATCAAAATTCCGGATAAAATGAGGATGTTTCCGATAGTAACTCTCCATTTTTTGCCCCCAAACGATAAAATGGTGATATGAATAATAGATAAACAGGTAATCAAAAATTTCTTCTTGGTCCTGGGGAGTAATAAAATCAAATGTACCACAGGAATGGTTGTAGAACCAGGTTTGTGTATTGTCTTGGTCAAATGTTATGAATCGAACTATATCCGCAGGCAGGTATTCGTTATACGACACATAATGGTTCAAGTGATAATTATCCAAAAATTTTGACCAGATGAGATATTTATAGAAAATTTCAGCGGTCAACATAGTAATAAAAGATGACTGTCCAAGGGTTCTTACAAGAATATTAATCCAAGCCGGACCAAAATTTCCGATTATGTTTTTAAAAATAAATGAAAAATCTGAGCCTTTCAAACTTTTTTTCAGTTCAACCGTGCAATATTTTCTCTCTTTTAATTTTTCCCTGTATTGATCTGGAATTTTTTCTTCTATGCAAAATAATGTATTTTCATTGTTCAGGCACTTTCCGTCAATTAAAAAATCAAATGACCGGTATCTATTATTTAAAGCCCAGTCGTCACTGCTGACTCGGATGCCGACCTGATAATGTTTTCTCTCTCTCTTTTTTATTGAAGGGATACCTATCTGGAACAAAATCCAGAGGGGTAATAATACAATTATTATTAATGAGAACAACTTTTGAATGCCTGTTAAAAACGAACATGATACTTTAGCCCAGAATGGAATAGTAATAAAACCCTGATTAAAGACGTTTTTACCGAATGGATACTGCTTAAAAGTGTAATAAATTTCATCAGGGATAAATATAATTTCTTTTTTTTCTGTTGCGTGGAGGGTAGTTAAAATATAATCCATCCGGTAAAGGGTGATTAATTTATAACAGAGTGCCTTTTTATAGACCGCATGGATATGCGGTGTTTTGATCCATCTTTCAAGGAAGATTTCGAGACTGTTTTTTACCTCATCTTCGTAAATACGTTCAATATCGGCAATCAGTTTATTATTAAGGTGGTATAGGGAAATCAAATCATAGTCAAAAAACGAGATCCTCTTTATTTGCCCGGAAACAAATTTTTTTTTGAAAATGTTATTTTTTTCAAGGTTGGGAGCAATCTCTAAAAAAATTACCTTGTAATTCCGCCACAAATACAAAAAAACTAGTGGAATTGAAAAAAAACCAATCTGTTCAAATATTACAATACTCTTGTTATTATTTTTTCCATTTTTAGCATTATACAATTAAATCTCTCCGCGCGGGTATTAGGGCAGGAATTATCGCCAGTATATTTCCTTTCTCATTCAAGAAATTGTTCGAATGCGTCATGCTATTCTAATATATCCGTGTGTATCATTTGTTAACCTGTGACATCAAACATTTAGATCTTTCCGTTCATTTCTGACTGGACATCATACATTGTCCAATATTCCCCCTTCAGGCCGAGCAATTCTTCATGAGTTCCCGATTCGACGATCTTCCCATTTTTTAAGACGTAGATCTTATCAGCATTAATTATCGTGGACAATCGATGCGCAACGATGATGGTAGTGCATTTTTTTGCAACATTCGCAATTGCGTCCTGGACAGTTTTTTCTGATACCGTGTCAAGTGAGCTGGTGGCTTCATCAAGGATTAATATCTCAGGTTTGCGGATGATTGCCCTTGCAATAGCAATTCTCTGGCGTTCCCCACCGGATAACCGAAGTCCGCGATCACCCACAATAGTGTTGTACTGGTGGGGCATTTTCTCGATGAAATCGTGGGCATTTGCCAGTTTTGCAGCTTCCTGTATCTCCTCTGGTGAATAAGAATTTCCAAACATAATATTTTCCTTAACGGATGCATTAAAGATGAACGTATCCTGACTCACAAATCCGATTTTTTCGCGGAGGGATTTTAAATCATATTCCTTGATATTGATATGATCAATTTCTATCTCACCGGAACTGACATCATAGAGGCGTAATAACAGATCGATCATCGTTGATTTGCCGGAACCCGACTGCCCGACAATGGCTGTCGTCTCTCCGGAAGAGATTCTGAGGGTAATTCCCTGTAGGATTGGTTCTCTCTTTTTATAAGCAAATTCTACAGAATCAAAAAAAATCTCCGGTTTTTTTGCGTTTAAAGCAGTCGTGCCGTTTTTTATTGTTGAATATGTGTTGTCCGTCAGTATCTCCTGGACGATGGTTAAATTTGGTAGTGCACTCATGATTCCCATCTGATAATTGCCAAAATTCGCGAGTCTTGGCAATAGTGTCAGGACTGCAAGTGAAAATGTACCCAGGACCGGGAGGTAGGCAACAAAATTCTCTGGATAATACAGTTTAATAATTATAATGACCATTCCGATGGTGATAAAGATGAGAAAATATAAGACAAGTGCCGGGATTTGAAGCCAGAAGGTATCTTTTTTCCAGAATCTCCAGTATTCCTGTACCGACTCATCAAAATGTTTTTTCCAGAGCACTGACGATTCAGATGCCTTGATCTGCTTGACTCCGTTGATATATTCATTAAGGGTAACAATCTCCCGCTCATTTGCCTGATATCGTCCTGTACCGGTTAAATATGACACTTTCAGGCTCAGGTACCTGGTTAAAAGATAATACCCGGATCCGGCTACAAGCAATACAATTGTTCCATAGAGGGAGATGGAGATCAGGAGAATCAGTGTTGAGATTGAAACAAGAACATCAAGGAAGAGCTTTGTTAGATTGTTTAACACATCAGCAATAAATTGGGGAGCTCTCGAAATTTTATAGATTATATCCCCCTGTTTATTGTCAATGAACAACTGGTAATCCGAACTTGCATATTTTTCAAATATTTTCTCCTTGTTTTCAATAGTTATGTCTGTTGTTATCTTGATGGACAGCACTATAAAAAATGCATTTAATAAAAATGAAAAAATTGCCGTTATAATAAACAAAAGACTTGCGATTATCAGGGAATCTTGGATGTTAACAAGAACTGAAAAACTATTCTCGAAAAATCCAATAACGGAAAAAATTACATTATTGGGTTGATAGGTCTGGTTTGTGCTGATTGATAAGATTGGATAAAGTAATGCAAGATTGACGATACTGAAAAAGGCCATCACGATACCAAGGATCAGTAAAATAAGGAAAGAAATTTTATATCTTGTTAAAAAAAACCAAATCAGCTCGATTGAATCCTTTGTCTTCATGCAATCCCCGTAAACAATATCGTGATGAGATTCAATGACTTGTATTTCATCAGATATCTTTTTCTATCATTAAATGTTTCGCATTTTTGGTAACTCCGGGAAAACCCGGTGAAAACGAAAATCATACAGTAAATTCATGGTAAATCTTCTGGGACTATTGGACGCTCTTCAAAATAATCTTTAAGCCCCAGCCGTGATTTGGGACTTTATGTTCAAATCCGACACTAATCGCGCCTTTGGGAAAATTCCGCGATAGTAATTGCTTGTTTTACTATACGCTCTGCAATTTTAAACTTCTTCCGGTCATTCAAGGCCAGGCATCACATCAGACGTTTTACGGAACGCTCAACGGGGCCCAGACCCCTTGCCGCGTGGGTTTCCCCGAAGCGTGCGACTAGGGCGGCGATGAGCAGGCTGACACAATGCATATCACTACGGTCCTTTTGCCGACATGAAGATCGGTCGAGACAGTTCGTCTCCGCTGCACTCCGGCTCGCTGGCACTCCCCTCCGCTGCACTCCGGCTCGCTGGCACTCCCCTCCGCTCCGCTCACAGACTCACCCTGCTTTTTTCCTGGTTGATCTGACACAATGACGTCCCTGGCTTGTCGCGATGCTCCTGCGCCGGCGGCTTGTCCCACTTCATTCATCTCTAGCCAAATCTAATATTCTCCTAAACACTATATTAAAACCAGAAATGGAGCCGTACACGCCCCGGACACTCCCGATCGACGACATCGACTGGACATCGCACATCCCCCGCATCGGCAAAGCGAATGCGGCTCTTGCCCGGTACGACGGCCTGCTTCAGGGCATTATCAATCCCGAAATCCTCCTCTCCCCGCTCACCATCCGTGAAGCGGTCCTCTCATCACGAATCGAAGGCACTCAGGCATCCCTCGAAGATGTCCTGCAGTTCGAAGCCGACCAGGCACACAAAATCGATAAGGAAAAGCGTCTGGACATTCAGGAGATCATCAATTACCGTACCGCTTTGAAAGCAGCCGTTGAGGATCTCGGGAACCGCCCGATCTGCACCAACATGATCCGGGACCTCCACCGCATCCTGCTGACCAGCGTCCGGGGACGGGACCGGGAGCCCGGCGAGATCCGGCGCATCCAGAACTACATCGCCCCCTACGGTACGCCCATCGGGCGGGCCACGTTTATCCCGCCCGCCCCCAACCTCGTAATGGATGCGCTCACCAACTGGGAGAATTATCTGCACACCGAAGAAAAGGATCCGCTCGTGCAGCTTGCGGTACTCAAGGCGCAATTCGAGCTCATTCACCCGTTCCGCGACGGGAACGGAAGGATCGGGCGGATGCTGGTCCCCATCATCCTCTACAACAAGCGGATTCTGTCCACGCCGATGTTCTACATCAGCGCGTACCTGGAACGCCACCGGGACGAATACTACAAGCGACTTCTTGCAGTCTCCAGTGACGATGACTGGAACGGCTGGATCGCGTTCTTCCTGCAGGCCCTCATCGAACAGGCAACCGAAAACAACCAGAAGGCAACAGCGATCATCGACCTGTACGAGGAAATGAAACAGCATGTCCCGGAGGTAACGCACTCGCAGTATGCAATCCAGGCGATCGATACGCTCTTCTCGCGCCCGATCTTCAAGGCCGCCGATTTTATTACGGAATCTAAAATCCCCAAGCAGAGCGCCCACCGGATCCTGCGTGAACTGACCGATGGAGATATTCTCATCGTAACACGGGAAGGGAAAGGGAAGAGCCCGACTATCTTCCGCTTCTCACGGCTGATTGCGATCACTGAGACGAGCAGCAGGTAAAACACTCCATCGCTTTTCTCCTGTCAACCCCGGGAAATTCCTGCATATCACAATTCCCGTATTATGATATGCAGGGATTCTTTGTGTAACACCGGTGATACACAAGAGGCCGTTATGTGCCATTTTTTCGAGTTTGTGTTACACAAGAAAGCTATCTGTCGATTGTATCAACAGGTTGGATCGAGGAGCAATGGGGATTATCCTCCGGACCGCCCACCTTGGAGTCCCGCCCACCCCGCCGAGGGCGGGAACCATCGTGTACGGTTGGCCTGATGACGCTCGGTCATGTTCACTCGTCCTCGTTCCGCTCGCTTATCGCTCACTGCACTCCGGCTTGCTTCACATCACCTCGCTATTTTTATCAGTTGATTGGGCAGACGATGACGCACCCCCTTTGTAGTCACATTTACGGTGGACGATTGATTTCACAACATCACGGTTTACCCGGCCTGCCAGCTGCCAGTTGTCGTACAAAAAATGGGTATGCTGTTCTTCAGTATGCCGGAATCGTGCCGCGATCATGCCGGGACGATCTCAAATATTCTGCCGCCGTCTCTCTAAAAAGACTCAATCCCTCGCATAGAGCCAATGATAGGCTCCTTCTTGTTGTGCCGCGATCATGCCGCGATCATGCCGCGATTGTAATCCAATAGAAAAAACAAAGAGATTATCGGGCAATTAGGCAAAATCTCAAATATATATGATTTTTTACAGAGATTCATCTCCCCCCTAAACGGGGAAATGCCGGAACGCAGGAAGCAACAGGTACCGTGTAATCTTTCCCTTTTTTCTTGCCTCGACTGCATTCCACTCAACCAATTTGCTGAGGTCCTGGAGGGCGGTGCGTTCAGCACATCCAGCCAGCTGAGCCAGCTCGGCGGAAGTGATCGATTCATGGGTTTTTAAGTAATCAATCGCCTGCTTCTGCCGCTCGTTCAACAGCTGGGGCTGGTCGAGAAGAACATTCACAGAAGAGCGCCGTAACGTCACCATGAAATCCTCGTCCTGCTCGCAAAACTCCGGTTCCGGCACGCCACGTTCCCGGCAGACGCGGATCATCTTTGTCGTGCTGGAACCCCAATTTTCGATGTACTTGATCTTGAACAGCATCTCTGCTATGAGCCGGGTCCTCGGCTTCGAGCTGTGCCGCCTCATCAGTGCTTCAATGGTGAGCGTCGAAGGCAACAACACGGGGTTCAGGATCTCAAGCGAGTTCGTAAAGATGCTGACCTGCACGTTCCCCGATGATTGATAATCTCTGTGGCAGACTGCATTGATGACCGCCTCGCGGAAGGCATCAGGCGGATACTCCCATGACTCTTCCCGCTCAAATTTTTCCTTCGCTCAATGCTTTTGCAAAAGATCGTTCGGGATAATCAGCTTTGATTTGATGAAACGCATCGTTAGAAATAGCACATAGGATACGAGCTGTCATATGACAGCGTGTTTAAATTGATTAAAAAAACTTATCTGAAAGTTCAAACGCAATGTTCAAAAGCCCCAGCCGTGATTTGAACACGGGACCTGCTGATTACAAGTCAGCCGCTCTGCCAACTAAGCCACTGAGGCGCCATATACTATAGGAATTTACTGGTAAAAAAGATGGTGCTGATGGTTAATCATTCACGAAATAGAATTGACTCCCCTTCGCACTCTATGACTGGATCCCGCACATAATCAATAGAAAAGGCCAGACAAGTGTCAGCCTTTTTGCACGATCATGATACGAACCTGACAAAAGATTAGCAGTACTCTATTTTCAGGAAGGCGGCGATACTGATTATTCGTCCGAAGTTAGAAAAAAAATCGCCCGGGTTTGAGATCTCATCATATAACCAATCGTGGAATTTCATTCCACCCTCCGTATGAGCAAAAACCGCCATCAGCATTTTAAACAGTTCATCCGTTTCAACAACAAAGCGTACCTGCCCGCTGTTCATTCATCCTGATACTCACTGCACTGGAAAAATACGGACCGTTAAAAGGAGTTACATCTATGCGGGGCACCCGGCCAACAAAACCCATTGAAGAAGCACAGCGCTGTGCAGAGAAGATGGGATACCACTGGATAAAAAATACTGATTCGGCGCTGCCGTTCGACGCGTTCATGTTCCTGCAGGCTGCCATCGCTGCCATAAAAATCAAAAAGATCCGGCATGCGATCGATGAGAATGCCTTTGTCGGGCACCTGTTTCCCGATGAAGTTGACGCGCTGCGCTTACTCCAACTCCCCCCGCACGTGCTCCGCGAGCTCTGGATACGGACGCAAAAACGAGCAGGCATGGCGGCGGTTCTATATCATGCCGGAGACAACTGCTGAGATCGGGTTCAACCGGGGAGTGGGGTATATCAATCCCCACTTCCGGGAAGATGAATGGATGGACTCTCTCCAACACCCGATCGCCCGTTATTCAATCGAGGACGGGAAGCTGAAAAAATAAGTGAAATACGGGCTCCGCACCTCCTGCTATCCCGTCAGGATCTCATTTCGACACATTCATTCTGATAAGACCGGATACGACTCTTTTATTTTCATAAAAGAAGCCATTTCCAGAGGGGAATAAATGCTATATTTTTATTATGAATTTGTTCAGCCCCTTCATAATCGCTGGTAATAATGAGGAGATTGTCACAATCCAGTTCTATTGAAGCACGTATGATCGCGCTCGTTTCACGTTCTTTTGTATCGGAATGTGTAATCTCGTAGCAGACCTGGATCAACTGCCGGACTTCCGTACCCACCTTTATCGCAAAATCAACTTCTTTGCCAAACCTGTCCTTCCAGTAATGGATCGTCGTGTCATAGTCTGCTCTCCGCATGAGCTCCAGTGCCACAGTATTTTCATAAAGGCGTCCGTAATTTTTAGAGAACCGGGTGGACAGTGCGCTGATAAATCCGTTATCTATCAGGTAGATCTGGCGGGGGCATTGCAGCTGCTCTTTAATTTTTGGTGAAATAACCGAAATGCTGATCAGGAAATATGAGGATTCAATGTATCCGATGTAATTGGCAAGGCTTGTCTTTCCCACCGCGTATCCCATGCTTTTCATGGTATTGTATATCTTGCTTATGGTATACCGGTTCGAGTTAATGAGTAACCGGAGCAAGGCTTTGAGCGCTTCATCGTTCCTGATCCTGAATCTCTCCGAAATATCTTTTGACACAACCGTGCTGTAATACTGTTGTAAAATTTCAATTTTCTTCTCTTCTAAGGCAAGAACGACTTCAGGCATGCCACCATAATAGAGGAATTCGTCCAGTGCCTTTACAACCGTTGCCCGCTCATTTTCAGAATACTGGACGGATTGACTATCAATCTGTATTTCTTTGAATGCAAGAAATTCTTTAAACGAAAGAGGGAACACTTTTACTTCCAGGCACCGTCCCCGGAGCTCGGTTGGAATTTCGTGGCTGGATACTTTTGAACTGGAGCCAGTCACGAATAAAGAGATATCATAATTATCATAAATCCGGCGGAGCCACCGGCTCCAGTCCGGCATATCCTGAATTTCATCCAGGAACAGAAATTTCGGTTCAGTAAAAAAAGTCTCTTTTATCGATGGTATCAGGTCCGATAAGAATTTTGTATCACGAGGTATTCGTTCATCCTCAAAATTTATGTAAAATACCTCTTCTTTGCGATTCTCTATCAGCAGGTTACTGATTAATCTGAGCAGGAGGCAGGTCTTTCCGCATCGTCGAAAACCCGTTGCAACTATAATTTTTCTTGGTTTTGAGTTAATGTACTCATCTAACGTTATGCTTCTTGGTTTGATGGCAGGAATTTTTTTATCAATCCATGAATGCAGAATTGTCTTCATAGATCCATTCATAGTACAATATTGTATCAAATCATACTATATATGTATTTATGCGACGATTCGATCAAAAATCTTTGAGGGGCTTTCTCTCTGCGGACCATTACACCCATTGATAAGATCGGAAAAATCGTTTGTTGTTGAATTAAAAAATCGCCAATGAAGTTTTTTAACTGCTTACAGATTCCAAAACAAACACATAACACCCCCCCATCCTGTTTTCCTTACACGAATTGTACCGAATCACATCCGAAAAATTAAAAAAATGACCCCCCTGCGGGGCACCCGACCTGCAAAACCCATTGAAGAAGCACAGCGCTGTGCAGAGAAGATGGGATACCACTGGGGTAAAAAATACTGATTCGGCGCTGCCGTTCGACGCGTTCATGTTCCTGCAGGCTGCCATCGCTGCCATAAAAATCAAAAAGATCCGGCATGCGATCGATGAGAATGCCTTTGTCGGGCACCAGGTTATCCCCTCGTAAGGGGATTTATCACACTTTATTTATTTATTTCCGCAGGACTAAAAAAACCTGTCAGATACCTTGCCATTGACCGTGTATTTACTTCGTGTACAGAGTTCCTCAGTCGGGTCTGGAAAGGCACGTTCTGATGTATGCAGCAGAAAGATACGTCATCGCACAAGAAAAAGAGATGAATCTCCGGAATACCGGATACTATTACTCTATGCGTATAACCGGGCAGGTTTTACTTACAGCACCTGCAAGTCTCGTATCCGCAGTTACAAGCGGTGCATCGCAACGGATCGATGCAGCGACAAAAAGTGCATCATAGATCGTGATTCGGTGGTGGCATGAGAGATCCCATGCCGGCGTAATCAGGTCATGTGCCGGAATCACCTCACAGGTCTCCCGGATAAACGCGATTGCGTTATCCATTGATTTTCTCACTGTTCCCGGATCATTTCCTGCATGCACAGCCCGTTTCCAGGCAGCATTCGCCACTTCAGTATAGGCCAGGTCAACAGTAATGCAGGTATGATCAGCTGCTGCATCAATTGCTTTACCGGTGATCGTTTCCGGTAAGAAGATGGCCGCAATGACGCAGGAGTCCAGCACGATCTTATCGTGCATCCCGGTCCTCCCGGATCGCTTGTGCTGCCGGCATGCCGGTGATGAGCGTGTGCTGGTTCTCGCGAGCCCGGGAAAGAAGATAGTCCTTACGCTTCTTTTTTACTGATTGCTCTATGAGTGTCCGGATCTCCTCCTGCCAGTTCTGGTCCGGCATCTCCTCAATCATCTTCCGGACCCGGGTATCTATCCTGATACTGTATACAGATGTTGATGACATAATAAAATGTATACACCTATTGTATATCAATGCTATGACTGGGGAGGTGAGATCGTATGCAAGGCAACCAAAATAACCCCAAATTGGCTTCATTTTCCCTTCGAAAGATTCTGGCGAACACCGTATTCCGGGTCATCTGTCCACCGCAGGAAAAAAGCCCCGGATTATCGACAGGAATCGTAAAATCTCGCTAAAAACAGCACCAAACTCTTTCTCTTTAACGGTGCTCCTCAAAGGCCTTTTTTTGGCACCTGTTATACATTGGGCTGGCAGGGGATCCAGCCACCGGTTGCGGCTATGACGGTTTTTTTTAGAAATAGAAGGAAAAAATTTGGTGAATAACGGTGGGCTGTATGGCCGGGAACCTGTACGTATACCACTCCCTGCGCCCATTTTGGTTCTTTCAAATAACGCAATAATTGCGTCCCGTTCCTTCCGGGCTGTTTGATACGGTCGTATTTTTGAACATTTTTTATTCATTCAGTCACGCCCATATAGGTGAAGAACGTATAATGCAGCTGCCACACGGCCTGGCACAAAGCAAGGCAGTAACCGGCTAAACCTCTCCTCTGATCGTATCAGCGGATAGCGTACGCTCCGGTACTTGCCCGGAATATCCGTCAGGCACGCGGCAGGAAATAAAAAAACATGAGATTCAATGCAGAGAACACAATGAACCGGGAGATGAACAACGGCAGGACAGAAACTTATGGCCTGTCCGGCATCCACGGCCCTGGCACAAATGAGGACTGCAGAAACCCGGCGATGGGACACACTATGCAGCCTCAAGTACAGCAGACTGAACAAAACGCCCTGTCCGGATACTTCCGGTCACGGATTCCGGCACGTGACCCAATCAAGGGTGAGGCAGGATGACCCGGGGATACAAGCCGGTCGTTGCGATCGGCGAGGCACAGCGCAAGGCAACTGCGTGGGGATTCATGCTGATCGGACTGGTGACGGAGGCAAAGCTCCCGTTCGATTTTGTAATCCAAGACCGGGGCCGCACAAGCCTGGTCCGGGTCAGGAGACTGAAGTATTCGCAGTACGGGATTTCAGATATACTAATGTCCTGCGGGCAGGAGATCAAAGAGTTACGGGAACTCCGGATACCGGACGGGATTTACCGAGAACTCTGGGTGAGGGGGCCGGACCGGATCTGGCACCGGTATCTCGTGCTGGCGGACCGGCTCGAAGTGATCGGAAAGAATGAGGACTGGCCGGAAGCGAATAATCCTTCCGGTTCTCGGCAGACTGATCGGTGACGATGTAATTGATCTATTCAGGCATGGTACGATCGAATGACTGCAATCCAGCTTCCACATGCGCAACCCGTATGTGGAGCTTGGCTGCCGCAAGTGCTCTGGAGAGCGTGGAGTTGGAGTCCCCGTACACGATCACAAGGTCCGGCGGCATGCACCATTCAGGATCGACATCCCCCCACCGCCCAAAAAGAGGGATGAAGTCAGATAAGCCCGTAAAATGCCCCGTTTGGCAAACGGACGAATGCGAAATTTTACTCAGTAAAAATGGTGTCCACGCATGGAAAAAAATACTGAGTAAAACGATTATTTTCCTTATTGAACTGATTTACGAGGGTTTTGATCCTGCTATTTAGCGGGCTCGCAGCAGCCCCTTTTTTGGGAGTGTATATCAGGTTATTTAGCCTGAGATTTGCCTCCCGGTGACCACCATGAGATTCTATTTTTAAATTTATAATTTATAGTCGAAGACCAAACTTTTATTACAATTCGGTCTTCTCCAATAGTGTTTAACGCATCTGTTTCTAAAAAGGACCAACCACAAACGTTTTTTCGTTTGTAGTTGGTATAAAATGTTGCGTTAACCACTATAAATGCCATTCCTGACCCGTGTTCACATTTGCAAACACATTAAACCCCCGGCAACGGAAATTATTGCAGAGATGGCGCAGCTTACCGTGGACATAGGGGGTCGGGCAGGTGTTGATTGCCGGGGGTTCTGCGAATACTGCTATTTTAAGCATGTAAAAAAAGTTCAGGCATTTGGTTGCCGGTACTGTCTTCCATTCAAAAAAGGCTGTGATTATTGTACCAAAGGAGTTAAAGAGCAGTATAGCGGGTTCAAAGATTTAAAGTCAATTGCCGACGAAGTCCTTGCAACTCTCCAGACAACCCGAGACGACCTCTCCCGGGTGACCATCAGCGGTGGCGGAGATCCGAGCTGTTACCCACAGTTCACCGATTTGATTGAACTGCTCGGTTCAATGGAAGCACCGCTCCACATCGGTTACACAAGCGGTAAAGGCTGGGACGATGAAAAAATTGCTGACCTCTTGATCGATAACGGCCTTTTTGAAGTCTCCTTCACTATATTTGCTTCAGATCCAAAACTTCGCCGAAGATATATGCACGATCCCTCACCAGAGATATCTTTAAAAATTCTTGAACGACTCTGCGATTCGGTTGATGTTTATGGAGCAGCTGTTGTGCTGCCGGGGATTAATGACGGGGAGGTGCTTGAACGGACATGTGCATGGCTGGAGGAGCGGGGTGCTAAAGGATTGATTCTGATGCGGTTTGCCAACAGGACGGACCAGGGTTTAATCCTTGGTAATGCTCCTGTCATCAAGGGGCAGCGCGTCCATTCAGTTGATGAATTCCACGACCTTGTGACCGGTCTTAACAAACAGTTCAGGATGAAGATATCCGGAACCCCTCTCTGGGATCCGGAGATCGGCTCACCGTTCGTAATACTCTCTGAACCCGACCTGATAGCAAAACTTCCCCGCGTGCTGCGTCGTGCAACCGTGATCAGTGGTAGTGTCGCAACTCCCTTTATCCAGCACGTTCTTGAAGCATGCGGTTCAAAATCACCTGTTATTGCGGTGCATAAGGAGATCGCCTGTCTCATAACAATAGATGATCTGAAATCCATCAACCCTGCCACGCTTGAATCGACAGTCATCCTTCCGGGACGCGCATTTGTCCACATGCGGGAAGCACAGGAAATTCTGAGTTCAGATGGTATCGAGCGGGAAGTTGTCTGGGGCCCGGAGATGCTCACGGCTGACGCAGAGACAAGTATGGGCATGACGCGGAATCAGGTTCTTGCCATGGAGATGGATGGATTTGCCGATCTGATCCGGTTAATCAATCTCTATGGAGATTGAATTCGAAAGATGGCTCTGTAGAAATTATCGTTTTTCATAACGTTCTCGGGGGCGTTTGCCGTTCCCCGCAGGGAAGGGCAAACTGAAGAAGATGTCCTGATGGACATCTTCGAGTTACACGCCCCCGCCACTGTGACACAGCGAAGATACCTTCAGTATCTTCTCGTGTCCGTCATCTCTCGCCAATGGCGAACATCCCCCCTTGCGATATCCGTTGAAAACCGGTTCAGAATGGATTTTTATTATTGATACAAGAGCAGGGATCTCTACAGAGCCGAAAAGATGACAATATCTGAAAAAAAGAATAAGGTCAGATTAATGCAGCCGTGATGCCGAGCACCCCGGACTGGATGATCACTGCGACTGCGATGATCACACCTCCCATCATGAGTGCAACCGCAACATTGCCTTTTTTCAGCTCTTCGAATGCGTCAACGCCTTTAGTGAGTTTATCCAGAATATTAAGCGCAAGGTAGATTGCCGCAATTGCAAGGATAATACCAAGGATCAACTGGACAAAGGCTGCACCAATGGCAAGAAGACCATCTACCGAGAAAAACCCAACGGATGCCGCCTTGCCGATACCAACGGAGAGCCCTGATACTCCGGACTGGACGACGAGTGCAATCGCAACAAATACGGATGCGACGATGATGCCAACAGCCACGTTGCCTTTCGCGAGTTCTTTCTCCTCGTCTATATTCTTGGTGATTTTATCCATCGTTGAAAAGCCGATATACAGTGCCACGACGGCAAAGATAATGGCGATAATCAACTGGACCAATCCAGTAACTACATTTACAAGAAGCATTCTTTCACCTCCAAAGTTTGATATTTATATGGGGTAGTCTGTAAATAAATATATCTTCAATTTCTGGGACGAATAAAGAAAAAGAACAACAATTCGTGAAATTCTTCCTGTTATTGTTATTATAGTCGAAAACCCTACTTTAATACAACTTGGGTTTTCTCAAATAGTGTTAACACAGCCAATTCCTTAATAGACCAATCTCCGTCTCTTTTGAGACTACGATTGGTCATAATTGTTGTGTTCAACACTATAAAATCAATAAAATTTTAAACCAGTTCAGATTTTGAACTAAAAATTAAAACCCACTGATTTTTACGAAAATAATGCTGCGGGAGGGTTACGATCCCCCGATCTCCAGATCTCTCAGGCCGAACGTCAAAATTGCGTTCACATACATTATGAGTCTGGCGCCCTGACCAGCTAGGCCACCGCAGCGCAGACGTGCATTATAACAACACGCTAAAAATTATTAAACATTCTGATGCATGTGGTTTTTATTACTGCTTTTTGCCTTGAAGATAAACATTTACGGCAGTTGAGATTGCGGCGATTTTCTTTCCCTGCTCAAACGAACCTGCGAGTGTCTTCATCCTCGCCTCCTCATCGCGCAGGTAGCGCTCGAGTGTTTTTGCGATATGTTCTTCTAAAAGGAAGTGAGTATGGGTATTCCCTGAAATATACTCTGCATTATTCATTATTGCATAATGGAGTGGAAGCGTGGTTTTTACACCGAGGATGACATACTCGGAAATCGCCCTCCGCATTCGTTTAATTACACCGAAGCGGGTGGCGTGCCACGCGCAGAGTTTTGCGATCATTGAATCATAATTCGGCGGGATCGAATAACCCATATGAATGCCACTGTCCACACGAATGCCAGGACCTCCTGGAGAGCGGTAACGGAGGATTTTACCGGGATCGGCAGCGAAGTTATTGAGTGGATTCTCCGCATTGATCCGGCACTCAATTGCATGCCCGCGAATGCTGATATCTTCCTGTGCGTAGGGGAGTTCTTCCCCGGAAGCAATGGCGAGCTGCTTGTGGACTATGTCAACACCCGTGATCATTTCTGTTATAGTGTGTTCAACCTGGAGGCGGGTGTTCATCTCCATAAAAAAATACTTCCCGTTTGAGTACAGAAATTCGACAGTTCCCGCGTTTGTGTATCCTGAGACCTTTGCGACCGTAAGCGCAGATGCGGCCATCTGCTCCCGGAGTTCGGTTGTCATGATGGGGCAGGGTGCTTCTTCTACGAGTTTCTGGTGGCGGCGCTGGATTGAGCATTCCCGGTCGAAGAGGTGAATGCGGTTGCCATGTGCATCGGCAAGAACCTGGAACTCAATATGGCGGGGCTTGACGAGATATTTTTCGAGAAATACTGTCGGATCACCAAACGCAGATTTTGCTGTGCGCATTCCTTTATCAATGGCATCCTGGAGAGATCCAGGATCCTCGACAATCTGCATGCCAATCCCCCCGCCGCCAGCGCTGGCTTTTACAATAACCGGATACCCGATCTGTTCAGCGATATCCATTGCTTCTTCGGCGGATGTGACCCCCTTTAGGGAATAAGGGAGCACAGGAACACCTGCAGACTCCATCATATGTTTGCTGCCCAGTTTCGAACCCATCATCTCGATTGTCTTCGAAGAGGGTCCGATGAAGATAATTCCCTCTTTCTCACAGAGTCCCGCAAACCTGTGATTCTCTGCAAGAAAACCGTATCCCGGGTGTATTCCCTCAGATCCGGATTTATGGGCTATGTCAATGATACGGTCCATGTTCAGGTAGCTTTTTGAAGGGTGCGCCTCGCCAACATGGAATGCCTCATCGGCATATTTGACGTGGAGGGCGTTCTTATCTGCGTCAGAATAAATAGCAACCGTTTCAATGTCGAGTTCGCGGCATGCACGCATCACCCGGATCGCAATCTCGCCCCGGTTTGCGATCAGAATCTTCTCGAAATAACTCATTGCACCACCAGCAGGACGTCCCCGCTTGAGACGACATCGCCGGTATCAACAAAGATTTCGGTCACTTTGCCATCAATGGGGCTGTGGAGAGGGTTCTCCATCTTCATCGCTTCGAGAACGATGAGGACATCGCCCTTTTTGACAGAAGCGCCCCGGCTGACCATGACCTTAAGTACCATGCCCTGTATGTTGCTCTTGATGCCTCCGGCAACGTCTCCTCTCGGGATTTTTTGCTGCGGGGTAGCGGCAGTAACTTCCACCCGGCTTCCACCCACGGAGATAATGCGGATTGAAAAGACCTCGCCGTCCACTTCGACCTCCATCTGGTTTGGTATCTCCGGTGCCGGGTTTGATACGGGTTGTTTTCTGGGGATTACTTCTCCTGTTCTCTCCCCTTTTAGAAACGCAGGTGCTATGGCGGGATAAAGAATGTACGTGAGGATATCCTCTTCTTTTTTGATCAGCCCGGCTTTTTCTGCCTCCTTTTTCATCTTTGCATATGCGGGTTCGAGCAGGTCTGCAGGCCGGACCGTAATCACTTCCTCATCTCCGATGATCATCTTCCGGATTTCATCGCTGATCGGTGCCGGCGACCTACCGTAGAATCCCCGGACATAGTCCTTGACTTCTTTTGTCACGTTCCGGTAGCGTTTCCCGTTTATGAGCACATTGAATACCGCTTGTGATCCCACGATCTGGCTGGTTGGGGTGACAAGCGGCGGGTACCCAAGGTCCTTTCTTACCTGGGGGATCTCTGCCAGAACTTCATCCATCCGGTTGAGGGCGTCCTGCTCTTTGAGCTGTGATACAAGGTTTGAGATCATTCCTCCAGGAAGCTGGTAGATGAGTACATCACTGTCCACCCTTTCGGATATCGGGTCAAGGAGTCCTGCATATTTTTCCCGTATCTTCAGGCAGATATTCCGGACGGAACGGAGTTTAATGAGATCGATACCGGTATCTCTTGGAGTCCCTTTGAGTGAGGCGACGATGCTCTCAGTTGGGGGTTGTGAAGTCCCCATTGAGAATGGGGACATTGCCGTATCGAGAATATCCACACCGGCTTCGATGGCAGCCTGATAGCTGATTGGCGCGATACCACTGGTGCAGTGGCTGTGGAGACATACCTTTACATCAACTGCCTTTTTAATACCGGTAATCAATTCCCGGGCAGCCTCCGGCATGATCAGGCCTGCCATGTCCTTGATGCAGATCGAGTCACAGTCAAGCGCGTAAAGTTCCTGTGCCATTTCGATGAAGGTTTGGGTGCTATGGACCGGGCTTGTTGTATAGGAGATCGCTCCCTGCAGGTGCGCGCCTGCTTTTTTCACCTGCTCCATCGACCGCTTCATGTTCCTGATATCATTCAGGGCATCAAAAACGCGGAATACGTCAATGCCGTTTTTGTGCGCAGCAGCTACGAAATGGTCTACGACATCATCAGGATAATGCCGGTAGCCGACAAGATTCTGTCCCCGCAACAGCATCTGGATCGGGGTGTGCTTCAGTTCAGCTTTGAGGGAACGGAGCCGTTCCCATGGATCATCATTGAGAAAGCGGATACACGTATCAAATGTCGCCCCTCCCCATGCCTCGACAGAAAAAAAACCACATTCATCGATTGCCTGTGCGAGCGGAACCATGTCCTCGGTCCGAAGCCGGGTTGCAATCAGGGACTGGTGGGCATCCCTCAACGTGGTATCAGTAATTTTGACTGCAGGAGGGGTGGCAGTATGCATCGCGTAACCTCAGGGCTTCGGGTATGATCATAATAAGCCTCTCAGGACTTCACTGTCGAAGTATAAAAAATTCACGAACGGGAATAGTGCGAAAAATAATACAATTATCACACACAGTCCGGCAACAATATCCCTTTTGCAGGGGAGAAATACCGGTTCCAGTGTCCCGCCATTCTGGTACCCTCGGACTGCAAGGAGTTCTGCGTTATCTCGTGCCCGTGCAAGTTCGAGGTGGATAAGGAGGTTTCCGGCAGGCAGAATTGTTATTGGTGTTACCGGGACACCTTTCATACTCAAAGCCGTTCGTATATGGTCAAAATCTCTCAACAATGTCACGAGAGACTGCATCGCCATTTCCGCCATGAGTCCGAGTTCAAACCCGATGCGCGTGCCCAAAAGCCAGACACCAAAGTGTAAAAATTCCCCGGGTTGGTATTCGGCTGCCAGCCATGTGCCAATCAGTATGATGACGGTCATCCGGCCAAAATAGGAAAATCCTGATCCGCCGGTTAACTGCAGGATGATTGCGATAATACCAATCATACCAATCAACCCTATAACAGGACGTATTTGGTTTATTGACTTCAGCCGGGGGGAGAATATGAGCCACCAGATGAGGGCAGCAGCAGCACCAGAAAGGTTCAAAAATGCTGCACAACTGAGGATAGCCCCGGCACAGACACGGATCCTTACGTCCTGCATGCCGCCTCCAGCACATCGTCAAAAGAGATGTTTTTTGGAGTTTTCCCTTGTCCGATCAACTTTTTTATATGTGGGGGGGCTCCGGACCATTGTGAGATGGCTTCAGGTGGTGCCCCCCGATCATGAAGGACACCATTGATGATCTCCCAAATTCTGTCGATACGGGGAAGGAAGGTCTCTTCGTGGGTAAATAAGATGGTCACACCCTTTTTTTGTTGGGATAAACGCTGACAGAACCGCTGTTTGCTTTCACAGTCAAGCGAGCTGAACGGCTCATCAAAGATGAGGAGATCATAATGTTTTTCAAGGATACAGGACAGGTGGAATTGCTTGAGTTCTCCCCTGCTGATTGCAAAGGGGGATTGATGTTTTTTTGTAAAAAAATCCGGTGATGAAAAAATTTTCTCCGGTTTACATCCCCATGAAGTGCATTCCTCCTGCAGGGTCATTCCTGTTACATGGTACTCGGGAAATTGCATCGAGATCATCACAGAATCGATGCCGGGACGGGATATCATTCCCTGTTCCGGAGGAAATATTCCTGCAATCGCAAGCGCAAGGGTCGATTTCCCGCTGCCCACCGCACCGCTGACAAGGTGGATCCCTTGAGAGAATTCACCCTGTGCAGCAAGAGAAAAACTGTGTCGATTTAAAATTACGCCGTCAAGGACGACCTTCATAACCTCACTCTCCATGAAAACGGGTAATACCCGGTCTCTTTGAGGTAGGAAAAAACATCAGCAGGATGACCTGCGTGCACTAGTTTTCCCTCATCAAACATCAGGATCGTATCACTGCCTGCAGCAGTCTCCATCTGCTGGGTACACCGCAGAATATAATCGCACCCGGAATCCCGGAGCAGATGTTCGATCCTGTCACAGTGTTCACGGTCAAGGTGCGAATCATACTCGTCGAGAATTAGGATTTTTGGATGAGTGGCGAGCGCGGCAGCAAGGGCGACAAGTACCTTCTCACCTCCCGAGAGATCATACACTCTGCGGGAAAGGAGATGTGAAATTCCGGAGCGGTTCGCAATGTTGCGTACCTCACAATCAGCAGTATCTGGTGCAACATGCCCAAACCGCAAGGGAGATGAGATCTCATCATAAACTTTTGAAAAAAGCATGTTCCTGTCCGGAAATTCGTTTACCCAACCGGTTGTGGTCTGCCGCGGGGGTGTCCTATCAATCAGAATAGTTCCGGATTCCGGAACAGTGATCCCGGCACACAACCGCAACAATGTGGTTTTGCCGCTGCCATTTTTCCCGATAATCGTGGTTATGCCTTCGGGAATGTCAATATAGTCAATGTGCAGGGTGCGGTACCGAAGATCGCGTATTTCAATCATGAGAATCGCTCTGCAATCAGATATGCTGCACCTATTTTGAAAGGATCCCCAAGAAGGAACGGCACCATGCCGATAAGAAATGCAGGGACTACTCCCAGACCCGTTGACCAGCAAAGCCACGCGATCCCACAGACATAAACAATCAGGATGGATACACAAAGACCGCTGATCCGTATCCACTTTAAATTTTTTTCATAGACAAGACCGGTAATAAGGGCGGCCGGGACAAACCCAACCAGGTAACCCCCCGTTGGTCCCAAAAGAACCCCCATGCCGGAAAGCCCGTTATGAAATAATGGGAGTCCAAACACTCCGAGAATGAGATATACTCCTACCGGTATCACGGCTGATCGTTTCATGACCGCCCCCGCAAGCAAAACAAACAAGGTCTGAAGGGTGAAAGGGACGGGGAAAAACGGGATTGAAATCCAGCTGCCCAAGGCAATCAGCCCGATAAATGCAGCAGAATTTGATATAATAGCAGCCCTGTGGATGTTCCCAAACATCGTCAACCATAAAAAATTACGTGGTTGACGATAAAAAGGTAGCCTGTATCAACGGTGGATACAGTCTCCGGCAATAACCCGTTCGATCTTTCCATTATCCTTGCGGATGATGAGGGCGCCGAATTCATCGATATCGATTGCCTCACCTTCAAAACTGTTTTTCATCGTAGTGATTTGGACCCGGTGCTCAAGCGTGCAGGAGAGGCTTTTCCATTCCCTGATGATCGAATCATACTCCCCACCTTCGATGAGAAGGTACCGGGTTTCAAATTCTTTTAGTATGCGTGCGAGAAAAGTTGCCCGGTCAACTTCGTGCCCGACCTCCGCGCTGATGGATGTGATCTCTTTCTGGAGAGCCGGTGAAAACTCGTTAATGGGCACGTTCGCATCAATCCCGATCCCAAGCAGGCAGTGGTGAATGGTGTCGGATTCCGCAGATAATTCCAGAAGCAGGCCTGCGACTTTCTTATCGCCGATAAAAATATCGTTTGGCCATTTGATTAATGCCCCGAGATCAAATTCCTTGCGTATTGCCCTCGCTATTGCTACGGATCCTGCCATGGTCACCATGAAGACATGGTCGATCGGGATGCGGGGTTTAAGGATAATCGTGATCCAGATGCCACCTGAAGGGGACACCCATGCCCGTCCCATCCTCCCAATTCCACCCGTCTGTTCTTCGGCAATGATGACAAGACCGTGCATCTTACCCGAATCCCCCTCCGCACAGATCTGTTTGCCAACCCATATCGTCGAGGGGGTATTTTCCAGGTATCGCATTGTTTTTCCGATAAATTGGGTCTTGAGCCTCTTGTGTATCTCGTAGGGGAGAAGTTTGCTGCTGGTCTTGGTGAGCCGGTACCCCTCCTTATGCGATGATGAGATATCGTATCCCATTGCCCTGAGCTCGTTGATATGCTTCCAGACCGCCGACCGGGTGATGCCCAGCTCATCGCTTATTACTTCGCCGGATATCGGACGGTCTGCCCGTTCAAGGATTTCCAGCACCTTAAATGCAGAGTCCGGCATCCGTCTTACCTCTTTGCACCGATGGATTCTGATGGCAGGGGGCAGGGATCCTTCCCGCAGACCTGCTTGATGATTGCAGACTGGTGTTCCATGAGGGTAGCAAGGTCAAAGATCCCTGTAATATCAACAACACCGATTGCACCTATCGCTCCTCCCTCACCATCCTTGATGGGGGAAACTGTCACCGGAACTCCTTTGTAAGCCCCGGATGTCGGGGTGGTCTTTATCAGTCTGTTGGCACGGATCGCGTCCTCGAGCACGGGTCCGGTATAGTGCCGGTCGACTACCCTGCCCCCCTCCACCCGGATGCCCGGCTTATCACGGGACTTTACGGTCACCGGAAGTCGGTTAAGTAATTCATGGATGGCGATGGCAATGGGTTCCAGATCATCTGCCACGGCGCTTGCAGAAAGGGTATAGCGGTGCATCTGGTCTTCCTCATACTTCTGGTCAATGTCCATCTAGAATAAGGTTTGTGTTCCCAAACGGCAGAACCTGTCGATAAACTTCTTTGAGGGGAATTCATGGATGCTGGTTACTATAACGCACCCCTTACCGACATGTTTTTCAATGACTACCGTCTCCCCTTCCCCCAATCCCGCAGCGTCCCCGTCATGTTTGGGAAAACAACCGTCGCATTCAACGCGATCGGCATCATAATCTTCAACAATGTTCTCTGAAATGCCTGACGCATTGCAGATAATTTTTCTTGGGTGGCATTCATGACGGTATGTTACGGGAAACGGGAGCCAGTCATATGCGGATGGATTATCGATGGCTGCCCCGTAGACCAGCAGGTTCCCTCCATTGTCTAAAAATTTTAATATCCGTGGTGAGGCAGCATGCAGGGCGGGAAGGAGTTTTGAGTAGTTCGGGTTTCCAAAACCCGTCGGGACAATGAGGCAGTTGAATGAACCGCGATAAAACGGAGCGGCGAGCATGTGCGGGGTGACAACTTCGCATGCAATCCCACACTCCTCGATAAACCGAGTGAAGTGCTGCCGCGTCTCCCATACAAAGCCTGCCCGCACGCTCATCCCTTGATCACCCCGAGAGGATCGAGGCGGGCGACAAGCAGGGAGAGTCCGGCATCGTGCACCACCCGCACCACTTCTTCACTTGGCTTATATACCTCAGGAGCTTCATCAGCGATTGCAGCTTCATTGGGTGCCTTTATTAGAATTCCCCGTAGGGCGAGACTTGCCATTACGTCCCTTCCGGAAAATTTCTTTTTTGCCTGTGTCCGGCTCATCACCCTGCCCGCGCCATGGCAGGTGCTCCCGAACGTCCGCTCCATTGCAGTTAGTGTCCCATGCAGGACAAATGAAGAGGTTCCCATACTGCCGGGAATGATCACGGGTTGTCCAACAGGTGACAGTTCTGAAGGGATATCCGGTGCATGTGGGCCGAATGAACGGGTGGCCCCTTTCCGGTGAACGCAGACTCTTTCCTTTTTCCCGTTAACTATGTGTTCTTCGAACTTTGCCACATTATGAGCCACATCGTAAACAAGGGGCATTTCTCCATATTCGATATTGAACATTTTTCCAAGGACATTTCTTGTAGTATGGGTGATCAACTGGCGGTTTGCCCATGCATAGTTTGCAGATGCTGCCATGGCTCCGAAATATGCTTTTCCCTCATGTGAGCTGATCGGGGCGCATGCAAGCTGGCGGTCCGGTAATTTGATCTGGTATTTTTTCGTGGCGGCTTCAAGTATCTTGATATGGTCTGTGCACGTCTGGTGACCAAGCCCCCGGGACCCACAATGGATCATACAGCAGACCTGATCCTTAAAAAGGCCGAACGCTTTGGCTGCCACCTCATCGTAGACTTCACGCACCACCTGCAATTCAAGGAAGTGGTTACCGGATCCCAGTGTACCCCCCTGTGGGATGCCACGTTGTTTTGCCTTTGAAGAGACATCTTTGGGATTGGCGTCTTTCATGAAACCACCCTCCTCACAGCGCACGAGGTCGTTTCGCTCCCCGAAACCCGCATCAACCGCCCAGCAGGCACCTTTGATCATCATTTGGTCCAGAACGTGACCTGTCACCTTTTGCGCGCTTTTTGCTCCTACCCCCGTTGGCACAGCATGGAAGAGGTTTTCGATAAGATCCCTTCTTCCCGCGACATCCTTTTGGGCGAGGGGGGTGGCGAGCAACCTGACCCCGCAATTGATATCAAACCCGACACCACCCGGCGAAATAACACCTTCCGTGAGGTCGAACGCTGCGACACCTCCAATCGGGAAACCATACCCCCAATGGATGTCAGGCATCGCAAGGGAATTTTTTATAATTCCCGGCAGCGTCGCAACATTGGCAAGCTGCTGAACTGCCCCTGGCTCAAGTAGTTTTCCAAGCGATTCTGAAAGGAAAAAGCGCCCCGGAACCCGCATTCCCGGTACATATCCGACGGGCACCTCCCATTCAAGGGTACTGATCCGTGTTATCCCCTGCAACATCCGGCTGACTCCACTCCTTTCTATACATCAAATAAGATGTCCACCATATAGCCATTCGCATCCTGCCGGATTGAAAGCCCGGAGTATGAGATACCCTTCACCTCAGTCCCTTGTGCGTGTCTGTCCTTGTTGAAGGGTTCCCCCTCCATTTCTGCCTGCAGGTTCGATCCGTTGATCCTGACTCGTGCAGCTGAAAAAACTATTCCCTCCACTTCAGATACAAAAAGGACTTCTGAAAGGAATTCAACGAGCAACGACTCGGTATCGTCAGAGGTGACGACGATCTCCCTTTTAATCAGCCCTTTGCGTGATGTGCCATACATTACTTGCATCAATGCATTGCACGTTTCAGAAAAAAGAGATTCAAGGGTTGGTGCGCGGGCTTGAATCTTCACATCAGCAGTATGGGAAATTTCCTTAAAACTCATGTGTCCTCTTGTCCTCAACCATCCGGTTCATCAAAAAAAGGGATCATGTCCATACCGATTGCGTGAAGATAGCGCGCCTGATGAATGGAGATATATACCATGTGGTTGCCTGCCTGTAACAGGAGGTCTGATTTTTTCGGGGGTTTCACCTGCGCAGGCAATAATATCGGACCGCCGCAGGAAGTGCAGATACGGAAATCACAGTTGCGTTTGTTGATATAGTCGAGCACTTCGGGGGCAATGATTACATCATTTAACAGTGTGCTCTCTTCTGTAAATGTATACATGATGCTCACTAATTACGCCATGAGCACTAAAAATTGTTATGGTTGATTGTCCGGATCAACTGACTCCGACGATCCTCACCACAACGTCGATATACTTTTCCTTGAGTTCATATGAACTCACGCCGTCTGGATTCTTTGTAACGCGCAAAATACCGATACGAGAAGCAATTATGCCAACCATCGATGCAATCTTATGAAATGTGACGGAAAAATGTTTTTGGAGTTCTGCGACAAGTTCAGCAATCGTTATCGATTTGATACGCACAAAGAGCCGGAGAAGTTCCCTACGGATACCCGTCGTGTCACGTGAGATATAGGACCTGAGGCGTGTTTCGATTACGCTTTTGATCTCTTGGGGAGATCTCATACTTTGAATCTCTCAACGTTTTCTATATATATTTTTTGATTTGCTGCGTTTTAAAATCCCTGTTTGATACTTGCGCCAATTTACGCTGACACAAAAATTTTCTGCGCAATTGCATTATCTTTAATAATATGAGAACTATCAAATGCACCCGCAACGTGTTACTATTATAATCGTTTATGGACAGATGATAATGGCATGGGATTAATCAATTACAATATTGAAAAATTCTCACCACAGCAGCTGGTGATCATCCCGCTCATTTTACTGGCGCTCTCGCTCGTGTTGGTTGCAGTAAATACTGCTGCAACAGGGATGCCGGTCACCCCCGGGATTGATTTTTCCGGGGGTACAGCGGTTACTGTCCTTACCACTGACAGTAAAGAGCAGATCCAGGCTGCATTCACCGGATACCCTCTTCTTGATATAGGGGAAGGAGTGAATAATGGAAAATTCCTCAAGTTTGGGACAATGGATGATGCAACATACCGGGCACTTACCGCTTTGATCAACCAGAAGTATCCTGATGCAAAGGTTGACCAGATTGGAGAATCCTTCGGAAAAACCGTCCAGTCCCAGGCGGTCATCGCACTGATCCTCTCCTTTATCGGGATGTCGATTGTAGTGTTTCTCTCTTTCCGCACTTTTGTCCCGTCGTGTGCGGTAGTTCTTTCCGCTTTTGCAGACATGGTAATGACTGCAGCGGTCATGGATATTATCGGAATTCAGCTCTCGCTGGGCACGACTGCTGCACTCCTGATGCTGATCGGGTATTCTGTCGATAGTGATATCCTGCTGACAAACCGTGTGTTAAAAAGGCAGGGCAAGCTGAACGAAAAATTACAGGGCGCGTTTCACACGGGCATCATCATGACTTCGACAACGTTTGCCGCTGTAACTGCGATGTTTCTTGTTTCATGGTTCGGGCAGGTGCAGATCATCATGGAGATTTCTGCCGTGCTCCTCATCGGGCTTGCTTTTGATGTCCTGAACACCTGGCTTACCAATGTAGGAATCCTGAAATGGTATGTCCAGAAAGGAGGCGGGAAATGAACTCAAAAGAACTGAAAACACTCCTCTCTGACTGGCGTGTCGCAATGCTCATCATCCTTGTTGTGGGATCATTGGTTGCCATCTACTTCTACCCCTCATTTAATCCCCAGAAAGGTGTTGAGGGGAACCTCCAGTTCGGGCTTGACCTCCAGCAGGGGGCATGGTTGCAGCTTGAGTTCCGTGCCGAAGTCATTGGATTTACGACTGACCGGCCCCTCAGCGAGTTCGAATCAGACCTCTCCAAAAAGCTCGATACCGAAGTCCAGGTTATCGATGAAAACCATCTCGAAATACGGAAATTCTACAACCAGGAAGATCTGACCGCGCTTGTCGAAGCCTCCGGAGGAAAAGTGACATCATATCAACCCGGGGTATCAAGGACGACCGCGGATGATGTGAAGCGGATCCTTGAAAACAAGATAAATACCCTTGGGACCAAGGATGCAAAGGTAAACACGCTCACCGGCTTGAACAATGTTGCACGCTATGTCCGCGTCGAGCTCGCCGGGGTTGACATGAACCAGGCTCAGGCGATTGTCGGAAAACAAGGCAAGTTCGAGATCCGGATCCAGACCACGGGAAACGAGACGGAGCACGTCCTGTTTGGCGATTCTATCACAAGCGTGCAGAACCCCGCCCAGGAACCACCGGGTAGCAACACGTGGGGTGTCGGGTTCACACTGAGCAGTGCCGGTGCCGGCGCGTTCCGCGAGTCTGCGATCAAATACGGGGCAACGGTTGATCCGTCCAAGCACCACCTGTTCATGCTGCTGGATAACAAAACGGTCTATTCAGCACCCCTGTCCGATGATCTTGCCGGTAAAGTACAGGCTGAAAACATCCGCCAGCTCTTTGCTTCGACAGGACAAGGAAAGTATGGGATGCAGCAGGCAACCAACCTTGAAATCCATCTCAGGGCTGGTGCATTACCTGTTGATGTGACAGTCGCCGGTTCGGGTTCACAATCCGCACCACTGGGCGAACATTTCAAGCTGATGTGCATCCTTGCCGGAATCCTTGCCCTGATTACTGTCGGGTTTGTCATTTACTATCGCTACCGGGAACCCAACATTGTCCTCCCGATGGTACTGATCAACGCGTCGGAGATTATTATCCTGTTGGGGTTCATCAGTCTCATCAGGTTCCAGATGGACCTGCCCACCATTGCAGGGCTTATCGCAGTTCTTGGTACAGGGATCGACCAGCTGGTCGTAATAACCGATGAGATCCTTCATGAAGGAAAAGTCCCGTCGCCGAACCTGTACTTAAAGAGACTTTCACGAGCTCTTAGCATCATTGTTGTTGCCGCCGCGACGGTAATTATCGCCATGATTCCCCTTGCACTCATGGACCTCTCAACCCTGAAAGGGTTTGCACTTATCACCATCATGGGTGTGCTTGTAGGCGTACTGGTAACCCGTCCTGCGTACGGGCGTATCATCATGGCGATCCTTTCAAAATAACAAGTGCATACCTTTATCCCTTTTTTTATCGACAATTCTTCCGGGAAAAAATGACCAGACCGGTATTGTATGACTTTTTTGCCACGTGGTGCGGCCCCTGCAGGATGCAGACGCCAATCCTTGAGGAACTGGGAAAGAAGATGGGTGAGTCTGTTGAGATCAAAAAAGTCGATGTGGACCAGCACATGGACCTTGCTGAAAAATTCGGGATTCGTGTTGTCCCGACATTGATCATCGAAAAAGACGGTAAGGTTGTCCAGATGATGGAGGGAGTCACCGATACGGCAACCCTTGAAAAACTCCTAAAACCGCTGGTGGGATAGGGTGAAAATCGGCATTGTCGGAGGTACCGGGGACATCGGTGAGGGCATGGCGATGCGCTTTGCCTCCGAATTTGAAGTCATTATCGGTTCACGGGAGCCGGATAAGGCGGTCTCAACCAGCAGGTGCTGCATGGATATTTTGCAGAACCGGGGAATGCCCTGTTGCTGCAGTGGGGTACCTAACCAGGAAGCAGTGGATGGAGCTGATGTGGTCATTCTTGCCATCCCCTTTAAACATCTCGCTTCGACGCTTGCCACACTGACAGGGTTTGAAGATAAAATTGTCGTGAGCCCCATAAACCCGATGGAGAAGCGCGATTTCTTTACCTTTGTTCCTCCTCCCGAGGGTTCGGCAGCATTGCTTGTGCAGGAAATGCTTCCAAAAAGCGCAAGGGTCTGTTCTGCGTTTAACACGATTGCCGCGAATAAATGGAGGGCGCTTGATGAGGAACTGGACTATTCGGTTCCGGTATGCGGGGATGATGCTGGTGCAAAGAGACAAGTGATGGAAATAGTGAACAAAGTCTCCAAGCTTCATGCCTTCGATGCCGGCCCGCTTGCGGTATCTGCAATGGTAGAGGCACTCACTCCGCTTCTGCTGAACATCGCACGCTATAACAGGATGAGGGATGTCGGGATCCAGTTCCGTTAAGATCAAAAAGGTTACGCAGATCCTCAATAGGAAATATGGGACGATCGCGTGGTGGAACGCGAACACTGATGAAGTGATGATCGGCGCGGTTCTCACCCAGCAGACCCGGTGGGAGAATGTAGAAAAAGCCCTCCAGCATCTCAGGCTCGAGGGATTGTGCACGATTGCTGCAATCAGGGAAGCCGATTATGCCACCCTCGAAAATGCCATACGGTGCACTGGTTTTTTCCGGATAAAAGCGGCCAGATTAAAATCGCTTGCTGCACAGGTGATGGATAAAGCGGGGGGTATTGGGGCAATGGCATCCCAATCCGATGATGATCTGCGAAGGAATCTTCTTGGGATACATGGCATTGGGGAGGAGACCGCCGATAGTATTCTCTGCTATGGTTTTTCCCGCCCCAGTTTTGTGATCGATGCGTATACTGACCGGATCTGCAGGTGTGCCGGAATAACAACCAAACGACATGCGTTAAAAAAACTTTTTGAAAAGGTGCTGCCACACGATACCGGGGTCTTTCAGCAGGTGCACGCGCACATCGTTGAGTATGCAAAGGAATACTGTGGAAAAAAAAGGTGTAAGGAATGCACAATACGGACTTTGAACGGATAGGAAAGCGGCTTTTGGCTGAGCACCTTATCGGCGGCAATTTTGGGAATATGAGTATCCGCAAAGGTGACGAGGGATTTTTCATAAAGCGATCGGGAACCTACCTTGATAACCCCGGTGAATTGGTATTTGTACCGATGGCAGGCAACGCGCCCGAAGAAGCATCGAGTGAGTACCGGGTTCACCGTGCGGTGTATAAGACAAGTCCCTGCATGGCGGTTGTTCATGTGCATCCACCACACGCGGTGGCACTATCGCTTGTCTGTGATGAAGTCATACCGCAGGATAGCAAAGGGCAGATGTTCTGCCCCATAATCCCGGTAGTGCAGGGATCACTTGGCACTGATGTTCTTGCCACGCGTGTTTCAGAAGGGCTTGTCCGTGCGCCGGTAGTAATCGCACGGGGGCACGGGACATTTGCAGCGGGGAAAACGCTCGATGAAGCTTATACATTTACTTCTCTCGCTGAGCACTCGTGTCATGTGCTTGCGCTCATTGAGCGGTTCAGGAAGTAAAAGAAAAAAGAATAATTATTTTTGCTGTTTTGGGGGCTGCAGCAGCTGTATCTCCCGCACGATCTCCCGATGGAAGACAAGGACCATGTCCGAGATCATGCCAAACATGAAGATCTCGATACCCACGACGATGAGCAATACCGTGAGGATCGTGAGTGGAATATGATCAATGTTCCGGAACCATTCGAGGACAACGTATATTCCCGTAAGAATACCCAGCAGGCTTGTGAACAATCCCATCATGCCGAAATAAAACATCGGGTTGTTCACCCGCGCGAGCCGGTAAATGGTGCTCACAATCTTGACTCCGTCATGGAATGGGGATAGTTTGGTCCCGGTCTCCCCCGGGCGGCGCAGGTACTTGATCGGCACGACCATGATCCGCTGACCATTGCGCACGGCTTCCACCGAAATCTCGGTCTCGATCTCAAACCCGCTCTCTCTTAAGTGCATCTGCTGGACGGCGAGTTTGGTGAACGCGCGGTACCCCGAAAGGATATCATGCAGATCCCGGCTGTGCGCGACCTTGAAGAGGAGGTTGAGCATATGATTGCCAAAAAGATTGAGTCTCGAGAAAGAACCCTCCTCAGCATTGATGAGCCGGTCACCGATGACCTGATCAAAACCTAAAAAGAGCGGGGCCAGCATCTTCTCGGCATCCTTTGCCGAGTATGTGCCGTCACCGTCCAGCATCAGGATGTATTGTTGGTCGATGACTTCGAATGCCTCGATGATTGCATTTCCCTTTCCCTTCCCCGACTGGGTTCGGACGTTGGCACCGGCTTCACGCGCACTTTTCACCGTGGTATCCGTGCTTTTGCCATCCATCACAAGGATGTTGTTGTATCCCTGTGCCTTGAATTCCCGCACTATATTACCGATTGTTGGTCCTTCATTTAAAGTCGGGATCAGGATACAGACTTCATCTTTGGA
>Ga0268277_1000424_pt1 | contig 34158 bp, 34 predicted proteins | sample saktaG_5_FD_190132 | JGI IMG/M metagenome (GOLD analysis project Ga0268277, IMG submission 190132) | Saline water microbial communities from Sakinaw Lake, British Columbia, Canada - sak_2010_1_5_50m | ecosystem: Environmental > Aquatic > Non-marine Saline and Alkaline > Saline ... | reverse complement strand
ATTTAAAGGAACTAAAAAATCTAGCCACTCGGCTAGATTTACTTTTATTTTATTTATTCCTTTTAATTATTTCTTAATAATTTCAAAACCTAGCCGATAAAGTTTTCTTGTAAAGACAAAATAAAAGCCGGCGAATAACGCAATGTTAGCTAGGACAAATTTTATTGATTTGTAAATCATTATCTTATCTGTCATATGTTGTTAGAAAACTAACATTTTATTAATTGTCTGTCAATGAAAGATATCCCCAATTATCTATATCTCTTCATTATCTTTAATATTCTTCCTTATTTTATCCATATACTGAAACATAAACCAAAGATTATGAAAAGTAGCTAGACGATGGCCTAAAATTTCCTTTGCCTTAAAAAGATGATGGAGATAGGCCCGAGTATAATTTTGGCAGACATAACAAGAACAGTTTTTCATTATTGGCTTTTTATCTGTTTTATAACCTGATTTTATAATATTTAACTCCCCCTGATTAGTTAGAAAAACGCCATGTCTTGCCAAGCGTGTCGGATAAACACAGTCAAACAAGTCAATTCCAAGTTTAATTGCCTCTTTGACATCATTTAAATAGCCAATTCCCAATAAATGGCGTGGTTTATTTTCAGGTAAATAAGGTATAATCCAATTCAGCGCTTGTTTCATTTCTTTTTTTCCAAAGGATCCGCCAATGCCAAATCCGTCAAAAGGCAAAGAACCAATAAATCTAGCGCTTTCCTGTCTTAGATCTTTAAAAAGCCCTCCCTGAACAATACCAAATAATAATTGGTGATTATTATTTTTTACCCTTAAACACCTTTTGGCCCATTGATGAGTTCTTTCCATGGATTTTTTCGTGTAATCATAATCTGCTAATGGAGAAGTGCATTCATCAAAAGCAAAAATAATATCAGCGCCTAAATCTTCTTGTATTTTAATTGAGCTTTCAGGAGTAAAACGATGCAAAGAACCATCAATATGAGAAGTAAAATTAACACCATTATTGTCAACTTTTGCTAATTTAGTTTTATGGGGACAGTCCCCATTTTTTGGGGACTGTCCCCATTTCATAATCTTACCAACTTTATGCTCAAGCCCAAATCCTAAGCTAAAAACTTGAAATCCTCCACTATCTGTAGCTACGGGGCCTTGCCAATTCATAAATTTATGCAAACCGCCAAGTTTTTTTATAATCTTATGTCCGGGCTGGAGATATAAATGATAAGTATTACTTAAAATCGCTTCAAATCCGATCTTTTTAATATCTTCAGGAGTTAAGGTTTTAACAGTTGCTTTAGTAGCCACAGGAAAAAAAGCAGGCGTATGAATTACTCCATGAGATGTTGTTATCAGCCCCAAACGGGCTTTTGATTTAGAGTGTTTTTTTATAATTCTGAACATAATAACCAATTACTCCAAAAGCGACTGAAACATTTAATGATTCTTTTTCTCCTTGCATTGGTAAATGAATAATTTTATCAGCTTTTTTTATAAGTCCTGAAGAAATGCCTTTTATTTCATTTCCAATAATTAAAGCTAAAGGAAATTTCGGTCTGAATCGAGTATAAAGAATGCTATTTTTTGTTTGTTCTAATGCAACTATATTTATTTTTTCTTTTTTTAATTTATCAACAATCCGCCAAATTTGCCAATGATGTTCCCAGGGAATATTATTTTCAGCTCCTAAAGCTGTTTTAGAAATTTTTTGATGAGGAGGTTTTCCGCAAATTCCACCTAAAAAAATCTTATCCACACCCAAAGCATCAGCTGTTCTAAAAATAGAGCCGATATTTTCCAAGCTTCGTATATTATCACAAATAATGTAGAATTTGCTCATGAATAAATAATAGACCGTGTGTTTTTAGAAATCAAGTTATGCCTTAGAAAGATGGACAGGCGTGGCCTTAAAGAGCTACATCCTTGCGAAGCAAGGTTGTGCGAGAAAGGCCGTGCCTGGTAGACTTCTTAAAGGCACCTTTTATCTAGAGGACACGCCTTATCGTTATTGGCAAAAAAAAGGGTTATTGACCAGAAGATAGTCAATAACCCATTTTGTTAATAATCATCGCCAAGTATCTCGCGATGTCGGTATTCGGCTTGTTTGGCGCCATTTATTATTTGAGGAGTAATATATTCGGATTTCTTTGTTTTCTGCTTTCTCAAAGCATCCAAACTACCAAGAAAAAACTTTCTTGTTTTCCTTTCATTCAGAAATGAAGCGCCAAATTCTTTTATGATTGAAAAGAAAACTGGTTTAAAACGCTCATAATCTTGAGAAATCTTTATCTCTATGCTTGTCGCAAGTATATTTAGCACATTCCAATACATATTAATAGGATGCGCTATGACAAACGGTTTCGAAATTTCAATTTCTTCCGCTTCTAAAATAGCAAGAACTGCTGATTTTAAAAGCTCTTCAACCTTTTCTTTTTTGGGATCCATATCATCCTCCTAATTAAAGATTAATGTTAAATAACTATATTTATAAAATAGCAGAAGAACGCTATTCTGTCAAGTTAATTATTCCACAGCTTCTTGGCTTCTTGCCAAAAAATATCAATATTATGATTTTCTTTAATCCAATACCACCATTCAACTCCCCATAAATAAGCTTCGTCAAAACCAGTATACTTGGCATAATCAATAATTTCTTTAAACCTTTCTAAATCCATGGTTTTAAATTGCTCTTCTAGGGTATTTTCATAAATCATTAAATGACTCCATGGTTCAGCCTGCAATTCAATAATTATCATTTTTTCTATCCCAGTTAACCGTTTAACAAGCTTAGCCCGTTTATAATAAAACACTGATGGAATAGGATATTCAACATGCTTTTGTAGAACATCGCTCCAAACAATTCTATAAAGAGTAGTTCCAAAAACATCACCAATTAAAGCTGATTGAGTCCAAAGACTTAATTCTCCGCTAGCTGTTATTAAAATTGGCCGTTTTTTAGAATCTAATTCTCTAACTAAACTAATTTCTTTCTTTAAAAAATCTTTATCTAATTTTGGACATTCTCCAAAACCCATTAAAAATGGTTCATTTTCTACTTGCCATATTTTAATGGTCTGATTATCCTTATAGCGATTAACTATTTGAGTTAATAAAGATAAAAGTTTTTCTTGTTGTTCTGATTTATCTAATTCTCTAGCCCATTCTGGAATATGACATTCTGGCCAACGCGGTAATTTTCGGCCAATAGCAAGAATAATTTGTACGTCTCTTTTTTTCGCTTCATTAATCTGCCAGTCCAAATCATCAAACGCGTACTCTCCTTCATTCGGCTCAATTTTCTGCCAATAAGCAATCAAGCGTAATTTTTTAACATTCAACTCATCAAGCATTGCAATATAAACTTCTTTCCAATCAAGTTCCATTTGTTCGGCAAATACCTGGCTAAAGGTTATTCCAAAATTAATGTTTTCAGATTTTTCAGTTTTACCAGTGAACATATAAGCAAGAAAACAAACCATACAAATGACAATAACAATAATAAATAGAAAAATAATACGAAAAATATATTTAAATATTGAAGATAATTTCATAATGCTAAAAATATTAATCCTAAACAAATAAATGAGATCCCTATAATTCTTTTCAAGATAGTTCCTTTATTAATCTGTTCTTTAATAATTTTAGGAAATTTAACTGAAAAGAAAAAAGCTATTATTAAAAGAAAAACATATTGTACTCCCTGTAAAGCATTGACTAGAGAAACGCTTCCCAAAAAAATTGCATAATTAAGCAAAATAAAAGAAAAAGCTGATAATGATTTAGAAAAAATAGGCAAAACAATTGTTTTTGTTTTCATTTCTCTACTTATATTAAACACCGCCTTACGATTTTTAGACGGAATTAATAATAAACAGGCTCCTAAAACTCCGCCTAACCTAATCCAGATAAATCCATTAATAAACGATTCTTCAATAAAAATAAACTTGGTTAAGACATAAGAACTAGCGAATAATAAAGCGACTAAAAGCGCGAATAATATTTTTTTAAAAGATAATGTTTTGATATTACCATCTTTTAACTTATTCTTTTTATGCCAAAAAATAATTATTCCTCCTAAGACAAGCATAAAAAAAGCAATAAATTGATTGTTAGTTAATTTTTCATCAAGAAATAAATAAGTCAAAATTAAGGTAAAAATAGCAGTTACTCCGCCAATAATAGGAATAATTCTTGAAACTTCAGATATTTTTATTGTCTTGTACAAATAAAAGGTGGCAAAAATAAATAAAATACCAGCTATAAAGCTGATAATAATTTGTTCTAATGGAATTAATTTGAAACCAAAAGGAAATAAAAGAATAGTAAGGCCCCCTAAAATTCCAACATAAAAACTATAAACTACTGGACGAATAACTGTTTTTGAAACAATAAATTTATCTATAACAAAAACAATTGCCGTTAAAAAATGTGAAATAATAGCGATTATTATCCAATTCATAAATCTAATTTATTATTTTTACAAATTTTAGCGTATTTATAGGCACTAGGACGAATTTTTCGCTCCAATGTTTTGTAATTTACCTCTATCAAACCAAATCTTGGTTCAAAACCCTTATCCCATTCAAAATTATCAAGCAAAGACCAATATAGATATCCTTTTACATCTACTCCATCTTGAATCGCCTTATGGACCCAAAGTAAATGGTCTTTAATAAATTCTTCTCTTTTCTCATCTTTAGCATCAGCTAATCCATTTTCTGTGATATAGATTGGCTTATTGTATTTTTTTAAATCTTCTAAAACATAATAAATTCCTTTTGGATAAATTTCCCACCCCATATCAGTAACTGATTCATTTTTATTCCCAAAAAGACGAGAATGAAAATAATAATTCAAACCAATAAAATCTTGATAATTCTTAATTTTATTTAAAAAATATTTATTCCAAAAATAACTAATAAAAGGCATTTTTTCAAAGTAAATATTATTTTTAGCGATACCTACTTCACATTTTAAATCAATTAAATGTAAGGATTTGTATGCTAATTGATGCGCTTTAGCCAAATTATTAAGAATTTCAAAATATTTAAAAACGTTTTTTTTCTGAGAAGGCCAAATACCTCTTAAATAAGAATTGGAAGCGTAAACATTCGGCTCATTTAGAGTTATCCAAAAATTTACATGATCAAATAAATTCTCACTAATTACCTTTACGTAACGATCAAAGTAATAAGGCGCTTTTGGATTAAGCCAACCACCTTTTTTTTCAAGCCAAATAGGCAGAGTCCAATGATATAAAGTGACAAATGGTTCTAATTCGCGCTCTTTTAAAGCTATTAAAACCTGTCTATAATGTTCTATCTCTCCTTTATTAATTTTCCCCTCTTCTGGCTCAATTCTTGACCATTCAATAGAAAAACGATGAGCATTATGATTTAAAGATTTAGCTAAATCAAAATCCTGTTTAAATTTATTGTAATGATCACAAGCCTTACTGGAAATATACTCATCTGAATTTTTATCCTGTTTTTTTAATTGTTTAATTCTTTTTGAAGATTTCTCCCATTCTGACCAATCATTAGAATTACCACCCTCAACTTGATGAGCTGAAGTAGCCGCTCCCCATAAAAAATCATTAGGAAATTTTAAAACTTTTTTATTAAACAAATTATTTTTGGCATTTAGGACAAAAATGAGCTGAACGACCGCCCATTTTAATCCGCCTTATTTTTGTTTTACAGAGAAGACAAGGTTTGCCTTCTCGCTGATAGACCTTTATTAAAGAAATATAATTTCCTTTTTCCCCATAAGCATCAAAATAATCCCTACTTGAAGTGCCACGTTTTTTTACGGCTTCGGTTAATACTTTTTTAATACCCTTAAAAATTCTCTTAATTTCCATGCTCTTAAGGGTTCTGACTCTTCTTAAAGGAAGAACTCCAGCAAAAAATAAAATTTCATCGGAATAAATATTACCAATACCAGCAATAAATTTTTGGTCCATTAAAAGCAATTTTATTTTTGATTTTTTTCTTTTTAACAATATTTCCCTAAATAATTCCAAAGTAAATTTTCGAGATAATGGTTCCGGACCAAATTTTTCTTTAATAAAAAAATTAGCCAATTTATCTTTAAAAACTATTTTGACAAAGCCAAATTTTCTTAAATCATTATGAAATAGCACGCTTCCATCAGTAAAATAATAAACAAGATGAGTGTGCTTGTTCGCTTGTCCGTTTAATATTATTTGTCCGCTTAATTTCAAATGAATAACTAGACAATAATTATTAGATAATTCAATAATTAAAAGTTTTGCTCGACGACTAATATTGTTTATTCTTGTTCCTTTAACTAAATCTTTAAATTTTTTTAAAGGATACTTAACGAGCTTAGGAAAACAAACTTCAACTTTTTTAATCTTTTTCCCTTTAACTTTCCTATTTAATTGTCTTTTTATTGTTTCGACTTCTGGAAGTTCAGGCATATTATTCAGACCAAAGTTTTTTTGCTTCATTCCAAAAAGAATTATTGCCTTCTCCTTTCATATAATACCACCATTCAGCGCCTCTTAAATAAACTTCATCAAAACCAGCTCTTTTAATATAACTAATTGTATCTTTAAATTTATCTAAGCTCATTGATCTGTCCCATTCTTGAGGGAACATTTCGCTAATTAGTTTTGACCCCCTTGGCTCTGCTTGAAGCTCAATAATAATAACATCATTTATTTCTGTAAAAAATTTAATTAAATCAGACATTTTTTTATAAAAAACAGGCCTAATGGGATAATTAAAATACCCCCAATATTGAGTCCAATTATTTCTATAAACAGATATTCCTAAATTATCTGATATTAGAGCAGGATTAAACCAATTACCCAACTCGCCGCTAACCGTAAGCATGACGGGTCTTCTTGTAAAGTCCGTTTCTTTAACTAAAGAAATTTCCTTATTTAAAAATTCTTTATCTATTTCCACACATTTTTCAGAAGTTTTTTGAAAAGGATTATCTTCAATTTGCCAGGATTTTATTATTTCTTCTGAACTGTAATGATTAATAACTTCTTTTAAAAATAGTAAAGAACTCTCTTGCTTTTCTTCTTTATTTAATTCTTTTGCCCACTCCGGAACATAGCATTCTGATGAACCAGGAAGTTTACTTCCAACAGCTAAAATAACTTCGGCTCCTTTTTTTTTGGCATTATTAATTTGCCAATCTAAATCATTAAACAAATATTCTCCTTTATTATTTTCAATTAAAGACCAATAAGCAATCAAGCGCAGTTTTCTAACCCCTAAATCATCGAGAATATTAACATATGTTTTTTGCCAATCGATATTCATTTCTTCTGCAGATATTTGGCTGAATGTAATTCCAAAATCAATTTCTGAATTTGATTCAACAGAACCAGACATTAAATAAATAAAAATAAAGATAAAGAGGAATAATAAAATGAAAAAAACAATTAAAATAATGCGAAAAGGATTAAAAATATTTTTTAAAAATGTCATAATAATTTGTTGGTTTATTTCTTTATAAATAAATCAAGATTACCTAGGTGGCTCTTCGTATTGAGTAGTCACTAAAACATTCCTTAAAGCATCAATATCTTCTAGAACAATTCCTGTTCCCCTAACAACTCCTGTTAAAGGATCTTCAACAAGTTTAACAGGCATTTCTGTTTGTTCGCTTACTAACTTATCTAATCCGCGCAATAAACTGCCTCCGCCAACTAAGAAAATTCCACGACGCATAATATCAGCTACTAATTCAGGAGGGGTTTCTTCAACCGCGCTTTTTATAGAATCAACTAAAGATTTAATTGAACGCTTTAGCGCTTTTCTAATTTGACTATCATTAATAATTATTTCTTTAGGAAGACCAGTAACAATATCACGGCCGCGCATTGATGTTTCCAGCGGTTCATCTAATTCACAAGCAGAACCAATGCTTATTTTAATATCCTCTGCTGTCTTTTCTCCTAAAAGAAGATTAAATTCTTCTCTAGCATATTGAATAATATCTTCATTTAACTTATCTCCAGCTGTCCTTAAACTACGACTAACAACAATACCGCCTAAAGATATTACGGCCACCTCAGTAGTTCCTCCTCCAATATCAACAATCATATTACCAGCCGCTTCCTGAATTGGAAGTCTTATTCCAATTGCCGCCGCCATTGGCTCTTCAATTAAATAAACTGCTCTTGCTCCAGCATTTCTGGTAGCATCTTCGACAGCTCTTTTTTCTACTTCAGTGACGCCCGAAGGAATGCCGATGACCACTCTTGGTCTAGGTAAAATAGAAAAACTTTCCTTATGAACCTTATCAATAAAAAATTTAAGCATTTGTTCAGTAACCTCAAAATCAGAAACAACTCCAGCTACTAATGGACGAGAAGCAACAATATGTCCCGGGGTTCGGCCAACCATTTTTTTAGCATCCTGTCCAATTGATAAAATCTGGCCCGTTTTTTGATTAATGGCAACGACTGATGGCTCATTAATAACGATGCCTCTTCCTTTGACATAAACTAAAATATTTGCCGTACCAAGATCTATGCCAATATCTTTTGAAAAAATTCCAAGAATATTATTTAACATATGGATATTAAACTTCGGGGGCAGTCCCCTGCGAAGCGGGAGCTGCCCCCTTTTTTTAATTCAAAAACTCTATTAATTCTTTTATCTTGATTAATTGTATTTTATCATTATTCCTTTTCTTTATCTCTACTGAATCTTCAGCTAGTGTTTTTTCGCTGATGACTAAACGAATTGGTATGCCAATCAAATCAGCTTCAGCAAGCTTTTCACCTGCCGATTTATCGTTTCTGTCATCGTATAAAATTTCTATATTATTTTTCTGCAAATCATTATAAATCTTATCAGATGCATCTTTTATTTTATTATCAGCTCCTAAACTTATCAAATGAACCTGAAAAGGAGCTATTTTCTTTGGCCAAATAATTCCATTTTTATCATGAGAATATTCAACAATAGCAGCCATTAAACGACCAACCCCAATACCATAACATCCCATAATAATTGGTTTTTTCTCACCAGCTTTATTAATAAATTCAGCTTTCATTATCTCGCTATATTTAGTTCCTAAATAAAAAGTATGACCAATTTCAATACCATTCTTTTTTTCTAATAAACTTTGACAATTAGGGCATTTTTTAATATCACCTGCTTTTTCTATATTAGCTCCATATCCACATTTTGAACAAACCAATATTTTGTCTTCGCCGGTTTCAGCAAAAAGAATGTATTCATGAGATAAATTGCCGCCAATTGTGCCTGAATCTGCTTCAACTGCCGCTACTTCCAATCCACAACGTTTAAATATTTTTAAATATGCTTCTTTTGCTTTATTGTAAAAATCCATAGATTCTTTTTTATCAGTATTAAAGCTATAAAGATCTTTCATTATAAATTCCCGCACTCGTAAAAGGCCGCCAGTTGCTCTTATTTCATTCCGAAATTTATTCTGAATTTGATAAAGATAAAGAGGTATATCTCGATACGAATCCACTCTTTTTCTAACTAAATCAGTAATTACTTCTTCATGAGTTGACCCTAAACCAAATTCTTTTTTATGGCGATCCTTAACGCGAAATAAAGGCGGTTCAATGGTTTCCCAACGCTTGGTTTCTTGCCATAAATTTTGTGGTACCAACGTTGGCATAAATAATTCCTGCCCGCCTAAATTATTCATTTCTTCTCTAATAATATTTTCTATTTTTTTACAAACTAACCAACCTAAAGGCAAAAAACTATAAATTCCCGCAGCTGTCTGGTCAATAAAATCACCTCTAGTCAAATATTTATGACTAATTGCTTCCGCTCCTTTTGGAGCTTGTTTTTTTGTTTTAGTAAAAAGCTTTGATTGAAGCATATGTTATTTATTAAAATAATTTCGCAATATCATGCCAAGTAATAGCAACCATTAACAATATTAAAAATGCAAAACCAGACGCATGAACAATTCCTTCAACTTTATTGCTAACCGGAGATCCTTTTATTTTTTCAATTCCAAGAAAAAGCAGCCTTCCGCCATCAAGAGCAGGAAAAGGCAAAATATTAATAATGGCCAAATGAATATTTAAAATAGCTGTTAATTGTAAAATATAAATAAATCCAAGATGCGCTGCCTGATTTGTTAGGTCAAAAATTCCAATAGGACCGGCTATTTCCATTGTTAATTTTCCAGATACAATTAATTGCCAAATAATACTGCTTAAAGCAATAATGATCATATAAGTCAATTGAATTGTACTAACAAATCCTTTATACAGCGATTCATACCAAGGATAAGAAATAATTGCTGTCTTAACCAATCCAACGCCTAAAGGCCCCTCTTGTTCGGAATGAACAACTCTTGGAATTATATTTTTCTCTAAAATTTCATCACCTCTATTAATTACTATTATTATTTCTTCTCCCTTATGATTATTAATAAATTCCTGCATTTGGCTTATTGTAGAGATATTAATAGTTTCTTGGTTAATTTTAAATGAACTTATTGTGTCTCCTATCTTTATCCCTGCTTCGTCAGCAGGCGAAGCAGAAACAACATCAGTAATCTGAATTTTTGCGTTAACTGTTTCATCATCATTAATCATTGCTGGTAAACCAATCCAATATCCTATACTTAAAAGAACAGCTGCTAATAAAAAATTCATAATTACTCCAGCTGTTAATATTTTAGCACGAGTCCATATTGTTTTGCTGTAAAAAGCCCTTTTTTCGTCAACATCGCCATTTTTTTTGCCATCTTCACCATAAATTTTAACAAACCCTCCTATCGGAAAAAGATTTAAAGAATAAATTGTTTCTCCTTTCTTAAAACTAAAAATCCTTGGAGGAAATCCAAAGCCGAATTCTTCAACTTTTATTCCAGCGCGCTTAGCTAAAACAAGATGTCCAAGCTCATGGACAAAAACAATTAATGAAAATATTAAAACAAAAATAATAATTGTTGTTATCATAACTTATATCGTCATTATTTCTTTTTCTTTCTTTTCGCTTATCTCTTCTATTTTCTTATTATACTCATCAATAACTTTTTGCAATTCATCTTTAGCTCTAAATTTCTCATCTTCAGAAATCTCTTTTGCCTGTTCCATTGTTTGAATTTCTTTCCAAACATCCTCTCTGTTCCTGCGAATGCTAATATGACATTCTTCTGTTTTTTCCTGAACAATTTTGACTAGTTCTTTCCGTCTTTCCTCATTTAAAGCAGGAATATTAACGCGAATAAATTCCTCTTCTGTCACTGGATTTAATCCCAATTTTGAATCTCTTATAGCTAATTCGATATTTCTAATGATTTCTTTATCCCATGGTTTAATAATAATCAACCTAGGCTCAGGAGCGCTAATAGCTGCTAATTGCTTTATAGGAAGCTCTTGATTATAGCAATCCACTTTCACGTTTTCTATTAAGCTGGGATTAGCTCTGCCAGCCTGCAATCCTGTCAATTCGCTCTTGAGGTATTCTATGGTTTTATTAAAATCAATTTTTAGATTATCAATTAATTTTTTATACATATTTTTATTTAAAATTCTAACATTAAAACTTCTAAAGCTAATCTAGCATTTAAACTTGAGTTTCTTAAAATTATTTTTGTTTCTTTAATTTTTTGTATAATTTTTTTTAGCTTAGGCAATGAATAGCATTTGTTATATTTTTCAATGTTATTATAAATAGCCAATTCAGAGCAATTAACAGACAGCAATAATAAATCCCTAAACCAGAAAAGCCAATAATTAAGAGTTCTCTGAGCCTCAATAATATCTTTTGACATACTCTCGGCATATTTATATCGCTCGTTAATATTATCTATTAAAAGATTTTCTAATTGAGCAATAATTTTATCTTTATTTTCAAATAATTCTTTGTTCTCTATATATTGAATAGCCATGCCAGGACGGCCATTCGAAAGACGGATAATTTGTTTTAAATCACTTTTATTTATGTCTGATAAATCTAAAACATCACCTAATCCTTTTTTTATTTCTTTTTCGGCAACCGGCAAAAAATTGATTTTCTGACAACGCGAAGCAATAGTCGGCAAAATCAGTTTTAATTTAGATGTTATTAAGATTAAAATTGTTTTATTGTTTGGCTCTTCTAATGTTTTTAAAAGACAATTACCAGCTTGGGAAGTCATCTTTTCCGCTTGATTGACTAAAGCTATTTTGTATGAAGCCCTATAGGGAAACATACTAAATTGGTGTTGTATTTTTCTTATCTGGTCAATGCTAATTTCTGATTCTTTTCTTACACCTTTTTCTGTTTCAATTATTTTTGGTTCTAAAATAAGGATGTCGGGATGAACAACCATATCTATTTCTCTTCCTGTAAGTATTCTTATAATTTCTAAAGCAAATGTTTTTTTACCTAAATGAGCTGGTCCAGCAAATAAATAAGCATGAGCTAATCGCTTATTTTTAACGCTTTTCTTAAAAAATTCCAAAATACGCTGATGCCCAATAATCATATTATAATTTTATCATAACCGATTATTTTCAACAACCTCTATAATAAATTCTTTAATGCTTTTTTCAAACTTTTCCTGAGAAAATCTTTCTGCTGTTTTCCTTATAACCAAAGGGCTGTAATTATGAATATTCATTTTTATGCGCCGAACTCCATCTGCTAAAGATTCAGTTGCTAAATCATCAAAAAATTCTCCAGTAATTCCCTCTAAAACAGTTTCGGTAACTCCTCCTTTTCTATAAGCTAAAACCGGCTTGCCAAAAAGCATTGCTTCAACCGGCGCAATGCCAAAATCATCTTCTCCGGAAAAAATAAAGGCAGTACAATTCTGAAAATATCGCTTTACTGTTTCATCTGATTGCCAACCAAGAAATTTTACATTCTGCTTAGCCATTTTTTGCAATCGCTTTCTATCGCGTCCCTGCCCTATAATTACTAAAGGTAATTCTAATTTATTAAAAGCATCAACAGCCAAATCAATCCTTTTATAAGGAGTCAATTGGGATACGATGAGGAAATACTCTTGATCAAGGACAGTCCCTAAAGCTTTAGGGACTGTCCTTGTCCCTATTGTTACGGGCGGATAAATTACTTTTGAATCACGATTATAGAATTTTTTTATACGCACGGCAGTTGTTTTTGAATTTGCAAGAAAATAATCAACTCTACTAGCAGCTGAATAATCCCATATACGCAAATAATGAGAAAATAGCTTTTTAAAAAATGTAGGCCTGCCGTCATATTGAGAAGCATAATCCCATAAAAAACGAGCTGGATTATGGCAATAACAAATATGAATAGCATTCGGCCTGATAATTAATCCTTTAGCAAAAGAACTTGATGAAGAAATTATTAAATCAAAATCTCTTAAATCAAGTGATTCAACCGCAGTTGGCATTAATGGAGCAAAAAAACGATGATACTTTAACGATAAAGGAAAATTCTGTATAAAAGAAGTATGGATTTTAGTATCAAGAAAATGCTTACCCATTTTCTTTTCGTCATAGAGTATCGTAAAAATCTCTGCCTTAGGAAAGATTTTATACAAATTTAAAAAGACCCTCTCGGCCCCTCCAAAACGTATTAAATAATCATGTACTAAAGCTATTTTCATGCTTTTATTCTAATAATATCTTCAATGTCTCTTGAGCGCATTTTTGCCAGGAAAATCTTTTAATATTTTGACGACCTTCTTGAATTAATCTTTTTTTAAATTCATTATCATTAATAATTTTATACATTGCTTCAGTTATTTGTTCAATATTATTTGGATTAATTAAAACTGCTCCGTCACCAGCCACTTCAGGCATTGAAGAAATATTTGAAGTTATTACAGGACAGCAAGCTGCTTGGGCTTCTAAAATTGGTATGCCAAATCCCTCATAAAAAGAAGGTAAAACAAACATTTCCGCTTTTTCTAATAATAGCATTTTTTCTTTTTCTGGAATATAACCAGTCTCAATAATTTCTAATTTTAAATTTTTAATTTTTAATTTTAAAACATCATAACCAAAACCAGGCGAACCAGCTAAAATAAGCTTATGCGGAACTTGATACTTTTTTTTCAATAAATTAAACGCTTTAATTAAACCATGAATATTTTTCTTTGTTTCTAATCGTCCAATAAATAAAATATATTTTTCTGAATTTTTATTTTTAGGTTGTGATTTCGATTTTAACAGATTCACGCCATGATAAATCACTTTAATTTTATCTGGATTAGCTCCATAGAGCTTTATTAAATCACTTTTTGTGTTTTCAGAAACAGCAATTATTTTTCGCGCGTTTTTCAAAGCATATTTCGTACTCCAACGTAAATACTTTAAATGATTTAATGGATACATTTTAGGATAATATTCATATTCCAAACCATGAATTGTGACCACTGAATTTTTTGGATGCGCAAATGGTAAAACATGAACCGGAATAAAAAAAATTTCCGGTTTATTTTTTATTATCTCAGCAGATAATCTGATTTGCGTCCACATTGGCAAGGGCCATTTTAAACACTTAATTTTAAAATTATCCGGCAAATAAAAATCAAAATTACTGTTATCTGAAATGTATAAAACAAAACAATGTTTTTTAGATTCTTTAAGGGTTGTTAAATGCTTAATTAATTGATAAACATACTCTTCTACACCTGTGCGTGGATGTTTCAAGGCTGCTATTGCGTTAATTCCAATTAACATAATTAATAATTATTATTTCTTGCTCATGATGCTTCTTTTATAAATATCCAAGTTTTCCAAAGCCATTCCGGTACCCTTAGCAACGCATAATAACGGTTCTTTAGCTATTCTACAAGAGACACCAGTTGCTTTAGTTATGAGATTATCTAAATTTTTAAGCAAAGCGCCTCCTCCACTAAGAACCATTCCTTTGTCCATAATATCAGCAATTAATTCAGGGGGAGTAGAACGAAGAACAGTTTTGCTTGTTTTGATAATTTCTCTTAATTGTTCGGAAATTGCTTCCGTAATCTCATTGCTTTTAACTTCAACTATTTTAGGCAGTCCACCGACTAAATCACGCCCTTTAATTTGTAAGGATGACTCTTTTTCTTGCGGTAAAGCGCTTCCTAATTTTATTTTAATCATTTCAGATGTTTTATCTCCAATAGATAAATTATGTTTCTTGCGTATATAATCGCTTATTGACTGATTTATTTTATCTCCTCCAACTCTAACAGAAGCGCAAGAAACAATACCTCCCAATGAGATAACAGCCATTTCAGAAGTTCCTCCTCCAATATCAATTATCATATTACCAACCGGTTCATTAATATGTAGCCCGGCTCCAATAGCGGCTAAAACTGGTTCTTTGACGATATAAGCATTTTTAGCGCCAGCTTTAATGGTTGCCTCAATAACAGCTCTTCTTTCGGTTGAAGTTATTCCTGCTGGAACAGAAACCATTACATCAGGTCTTAAAAAACGCAGGCGATTTAAAACTTTGCCAATAAAATATTTTAGCATTGCTTGAGTAATGCGATAATCAGCGATAACTCCATCTCTCATTGGACGAGAAACAAAAATAGCATCAGGAGCTTTGCCCATCATTTCTTTAGCTTCATTACCAATAGCTAAAATGCGATTATTTTCTAAAGAAATAGCTACAACAGTCGGTTCATTAATAACAACGCCCTTTTTAGGAACATAAACTAAAGTGTTGGCTGTACCTAAATCAATTCCTATTTTTTTTATAAACATAATAGATAATTTTTAATAATTAACTCGCTTTATATCCGCTCCTATCGTAGATAATCTTTTTTCGATACATTCATATCCTCTGTCAATCTGATAAATATTTTCAATAATCGATTCTCCTTTAGCAATTAAAGAAGCTATAACTAAGGCAATACCAGCTCTAATATCAGGGCTAATTAAACGCCTGCCATAAAGTTTACTAGGCCCCTGAACAATTACTCTATGAGGATCGCACATAATAATTTTAGCCCCCATTTGATTAAGCGCATCAGTATAAAATAAACGCCCCTCAAAAATTGTTTCATGAATCAAAGAAACACCCTTTGCTTGAGTCATTAAAACAGTAAAAGGAGCTTGTAAATCTGTTGCAAATCCAGGATATTCATGAGTTTTCAAGTCAACAGCCCTTATTTTAAAGGACGGCTTAACCTTAACAAAATCTTTGCCTATTTCTAAATTAACTCCTGCTTTTTTTAAAAGAAACCAAAGCACATCTAAACGGCTTGGCTCTACCCCTACAACCTTTATTGGACCATTAACAGCTGCGCCTAAAATAACAAAACTTCCAGTTTCAATTCTATCAGGAAGAATTTTACATTGCCCACTATTTAATGATTTAACTCCATTAATTTCTACAAACGGAGTACCTGCTCCTTTGATTCTAGCTCCACGCTCATTTAAAAAATCAGCTAAAAAAACGATTTCCGGTTCGCAAGCAGCATTACTTAAAAATGTTTTCCCTTCAGCTAAAACAGCTGTAAGAATCATTGTTTCAGTAGCTGTTACGCTTATTAATGGAAAAACGAATTTAGCTCCTTTTAGTTTTTTAATAGTTAAATGATATACTTGTTTATCTTTTTCTATTTTAGCGCCAAAAGCTTTAAATCCTTCTAAAAATATATCTCGCGGTCGCTGTCCAATAACGCATCCGCCTGATTGAAATAAAAATGCTTCTCCAAAACGAGCTAATAATGGCCCAGCCATTAAGATTGAACCCTTAAGTTTTTTGGCAATATCAGGATTTAAGCGTGAACTATGAATATTTTTCGCTTCTAATTGATAAACTCCTTTTGAATCATTCTTAATATCAACTCCAATTCCTTTAAGCAATTCTATTAAACGAAAAATGTCTTCAATCTGAGGAACATTAGAAATAACCCATTCTTTATTAGTTAAAAGACAAGCAGCTAAAACTTTTAAAGCTGCATTTTTAGCTCCATTTACTTGAATTTCTCCACTTAATTTTTTGCCTCCCTTGATAATAAATCTTTCCATGATATTTTTATGTTAACCTACCAAAACCTTCTTGGCAAGATATGAAATCAATGATAAAATTTCTATAAATATGAATAGTAAAACGCGACGCATTATTCTCTATTTAATAATTCTTTTTTTTATACTAATAACCCCGGTAATAATCCTATACTCATTAGGATATAGTTTTGATTGGCAACAACAAAAAATTGTTCTAACGGGAGGATTATATATCAAATCAACTCCTAAAAAAGCAACTGTATATATTAATGACAAGCCGAAAAAAGAAACGCCTGTTTTTATTAAGCGGCTTACGCCTAAATATTACCAAATTAAAGTTACCAAAGAGGGATTTCATGAATGGAGTAAAAAATTAAAGATAGAATCAAAGCTGGTCACTGAAGTAAAGAATATTGTCTTAATTCCAGTTAATCCTGAAATTAAAATTATTAATGAAAAAATTCCAGATAATTTTTTGCTAAAAGAATATATTTCTGAAAAAAATATTACTTCTGACGATATTTTTTATATTCATAAACCAAGCTATATTCTTTACAAAACAGACGAAATTAATTCTTTTCAAGAACAAATAAGTTTAACTCCTCTTCCAGAAAATCAAGAATATGAAATTATTGTTTCAAGCAATCAGCAAATATCTGTTTTAAGCAACAATAAACAATTATATATCCTTAATAAAGAAACAAGAAGCTTCGAATTAATAAAAGAAAACATCCAGCAAGCGCAATTTTCTTATGATAATGAAAAATTACTTTATTATACGCCCAATGAAATATGGATATATTATTTGAATAATAATAATCAACAAGATAAAAAAACTGGTGAGTATGAATTAATTACTAGGTTAAGCCAGAAAATTGGGCAAGCTATTTGGTATGAAACAAATCAGCATATTATATTTTTAGTAAATCAAAAAATAAAGATAATTGAGTTAGATAGTCGAGATAAAAAAAACATAGTTGATATTATAAAGATAGATGCTCAAGAAATAGCTTATTCTGAAAAAAACCGGATCTTATATTTAACCAAAAACGAAAAATTATTAGGAATTTCTTTAGAATAGAAAAACGAGGCGCAACATTGTTACGCCTCGTATTTTTGAAAATTCGGCCGAGAACCAAGAACCAAAATTCCTGATCCAAGAGCCAAGGAGCAAAAGACCAAATCCCTGCACTACCCGAGGAACAGCAAACCGCCAGAATAGAGGCCATAGGCGTTGGCCAAGTAGCCCGTGGGGTCGAAATCGAGCAAGGAGTTGTAAGCCCAGAGGGAGAGCGAACAATCGGTGGACTGCCAGGAAAGAGCGGCCATATCTAGACCGGGCGTGTTGTAGTCACGCGCCAGGATGTCAGGATACATCGCCATAGCGATAGGAGTATCCATGCCAGAAAGGACAAATCCTTCTGGCAAGGTTGACATCTGCTCACGACTGGCATTGATGGAAAAGCCCTGCAATGGATTCGGGAAGTGAATTCCGATGATCGGCTCCTGCTTCATCCGCTCAATGAGCTGGTCATGCCGACTTCCGTCAACGATGTTGATCTTATTCGCTAGAGTGTCTTTGTAATGGTTGTAGAACTTCCTATCGCTGAATGTCTTGACGTAGCTGTTGCCAACTGCCTCAAGATACTGCTCAAGAGCAGTTCCGAGATCATCAGTAGTGAGCTGTGGCAGAATCACCGGCAACCAGACGCCATTGGCAATGCTGGCAACTTGAGAGTTGTCCCGAATCAAAGCCAGCAGACGCTCGGTTTCCGTTTTGAGCTGTTCGGCAGTGATACCCGTGTCTATGTCCAGACATCCGTGAAGTTGCATAATGCGGTTGGCAAAGTCGACTTCCTCGCCCAGCTTCGGCTGATCCAGTCGTAAATTCCGATTGGCGTCGCAGACGTTGGTTTGCAGACTTTCAGGAATACGCCGACCATGCTTGTCAAAGAGCACCTTAATAGCGTCTTTGATAATTATGGTCTTTTCGTCTCGCAAGACAGCCCATAAATTATCCCTACCTCCAAGTTTTTTCACAATAGCTAATTGATGTCCTGCATCCAAACCTTCTAATTCTTTTAAAGGATCCATGATCCCTCCTTTCAGGCTCTATGCCCGATTGAAATTTTTGCCTCTCATCCCGAGGCATGGGAATTTTTCATTGTGAAAGAATGTTTTTATTATAACAATGAGGTCATAAAAAGTCAAGTTTTTTGATAATGTCCACAGACATATGGCGGTTTTTCTTTAAAAAAATCCTCCCTTATTTGTAGGGAGGATTTTTTATTATCTCTTTTTCCATTGTGGAGCCTTGCGCGCTTTTTTAAGTCCTGGCTTTTTCCGCTCTTTTTTTCTTGGATCACGGCGAAGATAACCCGCTTTTTTAAGCTTTTTTGAAAAATCAGAATTGAACTTAACTAAGGCCCTTGATAAACTATGTCTAGTTGCTTCTGCTTGTCCTTTTATTCCCCCACCTTTAACTTTGACTGTAACTTCAAATCTATTCAAAGACTTCATCTTTTTTAAAGGATTAATAATCGTTTGTCGCAATTCAATTGTTGGGAAAAAATCAGTATATGGCTTGCCATTAACTAAAATTTTTCCTTTTTTATCTTCAAATGGCTTGCAAGTAAAAAGACGGACTCTAGCTGTTGCTTTTTTCCTTCTTCCAATTGCTTCAAAATATTTTTTTGATTCTTCTTTATTGGAATCAGAAATCTTTTTTGAAACAGATTTTTTGGTTGTTTTTTTTGACGCTTTTTGAATCGAAGTCACGACTTTACGTCTGGATTTTTTCTTTTCTGGCATATTAATTTTCTTTTCTTTTATATAATTCTAACTTTTTGATAATTTTATTCCGTAATTTATTTTTTGGCAGCATTCCATAAACAGCCTTGCGAATTACTTCTCTTGAATCTTTTTTTAAAAGTTCTTCCAAACTTATTTCCTTAATTCCACCTGGATAACCAGAATGACGATAATAAATTTTGTTTTTTAATTTTTGTCCAGTTACTGCAATTTTATCTGTATTTATTACTACAACATTATCTCCTTTGTTCATATAGGGAACAAAATCTGATTTTCCCTTTCCTCGCAGCAAATTAGCTATTTCAACAGCTAAGCGCCCTAATATTTTATCTGTAGCGTCAATAATATGTTTTTCCATATTTCTATTTAACTAATTCAATTATTGCCATTTTAGCCCCGTCTGTTTTTCGCAAGCCCAATTTGACAATTCTTGTATATCCGCCTGCTCTTTCTTGATAACGTGGACCTATTTCTTTAATTATTTTTTTTCTAGCTTCCTTGGGCAAATATTTTGCTAAGTATTTAACATCTGAAAGATTATTAACAGCGCTTCTTGTTCTACTTTTTGTAATTAATTTCTCAACAAAAGGTCTTACTTCTTTGGCTTTTGCTTCAGTAGTCTTTATTTTTTCTTTCAAAATTAAATTAGTAGCTAAAACTTTTAAAAGCGCTTTTTTTTGATCTTTTTTACGTCCTAATTTTCTTGCTTTTTTACAATGCTTCATTTTAATGTCAATCCTAATTTACCAATAGCTCTTTTAATTTCAATAATACCCTTATCTCCCATTCCTTCAATATTTTTTAAATCTTCCCTGCTTTTTCTTGTTAAACCAGCTACTGTTTTTATACCGACATCATTAAGGATAGAAATAATTCTTGATGAAATTTTCAAATCCTCTATTTTTGTTTTTGTTAAATCTTCCTTTTTTTCTTCTTTATCAAAAACTTTTAATATTGATTTAGATTTTTTTGATTCTTTTTTCTTTAAAACAGATTTTTTCTTAATAACGCTCTTTTTTGTTTCTTTTTCACTTAAAGAAGCAAAAATTTTATAATGATCAACCAGAATATTGGCTGCTTTTAAAAACGCTTCTTTTGGAGTGATTGAACCATCCGTTTCAATATTAAAACTTAAACGATCATAATCAGTTCTTTCCCCGACGCGTACATTTTCTATTGAAGAATTAACTCTTTTTACAGGACTAAAAATAGCATCTATGGCAATTCTTCCAATTTCTATCTTTTTATTTTTCCTCTGTTCAATAGATGAATATCCTAAACCTGATTCTATATCCATTTCTATTTCTAAATCAGCTTTTTTATCAGTCAAAGAAGCAATGTGCAAATCTTTATTAATTATTTCCAGTTCAGGCGTAGTTTTAATATCACCTGCTTTTACTTCTCTTTCCCCTTTGACCTTAAGAAATGCCTTAAGTAAAATTTGTTCTTTATTATCAACACAGAGTCTAATTCTAACTTGCTTTAAGTTAAGAATTATTAGGACAACGTCTTCTATAACATGAGGAATGGTTGAAAATTCATGTTTAACACCTTTTATTTTTATACTCGTAATGGCAGTTCCAGGTAATGAGGACAATAAAACCCTTCTAAAAGCGTTTCCTAAAGTAGTGCCATATCCTGGATAACAAGCATTAATAATAAAAACCGACTTGTTTTTTTCTTTTTCAATAATTTTAGGCTTATTTGGTAAAGTAATCATAAATTTAATTTTTATTTTTTTATTAAAAATCTATCTTGAATAATATTCAATAATCATATTTATTTCTCCGATTTTTTTTAAATCTTCAAAATTAGGATAGCTTTTAACTATTCCCTCAATTTCTTGCTTATCTAAAGAAAGCCAATCAGGGGTATTGCTCTTTTTAAGAAATGCTTTTAACTCTTTGAAAAGAACAAGTTTTTTGCTCTTTTCTTTTATTTTTATAACATCATCTTTTTTTACTTGATAAGAAGGAATATCTACTTTGCGTCCATTAACTAAAATATGGCCGTGGTTTACTATCTGCCTTGCTAATCCTCTAGATTTTGCCCATCCCAAGCGAAAAACAACATTATCTAAACGACTTTCCAGTTTTTTAACCAGGAAATCACCCTTATCTCCTTTTTGACTAATTGCTTCTTTAAAATATCTTTTAAATTGTTTCTCTGAAATTCCATAAGTATAACGAACTTTTTGTTTTTCAGCTAATTGGATACCATATTCTGAAAATCTTCTTCTTCTAGATTTACCATGAGCCCCTGGAACATAAGGTCTTTTAATCATAGCGCATTTCTGCGTACTACAACGATCGCCCTTAAGAAAGAGTTTTTGATTTGCCCTCCTGCATCTTTTACATTTTGAATTAATTATCATAATAAAAATTAAAATTATACTCTTCTTGGCTTTCGCGGACGACATCCATTATGAGGCGATGGAGTGATATCTTTAATTCCGCCTATTTCTAATCCATGATTAGCTAAAGCGCGAATAGCTTGTTCTCTTCCACTGCCAACACCGTTAACAAAAATAAATACTTCTCTTAAATTTAAATTTCTTGTCTTTTCAATTAAAACTTCGACAACGCGCGAAGCTGCAAATGGAGTAGCTTTTTTGGGACCCTTAAACCCAACTGAACCGGCGCTTGCCCAGGTTATAACATTTCCTTGAATATCAGTTAAAGTAATAAGGGTGTTATTATATGTTGATCTGATATAAATATTGGCCTTTTCAAGATGAACAATTTTTCCCTTTTTATTCTTAACCTTAAGAGCTTTAGTTGCTTTTTGTTCAACTGATTCTGTTTTTTCTGTTTCTTTTAAAAGCTCTTCTTCTGATTTTTTAATAATTCTTTTTTTACCCATGAAATTAATTTAAATTTATGTTTTTTCTGCGGTTTTTTTCTTTCCACTACCAACAGTTCTGCGAACATTTCCTCTAATTGTTCTTGTATTTGTCTTTGTTCGCTGACCTCTAACTGGCAATCCTTTAATATGACGAGTCCCGCGATAACAACTAATATCTTTAAGCCGTTTAATATTCATCATTTTCTCCTGCCTTAATTCTCCTTCAACCTTATATTTCTTTTCTACTTCATCTCTTAAACTATCGACTTCCTTATTTGATAATTTATTTGTACGAATATTTGAATTTATTTTCAAATTAGATAATATTTTTTTACTTAAAGAGAGTCCTATGCCATAAATATAGGTCAAGGCAATTTCTATTCTTTTGTTTTCTGGGATATTAGTCCCGGCTATTCTTGGCATACAAATTTAATTTCTAATTTCTAATTTCTAAACAATTTTCAATGATTTAATTTTAAAATTAATAAATTAAAGAATTGTTTAAAAATTATAAATTGAAAATTGAAAATTCTAACTCAGCCCTGTCTTTGCTTATGTTTAGGGTTTTTCTTGCAAATAACATAAACCCGACCTTTACGTCGGACAATTTTGCAATGCGCGCAAATTTTCTTTACTGAAGCACGTACTTTCATTTATTTGTTTCTGAATACAATCCTCCCTTTTGTCTGATCGTAAGGGCTTAATTCAACTTTGACTTTGTCGCCAACAAGCACACGAATATGATGAATACGCATACGCCCTGAAAGACGAGCTAAAATTTCTTTATCATCACTTAATTTAACCTTAAAAGTAAGACTTGGAAGACTTTCTATGATGACGCCTTCCTGAATATTTTTTTCTTTGGAAGATTGTATCACCTTTGTATGTTAAACGATAAATAAAAACTAGTCAATAGTTATTTTAATCTTTTCTTTCTGTTTTGGCATATGTTTAACCCAAAAAGGCCAAAAACTTACTTTTGATTCCTGTATTTTTGTCTGATTTGATAAATATTTTCTAACTTCTACTTCATCTAAGCCAATTAAATTTTCTTTTAATAGGTTAGTATCTATTTTCCAGGCAATATTTTCTTCAATATCCAAATCAAATAAAATTTCATCATTTTTATCATTAATTACTGGTTCTCCCCATTGAATTTTCTGGGTTTTTGAAATTGGTTCTTTTCCTTCAGGAATCATAGAAATAACATTTAAATCAATCAAATTCTTTATATCTTTTTCTTTAAAAAGCAATGCTTTGACAATTGCTTTTATTTCTATGGTGAATTTATCCGTTTTAGCTTCTTCTTTAACGGTAGAAACAATAACAATATCTTCGCTCAAAGAGCTTTCTATTATTTTTAAATCTGTTGGAATCTGTTCTTCAAGAGCTTGCCTAACTTCATTCTTTATTTCTTCAGATAAGCTTTTTTCAGCTTTTTCAAGATCTTCAGAAGAAACAATTTTTATTTTTTCTGTAGAACCTCCTGCCATTGGAGAATTTGATTTAGCGTAAAATCCAGCATATTTAGCTATTCCTTTAAATCCAGGAATAGTAAAATTAGATGGTTCGATATTATAATCTTCACCAAAATCATCAGCAAAAATCTCTACTTCTATGCTGCTGGCAATAATTTTGCCTTCACTTATTTTTGCGCCAGGAATAGTAATTCTATCTGGAATCCTAAAAATTTTTCCATTAGAAGATTCAAACCTAGTAGTTGCGTCTAGAACCTGAGGGCTCGAACTATATTCATTATAAACAGTGATAAATCCCTTAGCTTTTTCATTTAATTGTTTTTCTCCTGTAGATTCAAATTCTTTACTTGCTATCTTGCTTACTTCAATTTCCTGAATAGGAATTTTATTTAAGCTAACATCAACTTGTGAAATATCTTGAGAACCGACAATAGATAAATTAAAATTCATCTTTTCATACTTAGGATAAACAATAATTTCAGCTTTAGGCAAAACCGAATAACCAATAAATCCAACTATTAAAAGCGCGATAATTGCAAAAATAACTAAAAACTTAGCCCATTTTAAGGGTTTTTCAGAAATACGATTTTCTATTCTATTGTTTTCACTATTTAAAAAAACATCTTGCTCCGGCTTTCGACTTATCTTAACTTCTTTTTTCTCAACTTTTGTTCTAATTATTTTTTTCTCTGGCTTTTTTTTGAAAAAATTACGTTCAAAAAATTTAGATTGAACATTATTTGCAGGATTAACAATATCAGCCATTTTTGTTTTTGATTCTCCAGAGTTTGAAGCAGTTAAAATAATATCATTTTCTTTTATTTTTTTTTCAGGCTTTAATTCATCAACTAAAAAATCAATCATGTCCTTGTTGTTATTGTCTTCTTGCTTGCTTTTATTTTCTGGCTCAGGTTCTGCTTCGCCCGCCATATTTTTTAGTGTAGGCTGAGGCGTTTCTTCAAATTTAATTTTATTTTCTTGAATTAGTTCTTCGTCTTCATCATTTTCTTCTCCAATTGTTTCTACTGGAAAATCAGCTTCTTTCTTAACAGAAAAACCTATTTTTTCAGCCATTTCCGCGCCTAAATCATCTGAAACAATTAAACTAACTTTTTTTTCTAAATTATCAGCTTCTCTTTTAAGTAATTTCAAATTAATTGAACTTTGCCAAATTTGTGCTCCTAAAGGAATAAATAAATTAATATTATTACTCTTTGAATTAATAAGCTTATCAATAACCGAAATTATTTCTTCGTCTTGTTCAAGATAAATGTTTTTCATAAATTATATAAAAATTTAATTTATTATTACCTCATCATCCTTATGGCTCTACGGAAAATAGGAGGCATAACTTTTTTTTCATCAGAAACTATTTCTAAAGCTAATCCTGCTAAAGCTAATGGCGTAATAATTTCTGAACCTTTTAATGTGTTTGTCTTGTCAATAATATTATTGATATGCTTAGACCTTATGAAATTTACTTGTAATGGTTGATTAAAAGAAAATTTATCAAGCCATTTTTTTTTAATGCTTTCTCTGCTTAAAATATTTTTAATATCAGGCAATAGACTACCTCCTCCGCATAAAAGAATTAAAGAAGGAAAATGCCTATCTTGACTAAATTCCTCCAAAACTAATTCAACTCCATTAAGCCAGATTTTAACATCCCTTTTAAGAATATCCCTAATTTTTCTTTGAACGTTTTGACTTATTTCTTTATAAGTATGTTTAATTTTTAATTCTTCAGCTTCTTCAAAACCAAGATTAAGAGATTGTGCTAAACGCTTACTGAATGATCTGCCAGCTAAAGATAAACTTTTTATCCCTTCTATTTTCCCCTGTCGGACTAAAGCAATATCAGTACTTCCTCCCCCGATATCAATGAAAATTGCTCCTGATACAGGATTAAATCCTGATGATTTTGTTAAAGCGTATGACTCAGCTGCAATGGAAAGTAATTCTAATCCAAGTTTTGAAGCAATATTTTCTAAAGCACGTAAATGAACTAAAGGCGCATAAATATTAAAAACACTTAAAAAAATTTCATTCCCTTGAAAACCTAAAGGATTTGTTACTTTGTAACCATCTATTTTAATCTCTGTCAGTAAAGCATTAATTGGTTTAATATCAATCTCTGGTCTACATGTTTCCCATGCAAGCTGACTACGCATCTTATTAAATGCTTTATGTTGAATCTTTTGAACAATATTTTGAATTTCTGCTGAATCAATATCTTTTTCTGGTTCACTTCTTTTACAAACAAAATTAGTTGTAGCACCCTTAATGAATTCTCCAGCAACTCCAATAACAACTCTTTTAGGTTTTACTCGTGCAACTTTATATGCAATATCAATTGCTTTTCTACAAGTATTCACAACTCCATCAATATCAGCTACTGCTCCAGCAAGCATATTCCCAGCTGATTGTCTTTCACGCCCATATCCAATAACTAATCCTTTCTTTTCTTCTTCATTATCCTTATCAGATTTTTTTCCTACTTTTAAAATAAGAGCCTTAACAAACTCTGTTCCAACATCCAGAGCCAGTAAATAGTCCTCCTTAACTTTGAATTTCTTTCCTAAAAGCCATTTCATTTCTTATATTTTACAATAATTACGAGTAGCTGGCAAATAATAATGTGGATATGTTTTGTTGATCACATTTCTATTCTAATATAGCTTTTATTCGACGGACTCCGGCAGAGCTAGATTGTTCTTTTATAATTTTAAAATGACCAAGCTCTTTGGTGTTCTTAACATGCGGACCAGCGCAAATTTCTTTAGAAACATTATTAATAGTATAAACTTTTACTTTTTCTCCATATTTAGATTCAAACACGCCCATAGCGCCTTGTTTTTTTGCTTCTTCTAAAGTCATTTCTTCGCAGTCAACTTGTAAATCTTTTTTAATAACTTCATTAACCATTTCCTCAACTTCTTGTTTTTGTTGATCAGTCATTTTTTCCGAATGAGAAAAATCAAAACGTAAACGCTCTGCTGTAATATTACTTCCTTTTTGAATTACATGATCTCCTAAAACCTTCCTTAAAGCAGCTAAAAGTAAATGAGCCGCCGTATGCAGTTTTTTTGTTTCTTCACTTGTGTCAGCTAATCCGCTTTTAAATTTTCCAGCGCTAGCTGTTCTAGAAAGATCTTGATGTCTTTTCATTTGCTCATTAAATGATTTTGTTACTTCGTTTATAAAAAGCTCACTTAAATGCAATTCGTGTTTTTTTACTATTTCTAATGCCAACTCCAAATGAACTCCCTTTTCTTGATACAAAAGAGCAATTTTTTTGCCAAAATCTTGATAAACTTTTTCCCGCTCTATGACTTTATGTCCCAATGTAGAACCTATAGGTCTAATCTGAGCATCTGTTTCTTTATGTAGCCAAGGCAATAAATCCTTTATTATTTTTTCTTCTATTTCGGGTAATGCCTTTAAAACTTTTTTAAATTTATTCATCTCTTCATCTAAATTATTTAAAATAAAGTCCTTGTTCTTCTCCAGCTCTGGATAAGCTTCCTTGTAATCATCAATTATTACTTTAGCTATTTCTTTTGTCCATAAATGATTTTTAATCTCAAGCTGACGGCCGTATCTGATTGCGCGTCTTATTAAACGACGGACAATGTACCCTTGATCAATATTTGACGGCTCAATTCCTTTATCATCTCCCATTAAAAACGTAGCCGCTCTGATATGTTCGGCAATAATCCGCATAGCTTTTTTTATCTCTTCGTTTTGATGATATTTTTTCTTTGATAGCTCTTCAATTTTTTTAATGCTATTTTCAAATAAATCAGTCTCGTAAAAACTATTTTTGCCTTGAAGAACCATGGTTAACCTTTCCAGCCCCCCGCCAAAATCTACGTTTTTCTGAGACAAGGGTTCAAATCCTTTTTTAGTTTTAATAAATTCAATAAAAACATTATTACCAATCTCTATAAACCTGCCGCAGTCACAATTAATATGACATTTTTGGTCTTTAAATTCTGAATTCTCGTGTAATTTTAACTCGGCTCCTAAGTCATAGAAAACTTCGCTATCTGGTCCGCCAATTTCGCCCACTGGCATATTTTTAGGCGCGCCAGAACGAGACCACCAATTCTTGGTTTCATCATAATAGAAGATACGCCCATCTTGCATCTCATTTTCTTTAATAAAATCAATATCTTTAGCTTCTATACCAACATTTTTAAAAATTTCTTTCCAGATTTCAACTGAAGTTGAATCTTTTTCTACGCCAATTTCTGGATTACCTCGAAAAACTGTCACATAAAGTTTTTGAGGAGATATTTTTAATTCTTTAGTTAAAAATTCAAAAAACCAAGATAGTTGTTCTTTTTTAAAATAATCGCCTAATGACCAATTACCCAGCATTTCAAAAAAAGTCAGATGTCTGTTATTGCCAACTTCATCAATATCTATATCACGAAAACACTTTTGAGAATCAACTAATTTTGTTCCAGCTGGATGTTTTTCTCCTATTAAATAAGGGACGATTGGTTGCATGCCTGAACCGGTAAACAAGGTAGTTGGATCATTTTCAGGAATTAAAGAAGCGCTAGGAATAATAGCGTGTCCTTTTGATTTAAAAAAATTAAGATATTTTTGTCGTATTTCTTTGGAAGTCATAATTTAAATATTTGAAAGCGTATTTTAAGAATACACCTTTTATAGGCAAAAGCATGTTTTAAAAGTATACTCCTAAAAATTATTCTTTTGAAGAGCTAACTAAGAGATTATATAGCCAAGCAAAAATCCAACCGCCAATCAGTCCATCAATAAAACCCCAAATTAGACCAATAAAAGCGCCTAGATAGCTAATAGAGTAGCCAAAATAGAATTTATCTAAAAGACCTATTGTATTGCCGCCGCCTTTCCAGATCGCCCATAAAGTGACCACAAAAACAATCAAACCCCAAAGAATTCCGCAGGTTAAACTAAAAGCTTTTTTATTCAACTTCATTTTTCTCACCCCCTTTCGCGTAATTTGTCTAAAATATTAATTTAATGAAACTGTTAAAATATATCTTGAATTAACTTACTTCTTTATTATAACACTTCTCGCAATAAACAATCTCTTTTCTGTCTGGAGAGTATGTTGTTTGGAAGGTATTATTACAACCCTTTTTCATACATTGTCTTTTCCAGAGTTTTATTGGATTTCTTTGTTTAATATGTTCTTGATAACGACATTCTGGACAAAGCCTAGGCAAAGATATATTATGTTTTTTGTAAAATTCCAGTTCTTGAGGAATGATTCTAAAAACTCCTGTTCCAACACAACCAGATGAGATATTTTTACATTCAATTACTTCTTTGAGCATTGACTTGTTAACTTCTTTGATATTAATAGGTAGATTATTGGCTTTTATTGTTGGCTTGTATTCTGGTTTAGGCTTGTTATACCATCTATATCCCCGTTTAATTACTTGCTCTTTAGTTAATGGAAAAAGTTCCTGGGCAAATGTTTTATTATAATCAAAAGTAGAAAATTCAATAGGAAAAAATTCACCATATTTATACACCCTTCCTTTTTTATCCACATATGGCATTTTATTCATGTGTTCTTTAATCTCAACAATTAATTTATTATATTTCTCTTTAGTATATTGTTTATTTAAAATACAATATTTTTTATGCTTTAACCCGACACAGCCAAAAAGACTAGAACTTGAAAAACAGGTATCTGAATACTGAATATCATAAACATTATCTATTATATTAACTGAAAAATATACTTTTTGAAGATTTCTTCCGGCAGTAGCGCTTTCGTAAATTAACTCTGAATTAGTTCCACCATCAAAAACATCATAGCTGTCTTTCAAATTATACCCGCCAGACCAAATATATTTACAATTTTCTACGCCTTCTGCTGTAAAAAAACAATGATAACAGTTTTTTGTATCTTTAATATCATTGCCCGAAACATTGTTAGAATTATAAATACGAGCATATTTTTTAGGGAATTTCAACTTAAATTTTTCAAACTGTTTTTTAATTTTTTCTAAATTATTATAATCCCCTATATAATATTTTTTAATCTCTTTTTGATAATCTTTTTTGGTATACGATTCATTAAAGATATGATATTTTCTGTGCCTTAAATTGACACAACCAAAACAATTTTGGCAATTACGGCAATCATACAAAAAAGCAGAATCAATACAATTATCAGAATACTGACTAAAATAAACATTGTAATTTTGATTACTAAATGAATTTTCGTAACATCTCTCGCTTTTCAACAACCAAAAACTATCAAAACAATTTTTGCAAAGACCGACTATTGAATAAGCGCAATTTTCGGAATGATTGCCAGAACATAAATAACAATCCTTACAATCAACTACCAAAGCGCAATAATCACAATTAACAGAATTAATATTTAAATTATGCGACCTTGGTACATCTAACTTTAATTCTTTAAATTGTTCAAAAAACGGTTTATTAAAATTATAATCTTTAGCATATTCCATAGGATCCCATTTATCAGAATTCCAGATACTTGATTCATATATTTTATAAGGACTGTCTGAATGATACATAGAAATTATTTCTTTGCCTGAAAAATCACATTTTCTTTTATATAACTCTATAATATTATGAACAACCATCCGTCTCTGCATCCGACAATCTGGACAAAAGGTTGGTTCAGGCACATCTATTTTCTTATAAAACTCAAAATCTTCTGGTTCTATAGTGAACTTGATTTTACAGTTTTGGCATGTTTTAGTTTTAGACTTCATATTATTTACAACTTGCCCCGCCCGGCGGGGTTCTGATATGTTTTAGTTTTAGTCATGGTTTATAAAACTCAACCCTCGGTTTTAATTGAGGGCTCAATTCTGAAATAATTTAAACCAATGGTTCTGGTTCTTTGTCTTTTTCTTTTTCTGATTTCTTAGTTTTCCCCGTCGCCTCTTCAACTTCTTTTGTTTCTTTTATTCTTTCTTCTTCTTCTAATCTCTTCTTTACTTCTTCTAAAGAAAGGGCATACTTATTTCTACTTTCTTCTATAATTTCCTCTTTATAGGACTCATGATTCGGTGGTAAAACCTTAAGCGTTTCTGCAGAGAAGGGGTCAAATGTCTCTCCATCAATAGTCATTTTAATATAAAATTCTCTGATTCCTAAATTAATCATATCATCTGCTTGAAAAACCGGTGTCATTTCCATAGCCATCTTGACAGCATCATCTCCGCCAATTCTAAAAGTGACTATTGTTCCAATATTGCCAAGAACAGTCGCTAGAACTTGAGGTAATAATTGAGCCATATATTGATGAGCAGCTGTAATACAAAACCCATATTTTCTTGATTCAGTAAACAAGTTTTCAAAAGTTGTCGTAACTAAATTTTGAAACTCATCTATATAAAGATAGAAATCTTTTCTATCTTCTTCTTTCATTGATGCTCTGGCCATGCCTGCTTGATAAAGTTTAGTAATGAACATTGAGCCAAAGAAACTACTGTTTTCTTGACCTAACTTTCCTTTAGATAAAGAGATTAAAAGAATTTTTTTCTCATTCATAATTTTTTCCAAATCAATTTTGTTCTCTTTTTGACCAAAAATATTTCTAAGCAAAGGATTGGAAAGAAACTGGCTTAATTTATTAACTAAAGGAATAATTGCTTCTGTATCAAATTTTTCCGACCAATCGGCAAATTCAACCGCCCAAAATCTTTTAACCATATCATCTTCAATATAATCAATAACTTTTTGGCGATAATTTCTGTCAGTAAGCATCGAAATCATCCCTCTCATAGTTGCTTCAGGATAATCAAGCAAGGCCAAAGTAGTAAATCTAAAAACATGCTCTAATCGAGGTGTCCAGTTAGCTCCAAATTGCTTTTCTAAAACTTCAAGTAGTCCCTGAGTGACTTGATGCTTTAATTCAGGATCAACATTAGAAAGAGGGTTAAAAGAAACAGGATACTTTGTATCAGAAGGATCTATTAAAACAACATCTTTTATTCTTTCTTTAGGGATAAAAGCTAAAATATCTTCAATAAAATCGCCATGAGGGTCTATTAAACAAACTCCATGACCATAAGCAATATCCTGCCGAATTATTAATTCCATTAGTTTGCTTTTCCCTACTCCGCTTTTTCCAACTAAATAAAGATGCCTTCTTCTATCTGCTCTTTTAATGCCAAAAATAAATTTCTTTTCTTCTAAAGCGGCCTCATAATTTGTTCGTCCAAAAAAAGAACACTCTTTAGCATCTATTTTGCCATAAATAGGCAGTTCTTGAGGCGGTGGCGCACATTTAATTTTACGAATTTTATCTCTTGTCATATTAATCTTATTATACCCTAAAATACACAATAATCAATTATTCAGAAGCCGTGCCTTATCTATCCTACTTCTTTGTTATAACACTTCTCACAATAAACAATTTCTTTTCTGTTTGGAGAATATGTTGTTTGGAAGGTAGTATGACATCCTTTCTTCATGCATTGTTTTCTATATAGTTTTAATTGATACGGCTTAATCCTTTGGTAATATCTACAATGAGGGCAAAACCGCGGTAAAGGAAGATTCATTTTTTTATAAAATTTTAGTTCTTCAGGAATTATACGGAATACGTCAGAGCCCGCACAATTAGAACCAACATTCTGACACTCTATCACTTCCTTAAGAATAGAATTATCTATATCTTTAATATGATCTGGCAAATTTTTAGCCTTAATAGTCGGATTATAATCTAATTTATCTTTATCGCGCCATAAATATCCTTTACTAATTGCTTGTTTTTTAGTCAATGGATAATGACATCTATTTGTAGTTTCATTATAAGTAAAACGCGATAATTCTAATGGGAAAAACTCTCCATATTTATATATTCTTCCTTTTTTATCTATATACGGCATATCATTCATATGCTCAATAATTTTAGTCCTCAGTTTACTGAAAGATTCTTTCGTATATTGTTTGTTTAAAATACAATACTGTTTATAACGAAGACCGATGCAACCAAACAAATCTGACGATGAATAGCTTTCCATCGTATAATTTATATTATAACAATTACTTAATGAACCAGAACATATAATATTTCTTCCTTCCATTACGAAATCAGATTCATACATTAATTCTGATTTCTTACCACCAACTATTATGTCATAACTATCTTTTAGAACTAAACCAGATGCATATATAAATTTACAATTTTCAGCGCCTTCTAAAACATTAAAACAATTATGACAATTCTTAGCAAAACGAATATCATTTCCAGTAACATCAACTGATTTAGATATCCTTCCCCATGGCTTGGGAAATTTTAAATTATATTTATTAAACTGTTCTTTAATTTTTAATAATGTCTTATAGCCACCAATATCATATTTTTTAATTTCGTTCTGATACTTTGTTTTAGTATATGGCTTATTAAAAATATGGTATTTTTTATTTCTCAAACTAACACAGCCAAAACAATTTTGACAATTACGGCAATCATAAAGAAAAGCTGAATCAATACAATTATCGCAATATTCGCAATAAACAATATTATATGAACTATTGCAATTAATATCTTCGTACATTCGTTCGCACTTAACTGTTGCACTTGAATCAACACACTCTTTCGCCATTACAGCACCATCCATATATAAACAGTCTTCAGCTTCATATCCAGTACTCATGTAACAATTCTTGCCATTAATCATACCATTGCAATACTCACAACCAACAGAATTTATAACTCTAAGATTGGGCCAAGGTACAGCTTTGGATAATTTATAAAATTGCTCAAAAAAGGGTTTATTAAAATTATAATCTTGACCATAGTTCATTGGATCCCATTTATCAGACCACCAAACTTTTTGTTCATAAATTTTATGCGGACTATCAGAATGAAAAACAGAGACAATTTCCTTACCAGAAAAATCACATTTTCTTTTATAGAGTTTGCGATTATTACGAGATCCTATTCTCCTCTGCATCCGACAATCCGGACAAAAGGTCGGTTCGGGCACATCTATTTTCTTGTAAAACTCAAAGTCTTCAGGTTCTATGGTGAACTTGGTCTTACAATTTTGACATTGTTTTGTTTTGGGTTTAAACATATATTTAACCCACCTCTCCTAAATAACATTTATGGCA
>Ga0268277_1000423_pt1 | contig 34167 bp, 21 predicted proteins | sample saktaG_5_FD_190132 | JGI IMG/M metagenome (GOLD analysis project Ga0268277, IMG submission 190132) | Saline water microbial communities from Sakinaw Lake, British Columbia, Canada - sak_2010_1_5_50m | ecosystem: Environmental > Aquatic > Non-marine Saline and Alkaline > Saline ... | reverse complement strand
TTGCATGTTGCCGGAAATGGATATTTTAACAACCCAGGTCAGAATACTCGGCTGGCGATCGCTACCGATAATGGAAAATGGGCTTATTTACGTTTCGGAGACGCCGATGGGACCGATTGGGACATTGCTTCAAAGTCAGACTCATATTCAAATGGATTGCAAATTCGTGCGGGTGGAGACACACCAGTTGCTGTGTTTGGTAAAGATGGGGATATGGAAGTGACGGATGGCGATTTGGAAGTGAACGGCAATGTTTATTTGAGTGGTACACATATGGTTTATAATTCCCAAAATGCTGTTATTAATTGGGGGAGTAATCACACCGGCGCCTTATATTTTCGGACTCTTGGTTCCACGGGAAATGTTGGAGACCGTCTTAACGTCGGTTGGCTTGAATCAGATGGCAGTCTGACATTGAAGGGAAGTATTTATGCAAACAGTTCTAATGTTAAATCAAAGTCCGGTGATAACATATTGCTGGAAATTCAGAAGCAGTTTCCGGACATGGTTAAAGAAGTGGAAGATCCTTTAAAACCCGGTGAAACGTCCCTGATGCTGAATTATACTGAAATAGTTCCTGCTCTTGTTCAATCCATTAATGAACAACAGGCTGTTATTGAAGACCTGCAAGAGCGATTGACCTCTCTGGAAAAAATGATAAAATTACAGCAAAAATAGTCTGTAGAAAACAGATGAATGAAAATTTGTGTTTATCATTTAAGAGACAAAGGAATGATCATGAAGAAATATCAATCTTCAATTTTATATAAATGTTTACTAGTACCACTTTTATTGCTGGTTGTACTGATTGCTGAAGAATATTCTGTTTCAAACCAGGTCATTGTCAGTGGTGGTGTCCAGCAGATGGGGAACAGCAAGTACAATACGACACTCACGGCGGGGCAATCCTTTTTAGGAACCCAAGAAGGCGGGAATTATGAAACGTCGCTGGGTATCTGGAGTTTCTTTTTAAAAGAACCGGATGCGCCGATTGTTGAGGCAAGTGATGGAAAATATCCCGACCGGATCGAGGTAAATTTTTACCAGGACGTTAACAGTCCCCCGGTCACCGGTGACTATGATATTTCCCGGGATGGCAGTATGTTCTGGGAAGGGTTATCGCCGACGACGGACACGAAACAGGACATGAATGTCATGCCCGGTGTTTTTTACCTGTATGAAGCAGTGGCGACAAATGGTTACGGCAGCAGCAACGCAGGCAGTGATTACGGCTTTGTTAATCCCAACGGGACCATTACCGGCAATGTGTCAACCACGAACAGTAATCCGGTTGCCGACGTAGAAATTGTGTTGAGTCCAAACCAGGGGCAGGCGCTGTTTTTTGACGGCAGTGACGATTATATTGGTATTGAGAACAGTGACGCCTTACAGATTACTGGTAACCAGACCATTGAGATGTGGCTAAAACCGGCCAGCTTCAGTGTCCGGATGAACCCCATTAATAAATGTTATTATTGTGAAGGAGCCATTACTCAGGAGCCGAGTGGTACGCTGCATTACTATTTTGGGAATGGTCAGTCTTATTACTCTTCTACATCGCATGATGCCCTGCCGCTGAATACATGGTCACATCTGGCTGTTGTGCGGGATTTTGATAATATGTTGATAAAATGGTATATAGGTGGTGAATTGGTCAATCAGGCAGAGATATCCAATGATTTTACACAAGCCGCCACCAGCACTGACAATCTGAGGATTGGCGACGGATATACCCGAAATTATAACGGTGCCATAGACGAAGTCAGGGTCTGGAATATTGTCCGCAGTCAGGCCGATATTCAGCAGGATAAAAACCGCAAGCTTACCGGCGCTGAAACAGGATTGGCGGGTTGCTGGTCCTTTGATGAAGGCTCCGGCACCCAAGCGTTTGACAAGACCGTCAATGAAAACGACGGGACAATCAACGGCGCCGCCTGGCTGGACGCGACTCCCGATATTGCCAACTCAGTATTTACCGATGAAAATGGTGATTATAAAATGGAGGGTATCTATTATGGCAGTGGCCAGACCTTTACGGTCACGGCGCAGAAACCCTATCACGAATTTCAACCAGCCTCGCGGCAGGTGACACTTAACGGTAGCAATACCTCTTCGGACAACATTGATTTTACCGATATTGCCATGATCGCTGTCAGCGGTTATGTGAAATTTGAAAACAGTTCCTGCTATGCTTCGGATGTAGAAATCCTGGTGGACAGCGCTTCGACGTCGCCACTAACAACCACCGATGAAAACGGTGAGTTTGTGATCGATTTTGAACCGAATACCAGTCACCGGCTTCAGCCATCCTGGGATAATCACACGTTTCTTCCGGCGTTTTATGATTTTTCCAATATTACGGCGCCTATCGCCGACGTTGTGTTCGAGGACGGCCGGACATACACACTCAGTGGCGTTATTGCCGGTGGGACCTGTGAATATTCGGTGGGCGATTGTGAAATTACGATTAGCAGCCAGAATACCTGTTTTACATTTACCGATACGGTGAATTTGAATTATTCCGTTTCCGGGCTGCCGCCCATGGATTATATCATTTCGGTGCTGAATCTGGATGATCCGACGATCACTTTTCAAGCGACAGATATCTCGCTGAAAGAGGGTGATCATACACTGGATTTTATTTATCGGGCGCCCATTGAACTGGAGTTCCAGGATTTGCCCGTGAACGGTTGTGGTTTCAACGTGGTCCAGCAACTGGAGCCCGATTCGGTGACGCTGAAAATTTTCGAACGATATGGCGCCAATATTTGCCCGCTTGAAAATGTGCATTGTAAGGTCGTTGATGAATTTTCTGAAACGAGTTATGAAGACGATGGTGTTTTGTCGGAAGATGGGACTATAAAAATCTATTTTACACCGAAAGAGCCTAACATTCTCAGCGGCGGAGACTATCCTTATCAGAAAATGCTGGAAGTGACCATCTGGGACAATGAAACTGAAGACCGTCCGGCAGCGCAGGAAAAGTTTTATGCTTATGTGACCGGTGAAAAACAATCGGAGGCCAATCAGTTTACTACCACTGTTTCCGAAATGCCATGGTTTGTGCTGCGGGTACCGCCGGGTGACGGGAGCTACACCTACTTTTCAAATGAACAATCTCACAGTGTTAATTTTTCAATGAACGTGATTGATTCCGATGGCAATCATACCGAAGAAACCCTGCACCTTGGATGGGATAAAACAATTGTCGCTGGTTTTGGTGTGGCCGTTGAAACAAAATGGTCGATCACTCTTGATGCGGGACATGGTTGGACCGGTACCAAAACCGATGTGGATATTGATGAAACAAATTTTACGTTTACCCGTTCCGAAACATACAGCACTTCCGGGGATGAATTGGTTACCGGTGACGATGCCACGGTTTTTGTTGGCGGCGGTATGAACATGACGTTCGGGATTGCTACGAATCTTCAAATAGATGAGAGCTGTAATGTGGTTTTGGATACCACATTGGTGGCGGGAATTGACGGTTTTAATTCGACGTATATGTATTCAAAATATTATATCAAGAATGTATTGATTCCAAACTTACAGGATCAGATTAACGACGAGGGCCCCACGACTGTTTCTGAGGATGAGATTGAATATTGGTATGATATCTTAGAGAAAGATTCTATCGCAGTGGCAACAGCCAGACAAGACAACACCTGGAATTTTGGGACTGGTGATCAGGCAAATAACATCTCCTTTGACGCCGGCGCCGCCTTTGAATTTTTAACGTCAACAGACAGCTCCTTTTCCAATGGTACGCAAGTCACCGTAGAAAACACCCATGAAGTCTGGGGCGAAGGCGGGTTTACGATTGACGCTTTTGGGTTTTCTGGTGGCTATACACATACATTTTATAATGCGACAGATGAAACCAATATTACGACGGATACCCGTTCGGAAACGGTCGGATTTGTCCTGGATGATGATGACCCGGGGGACGCATTTACAGTCGATGTGCTCATTGATACAATCTGGGGCATGCCGGTGTTTAAAACATTGGGCGGGCAGTCCTCCTGTCCCTGGGAAGAAAATACACTGAAACGGCAGACAGCACAGATTACACTGGATTCCTACTCCGCAGTGGATGTTATGCCCGGTGAAGAGGCGGTATTTACAGTGTATGCCGGGAATGCTTCCGAGACCGGTGATGAATGGGATTATATTTTTGAAGTCATGACGAATTCCAATCCCTACGGCGCGGTTGTTAAATACGCCGGGATGCCGTTGACCGATCCGATCAATATCGAATCTATTCCGTCCGGCGAGGTTATTCCATTGCAAATTACGGTTGCCCGGGGACCGGAAGAGTACGATTATGAAGGTTTGCAGCTGCGTTTAGCGCCGGCTTGTGAAATTGAGGTTGGTGACAAAATCGGTTATTATAACAATATCGATTTTGCCGAGTTTGATGTCCATTTCGTGCGTCCCTGTTCCCCGGTATCCATTGCCCAGCCCGGCAGCGGCTGGTCCTTTAATTCCACTCATGAGGATACCTTTGATATTATTCTGACGGAGTTTGATACCACTAATGTCAATTTGAATTCCCTGGTATTGGAATATACAGCGGCCGGTGAGGACGACTGGATTGTTGCTGAGACGATAACAATGGACACAATCGTGAACAACTGGGTGAAAATCAAATGGAATGTCCGTTACCTGTCGGACGGAGACTACGAAATTCGGGCCAAGAGCGAATGCTCCCTGATTTCGGGATATTCGGAAACACTGTCGGGAATTATCGATCGGGCCGCTCCGGATATTTACGGGACACCAGCACCGGCAGACGGTGTTCTGGGTTCCGATGATGTCATTGAGATTGTTTTTAATGAGTCGATTAATGAATACATGACTGTCGAAGATGTTCAGCTGAATGACTTGGTGAGCGGCGAGGCGGTGGCCGTGGATTTCAGCATCGATGACAACAAGATCCAGATTGTGCCGGACATTCTGAACAAGTATATTGAAAATCATCAGCTGGAAGTCACACTGAGTAATATCGCAGACCAGTACGGCAATTATGTTCCCGAACCTATCGAGTGGGAATTTACAGTCAACCGGAACCCGGTACGCTGGTCCAGTGGGTATCACAGCCAGATCAAATATACAGACCATCTATCGGAATTCAGCATGCAACTATACAATGATGGCGGCACGGTGGCAGTATATTCCTTGGTGGAATTGCCCGATTGGTTGGACGCCAGCCCGACGTCGGGAGAAATTCCGGCGAATAGTTTTGTTGTGATTGATTTTACCGTGGATGATTATGTGAATATCGGGCAGTATTCCGGGAGCCTGGAAGCCGAGACCGGCATGGGGAATGAGCCCCTGGCAGTGGATTTACGCGTACTCTCTACGCCGCCGGATTGGACGGTGAATTCCGCCGACTATCAATATTCTGTCAATATGGTTGCCGAACTAATCATTCAGGATGAATTATCGAGTGATGAATATGACATGGTCGGTGTATTTATTAATAACGAATGCCGGGGAGTTGCGGAACTCAGCAGGGTGGATGTGCTGGATACCTATTTGGTATTTCTGACGGTGTACAGCAATCAGTTTAGCGGCAATGAAATGGAATTCCGGATTTGGGATGCGTCATCCAGTTCGGAATTTGCCCGCATCCGCGAAAACTACGAGTTTGTCGCAAATACCCAGTACGGAGAACCCCTGAATCCGGTCTCATTCACAGCGACCAGCGACATCTTTCAGCATTTCAGTTTTACAGCGGGCTGGAACTGGTTTTCCATGAATATTACGCCGGAGGACCTGTCCGTCAATACTCTGCTGGATGGGATGGAAACAAAGACCGGCGATATTATCAAAAGCCAGGAGGACTATGCCCAGATGGCGGAAAGCATCGGCTGGTTGGGAACACTGACGGAACTGAACAACACCGAGACGTTTAAGATCAATGTTGGTGATTCGGCAACGATCAGTCTGATCGGACCGCCGGCGGATTATGAAAACATGGAAATACCCATTGCCTCCGGCTGGAATTGGATTGCCTATCTCCTGCAGCAGAACATGCCGCTGAACACGGCTTTGCAATGTCTGAATTCCACCACAAACGACCTGCTGAAAGACCAGCAGGAGTTTGCCATGTACGTGGAAGGCGCCGGCTGGATCGGGACCCTCTCTGATATGGTCCCCGGCAGCGGATACATGCTGCGCTCCGAAGCTGTTGATACACTTAAGTATACCAACAGTTACAGCAAAACGCTGATACTGGCCAAGATGAACAGCAAGACCATGGCGACCGTTTGGCCACAGGACGCACCGGACTGGAATGTCGAAGCCGCAGATTTTCAGTATAACATGAATATCACGGGTGTCGTTGTTGCTGATGATGTGGAAGCTGATACAACTGTCGATATTATGGCCGCTTTTGTTGACAATGAATGTCGCGGTGTGGTTCAGCCGATTTATGTACCGGAGATGGACCGCTGCCTCTATTTTCTGACCGTTTATAGTAATTCCGCTGAAGGTGAAACGATCAGTTTTCAGTACTATGATGCGACAATGGACAACCTCCGGGCCATTCGCAATACAGTGATGTTTAAAGCGGATAGTGTGCTGGGAGGTCCGCTGGAACCGATGGTCTGGACAACTCATCCGCTGGGCATCTGGGATAACGGCTATATTCCGGAGGAATATTCTCTGAGACAGAATTACCCGAATCCCTTCAATCCGGTTACCCGGATCGGTTACGGGCTGCCGCAGGATGACCGGGTAGAGATAGTGATCTACAATATTCTGGGACAGGAAGTCCGGCGACTGGTATCTGAAGAGCAGACCGCTGGTTACCGGACGGTTATCTGGGATGCCACCGATCAGTCTGGCCGGAATGTTTCGGCTGGTATTTATATCTACTCGATGAGAACGACCAGCTTTCATAAAACCCGGAAAATGGTACTATTGAAATAATTCAAATTCCAGGGATATCTATAAAGAAGCCCCGGTAATTCGGGGCTTCTTTGATTAATAAAATATTCGACCATTAGTGTTTTCGTCGTAGTTGACTTTCAAGTCCTTTTTAAGTAATATCTTTCCTGTTAATGTTTTTTGAAGGAGTGGGTAATAGTTTGGGTTTTATTGAGACCTTAAAATCGATTTTAAGTAAAGCTATTTTCAAAATATTTTTGGCATTGACACTGCTGACCATCATGGCTTCGGTGGCGGTTCTGCATTTTGAAGGACAACAAAATCCCGTAGAATATCGGGGACTGTGGGACTCGGTCTGGTGGGCGCTGGTGACCGTTTTTACGGTCGGTTATGGAGATATCAGCCCAATCACAATTGGTGGCCGACTGGTTGGTATATTTGTCATGATTTCCGGGGTTACTCTTGTATCATTAATTACGGCTACAATTTCTTCGATTTTTGTAGCCCGCAAAATCAGGGAGGATCAGGGATTGGAATCTATTAGCTTTGAAGATCATATAATTATTTGCGGCTGGAATAACAAGGCCGAATCAATAATTGACACTCTGTTTTCGCTGTCAAAAACCCGACCTCCGCGCATTATCCTGGTGAACGAGCTTTCCGAAGAAGAAATCAACAGTGTTCTGGACAGATTCCGCAAATTTAAAGTAAAATTTATTCGGGGCGATTATACCCGAAACGCACCGCTTGAGCGGGCCAATATTCAGGATGCCAAAACGATTATTCTGTTGCCAAACCTGGACCAGTACGACCCATCGGTTGCCGACGAAAAAACGCTTTTGGCTACGTTGAATATTAAGTCCAGTTATCCAAAGAAAAAGGTCATAGCGTTTATCATGATTTCGGATAATGAAGTCCATGTCAAGCGGGCCAAAGCCGACGAGGTGATTGTCAGTGACCAGTTCGTTGATTTTATACTGGCTGGCGATGTGGCCGAACCGGGGTTGTCAAATGTCGTCAGTACTCTATTCAGTGCCAAAAGTGATCACCGGGTTGCGACCGCTGTCATACCGGCACGATTTAAAGGCAAGACTTTTAAAGAGGTTTCCGACCATTTTAAAACCCAGCAGAAAATGCTTGTTCTCGGGGTGGTTGCCATCGTTGAATCGATTGGAGTATCTGATTTTTTGTCATCGGATTCCAGTCACTTGGATGCATTTATCGAGCGCAAATTGAAAGAAGCTGGGCGGACGCTGGGTGAAGAGAATAAAACCATTGTCAATTTAAATCCTGCCGATGATTATATCATCCAGGAAAACGAAAAAGCCGTGGTGTTGATCTGATGAGTATTATAAAAAAGCATAAAAATACCTGCGAGTACAATCCCGAAATTCTCAAGGAATATGAAATATTCTCGGGATTAAATGAAAACCAGATCGATAAATTTTGTAAAGTCATTACGCCAATCCAATTCAACAAAGATGATGTTATAATTCTGGAAGGTGATCCCGGCGATTCAATCTTGATTCTGCTGGACGGGAAAGTTGAAATTTTACAGGCCCTAACCCTGAAAACCAATGTATCTCAAGCCGATACCCGGGAGAAAAGCCTTATTTCCTTGTCCAGTGATTTTCGGCCCTTTTTTGGCGAAATGAGCCTGTTCAGTGAAGATGATAAACGTAGCGCTACCGTCAAAGCAGCGTCTGTTTGTGGCTTGGCCAAAATTGATAAAAACAAATTCTTTACGATATGTAATGATTACCCGGAAATTGGCAATCAGGTAATGCGAAATATTGCCCGTGTGTTAAGCCGCCGCCTTGTCCAGGCAAATCAAAACGTACTGAAATTGACTACCGCGTTCAGTCTTATTATTGATTCTTAGAAAGGTAAACCTTGGCAGTTCAGTTAGATAAAGTCTATGATCCGAAACATGTTGAATCCCGCTGGTATAATTACTGGCTGGAGAAAAATTATTTCCATGCGGATAATAAGTCCTCAAAAAAATCTTTTGTAATCGTTATTCCGCCACCCAATGTGACCGGAATTTTGCACCTTGGCCATGTCCTGAATAATACCCTTCAGGATATCCTGGTGCGGTATGCCCGGATGAATGGTTTTGAAACTCTCTGGTTGCCCGGGTCCGATCACGCCGGTATCGCTACCCAGAACGTGGTGGAAAAAAATCTACGGAAAACCGGTAAAATCCGTTATGATTTTGAGCGGGACGACTTTGTCAATATCGTCTGGGATTGGGCGAATAAACACAAATCCATTATCCTGAATCAATTGCGGAAAATCGGCTGCTCCTGTGACTGGGAACGTGAACGGTTTACTCTGGATAAAGGTTTATCCGATGCGGTGCGCCAGGTTTTTGTACACCTTTATCAAAAAGGATTAATTTACCGGGGCCGCAAGATTATAAACTGGTGCCCGGTTTCCCAAACAGCCCTTTCCGATGAAGAGGTAATTCACAAAGAAAGTCGCGGGCATTTGTGGTATTTCAAATATCCCCTGGAAGATGGCAGTGGATATTTGACTGTCGCCACTACCAGGCCGGAAACTATGCTGGGCGATACGGCTGTAGCCGTAAATCCGAAAGATAAACGATTCAAAAATCTGATCGGAAAAAATATTGTTCTACCGATTATGGATCGGATTATTCCAATAGTAGATGATGATTTCGTGGACGTTGAGTTTGGTACCGGCGCAGTTAAAGTAACGCCGGCTCACGATCCCAATGATTTTGAAATCGGTGAACGTCACGGCCTGGAAAAAATCAACATCATGAATCCGGATGCGACGATGAATGCCGCTGCCGGTCCTTTGGTCGAAGATAAAGATCGTTTTGAGGCCCGGAAAATTGTCGTGGCAGAGATGGAACGATTGGGTTTGCTGGAAAAAATCGAAGACTATACCCACAGTGTCGGTTTCAGTGAACGGGCCGGTGTCATGGTGGAGCCCTATTTGTCAGATCAGTGGTTTGTGAAGATGAAGTCTTTGGCCGAACCGGCCATCAAAGTCGTCGACGAAGGCAAGATCAAATTTCATCCCGGCCGCTGGGTCAAGACCTACGATCACTGGATGAATAATGTGCGCGACTGGTGCATTTCCCGTCAGTTGTGGTGGGGCCATCGGGTGCCGGTGTTTTATTGTACCCGCTGCGAATGGACCGATGCTTTGATCGATGATCCGACAACCTGTCCACAGTGTGGCGGCACGGTCTATCAGGATCCCGATGTTCTGGACACCTGGTTTAGTTCCTGGCTCTGGCCCTTTTCAACCATGGGCTGGCCGGATAAGACCGCCGATCTGAAAGCATTTTTCCCCACAAATACATTAGTGACGGCACCGGATATTATATTTTTCTGGGTAGCCCGCATGATTATGGCTAGTCTGGAATTTATGGGCGATATTCCCTTTAGCGATGTCTATTTTACCGGACTTATTCGGGATATGAAAGGCCGGAAGATGAGCAAGTCTCTCGGCAATTCGCCGGACCCGCTGGACCTGGTTGAAAAATATGGCGCTGACGCTCTGCGCTATGGAATTATGCTGATTGCACCTCAGGGACAGGATATTCTTTTTTCCGAAGAGCGGCTGGAAGCAGGCCGGAATTTCATGAATAAAATCTGGAATGCCTCCCGCTTTATTCTGATGAACATTGACGATGATTCCATTCTGGAAAAGTCCTTTGACCCGGAAAAATTAACGCTGACCCTGGCGGATCAGTGGATATTGATCCGGCTGAAAAAAACCGTAGACAAGGTGGATAAAAACCTGAAACGGTTCCGGTTTGATGAAGTTGCCCGCACGATCTATGACTTTGTCTGGAGCGATTACTGTGATTGGTATATTGAACTGATCAAAGATCGTCTTTATAAAAAATCTGCCGAAGAAAAACAAACAGCCCTTGCGGTTGCTATTTATACTTTGAAAAATAGTCTCAAAATTCTGCACCCCTACGTACCGTTTATCACGGAAGATATTTACCAGCATTTGAAATCCGCTTCTGAACCAGATATCATTATATCTGGATGGCCCAAATTAAAACTATCTGTCGGTGACAAGAACATTGAAGAAAAATTTCAGGTAGTTCAGGAAATGATAACCGCTCTTCGAACCGCCCGGAGTGAAATGAATATTCCGCCGTCGGCCCAGCTGGAACTGATTGTACGGGGCGGGGATGATCAGTTGCCATTGCAACTGATAAAAGACGAATCCTTAGCCGAATATGTTAAAAATCTGGTCAAAGTTTCGGAAATCCGGATTGCCAAAGATGGCAAGAAACCGCATCCGGCTTCCACGATAGTTGTCCATGGCACTGAATTCTTTATTCCCCTGGAAGGTTTGATTGATGTGGACGCTGAAAAGCAACGTCTGGAAAAAGAGATTAACCGGCTCAGAGGGCTTGTGAAATCGATTAAAGCGAAACTGACCAATTCGAATTTCCTTGAAAAAGCACCCAAAGCGGTGGTGGACAAAGAGAAAGAAAAAGAGAATTTCCTGCGCGATCAGCTGGTGAAACTGGAAGCCAACCTGAAAGCGCTGATCTGAACAGAATAATTCACCGACGAGCACGCGGAAATCACAGAGACTAATAACTAACAAATAGTTTAATCAATAACGAGATGAAGCTTACCCTGATAAAAAGGAATCTTAAAATCTACTCTGCATCCTTTGTGAACTCTATGGTGAATGAATTTAGTTGGTCGAGTCATCGCAAACAGGTAAGACATTTTATGGAGTGATTATGCAACGGAATTTCAAACGGATTATCCTTTCTTTGCTCTTATGTTTATATCTGCCTTGTTCAGCTGCGAGTGATTTTAAAAACACCCAGGTGACGATTTACAATAATAATCTTGGACTGGTATACCAGGAAAAAGAGATGGATATTGTTAAGGGTGAAAATGTTCTCAAAATAGAAGGTGTGTCCAAACAGGTTCAGCCGGCGACAGTGAAATTGAATTTCCCTAAAATTGTCGGGCAGTATCAAATAATGGAACAGAATTATCTTTATGACCTGGTGAATACGCAGAAGATATTTGATAAGTATACTGGTGAAGATGTATTATTCCGGCTGGAATCGGGTGAGAAAATCAACGGAACGCTGATGAATACCGAGAGAAATTATATCATCTTGCGTCTATCCAACAACGCCATTCGAATTTTGACTGCCGATAACATTATTGATTATGAATTTTCATCACTTCCCGGTGGGTTGATTCTAAAACCAACACTGGAGTGGAATATTCAATCCACCTTCAAAGGTAAGGCCGATGCCCAGCTTAGCTACCTGACCGGTGGTATGTCCTGGAACGCCGAATATGTTCTGGTACTTGATCAAGATGAAAAGGGATTTTCCCTAAATTCCTGGATTTCATTGAATAATAATTCGGGCACCACTTTTGAAAATGCCAAAGTGAAACTGATCGCCGGCGATATTCACAGGGCAACAATGGGGCGTGATGAGTATAAAGTTATTCCTCAAGCGAGCATGCTTAGTATGGCTCAGAAAAAAGCGCCGGCAACCCGTGAAATCGGCGATTATCATCTTTATGAACTGCCTGAAACGGTAACCCTGCGCCATAATGAATTAAAGCAGGTCAGCCTGTTCGATGAAATTATTGGAAAAGATCGAAAAGTTTATCTCTTTGATAATAATTACAATAATGAAATTGAAGAACCACTCCAAGTGATATACCGGATTGAAAACACAAAAGAAAACAACATGGGAATTGCCCTGCCAAAGGGAGTTTTACGCATATTCAAACGGGATATTGATGAATCTCTGCAGTTTATTGGTGAAGACCGTATTAATCACACCAGTAAAAAAGATACCCTGCTACTGACAACCGGAAATGCCTTCGACGTGAAAGGGAAGCGGACGATTATCGAACAGGATCGCTCGTCTAAAAATTCAGAAACCATTACCGTTAAAATTGAAATTACCAATCGCAAAAATATTCCTGTTGAAGTGGAAGTAGTGGAATATCTTTCCGGTTATTGGGATATCCGTAAGGCCAGCCAGAAATACCAGCAACAGTCCAGCACGAAAGTTATGTTTCCGATTTCGGTGAAGGCTGATGCCAGTGAATCGCTGACGTATACATATTTCCGTAGATGGTAATTATCGGATTTGAAACAGTCACCGCCATCAACTGATTCCAAATTGCATGCAGATACGCCCGTTACGTACGTGAAAGGTGTTGGTCCGAAGCGATCCGAAGTTTTAGCAAAAGCGGGAATCAATACGTTTTCAGACCTTCTTTATCATTTTCCCCGGCGTTACCTGGACCGCAGCACCATTACGCCCATTGCGAAGTTGAGACCCGGCGCGGAATCGACAATTGTCGGCAAGGCTTTATCGATGAATATGGTCAAAACCCGTAAACGACCCTATTTCCAGGTATTGATTAGCGATGACAGTGGCCAGATGCGCTGCGTCTGGTTCAATGGCGCAAAGTATATCCAGAATGCTTTCAAAGTCGGTGAAATGGTGGCCATGAGCGGCAAAGTGGAGTATTACGGCGGACTGCAGTTTGTCCATCCCGATTATGATATTCTGGAAAGCGGTGATTACACTACGCTGAATACAGCCCGGATTATCCCGCTTTATCCTTCGACAGCAGACTTGAAGAAAGTCGGTTTGGACAGTCGTGGTTTCCGGCGGCTGTTTCATAAATATTTCGAAAAGCTCATCTGGAAGATTGATGAAATTTTACCTTGCGAGATTCTGGATTCTTTAAAATTTTATGACATTAACCGGGCGCTGCGGCAAATCCATTTTCCCGATTCTATGGATGAATTAGACAACGCGATTCGGCGGTTTAAATTTGAAGAGTTGTTTTTTTTACAGCTCTTACTGGCGGTGAAGCGGCGTAGTATAAAAGAAATAAAAAAAAACCTGCGCTACGATAGTGCCGGTACTCATTTAAAGACGATTTATGAAAAACTGCCCTTTGAACTGACCGCAGCCCAGAAAAGAGTGATTCATGAAATTTGGGACGACATGAAATCAGAAACTGTGATGAATCGCCTGCTGCAGGGTGATGTGGGATCGGGGAAAACGGTTGTGGCACTGTTGTGTGCCAGCATAGCGATCGGCAACAAGTATCAGGCAGCGGTCATGGCGCCGACGGAAATTCTGGCGGAACAGCATTATCGCAACCTTCGAAAACTGGGTGAACCGGCGGGAATAACTGTTCGGTTACTGATCGGCGGACAGAAGAAATCCGAACGCGATCTGATTTTGGCGGAGATCGAAAGCGGAACTACGGAACTGATTGTTGGTACTCATGCATTGGTTCAGGAAACGGTGACCTTTCAAAATCTGGCCCTGGTGGTTATTGATGAACAGCACCGCTTTGGCGTATTACAGCGCAGCCAGCTGATCGAAAAAGGCCTGAATCCGGACGTGCTGGTGATGACAGCGACACCGATTCCCCGCACGATGAGCATGACCTTGTATGGCGATATGGACGTATCGGTACTGGACGAATTGCCGGCCCGCAAAGGCAAAATCATTACCCGGATTGTCAACGTGGATCAGCTCGACAAGGTTTATGATTATATCCGCAAACAGATAAAAAGCGGTGACCAGGCCTATATTGTATATCCATTAATAGAAGAGTCAGCGAAAATGGATTTGCAGGCGGCGATTCAAGGCTTTGAATATTTGCGGGAAAGAGTATTTCAAGATTTCAGCCTGGCGCTGGTGCATGGCGGGATGAAAAGCGCTGAAAAGGATGATGTCATGCAGCGTTTCAGTGCGGGAACCGTGGACATTCTCGTGAGTACAACCGTTATTGAGGTTGGTGTAGACAATCCCAACGCTACAATCATGGTCATTGAAAATGCAGAGCGCTTTGGGCTGACCCAGATCCATCAGTTGCGTGGCCGGATTGGCCGGGGCGAGAAGAATGGGGTTTGTGTGTTGGTGGAACGAAAACGGACGGAGACTTCCCATAAACGGTTGGGGATTATTAATGGGACGACGAACGGTTTTGAAATATCGGAGCAAGACCTTAAATTACGCGGGCCTGGCGAGTTTTACGGAACCCGTCAGCATGGATTCCCGAAGATGAAAATAGCTGATTTACTGGTTGACAGAGAATTGTTAAAACTTGCGCGACGTGAAGCCTTCATGCTGATAAAAAATGATTCCCATCTGCGCCGCCCGGATTACTCGAATATGCGGGAGCACCTGATTAAACATTACGCTGAGTATATGAATTTTGTAGATGTGTTATAGGAGTGAAATTGGCTGACCAGAAACCCGATCAAAACGAATTGATGTTCATTGGCCTGTTACAGTCCTTTGTATCCAGTGCCTGGATCCAGTTGGGCAAACAGGAAAATCCGTTGACAGGGAAAACTGAACCCAACTTAAAGGAAGCCCAATTCACCATTGATATGCTGGAAATGATTGAGAAGAAAACAAAAGGCAATCTCTCCGATAATGAACAACAGATTCTGCATACAGCACTTTCCGACCTGAAGATGAAATTTGTTGAATTAAAAATGAAAAATGATTCCGATAAAACCGAAGATAATTAAACATTGATACATAAGGACAATCATGGACATTCTGAAAAATAACAAAGAAAAAGTAATTCTGACCCTGCTGACGTTTTTTCTCAGCTGGATTGTATATATGGATACAGTCGCGCCAACAGTATCGTTCTGGGATTGCGGTGAATTTATTGCCACGTCCTACACACTGGGTGTTCCTCACCCTCCGGGCAGCCCGCTTTATCTGTTGATTGGCCGTGTGTTTTCGATTTTACCGATCGGCAACGATGTTGGTTACCGGGTTAACCTGATGTCGCCGCTGGTCAGTTCCTTTGCGGTCATGTTTTTGTTTTTAATCATTGTCCAGCTACTGAAAAGCTGGGGCAAACCGGTTCTGCTTATCCAGAAACTTGCTGTTTATGGCGGTGCCTTTATCGGGGCCATGACCTTTGCGTTTACCGACAGTCACTGGTTTAATGCCGTCGAAGCAGAAGTCTATGCCTATTCTACTTTTTTGACCGCGATAGTCGTCTGGTTGATTCTGTATTGGGAACAACGAGCCGATAAACCTGGTCATGAGAAATATTTACTGATCATAGCCTATATAATGGGGCTTGCCATCAGTCTACACCTGCTGAATCTGCTGACTATCTTTTTCATTGCCCTAATTGTTTATTTTAAGCGGACAAAAATATCCAATATCGGCTGGTTGGTCGCCGATGTGATCATCGGTGTGGCCGTGATATCGATCATGTTTATTTTCTGGCGGGCGTTGGTCCCCAAATCCTTTCCGTTCCAGGCAGTTATGACCCTTCTTTCCTTTGCCGGTGTTTATATTCCATTGTACCTGAAATCTGAAAGTGCGCGCATCAAAGAACACAGTAAAACGGTACTGATGGCAATGACAGCATCGGGCGTTTTTCTGGTAATTAACGGCGGCGTGATTCGGGGTATCCCCAAAATTGCGGATAGTTTTGATTCGGGAGCAAAGGGTATTGTAGCGATAATTGTTGTTATATTGTTGATATTTATTGCAACTATCTGGGCGATTCGGAACAAGCACTATATTGTTTCGCTGGGCTTAATGTCGCTGATCCTGATTTTGGTTGGCTATTCATCTTATTCGACTATTTTTATCCGCAGCAATCAGAACCCGACTATTGATGAAAACGATCCCGAGACCACTCATCAGGCGGTTGCTTATCTGGAGCGCGAGCAGTACGGTCGGCGGGAATTTACCGATATATTTGACCGTAAAGTTTGGAAACCGGAAGCAGACAGCAAATGGAAGGGCAAAAGTGGTTGGAATTATTTCTGGAATTACCAGATCAAGAAAATGTATGTCCGCTATTTCAACTGGCAGTTTGTGGGCAGGAATGGAGTGAATGTTGATCCCTTTCAGTTTTTTCTGCCTTTTCCGTTTCTTATCGGACTGTACGGGCTGCTGACGCATTTTAACCGGGATAAAAATAAAGCACTTTCCGTCCTGGCCCTGTTTATATTTACGGGCCTTATGATTGTGCTGTATCTGAACCAGGACGATCCGCAACCCAGGGAGCGTGATTATTCTTACGTGGGGTCATTTTTCGCATTTTCTATCTGGATCGGTATCGGTGCAACAGCCCTGATTTCCCATCTGACAGAGTTAAAAAGCGAAAAATTGCGAAAGCCGCTGGTTTTTGCAGCAACAGTTTTATTATTGATCGTGCTGCCGGTCAATCTGTTGGTGGCGAATTACCATGAGCACAGTCGTAAGGGCAATTATGTGGCCTGGGATTACTCCTGGAATCTGTTGCAAAGTTGTGAGCCTAACGGTATCATTTTTACAAATGGCGATAATGATACATTCCCGGTCTGGTACATGCAGGAGGTTGAAGGTGTCCGCAAGGACGTCCGCGTTGTGAACCTCTCGCTGTTGAACACCCCCTGGTATATCAAACAATTGAAGGAAAATGAGCCGAAAATAAAAGTCGGACTGTCTGATGAAGTTATTGAGAATCTACAGGTAATGCAGTTCAAGAAACAAAAAGTGCAGGTATCTCCGCCACCGGGATCGGATCTGAAACCCATGGAATGGGAAATGAAACCAACAATTATGGGTCAGGGTATCCGGGTTCAGGATTTGATGATTTTAAAAATTCTGGAAGCCAATAAGTGGGAACGGCCGGTCTATTTTGCCACTACCGTGTCACCGAGTAATCGTCTGGGAATGGACAAATACCTGCAGATGCAGGGTCTGACATTCCAGGTGTATCCGGAACAGGTGAAGCGGACCGATGCCGCCAAGATTGAGTATAATTTGCTGAATGTCTATCGTTACCGGAATCTGAATAATCCGAAAGTATTCTTTAACGATACAATCACAAAGTTGATCGGGAACTACCGTGCGGCTTTCTTTCAGGTGGCGGTTGACCGATTTTATGCTGGTGACAAAGAAAAAATGCTGGCCCTGCTGGATTCTATGGAAGTTCATATGCCCGAAGACATCCTGCCAATCGGAAATGAAGAAACGTACCTGCAGCTCGGTATGCTGTATAATGAAGGCGGTCGTCCGGAAGAACTGGAACGCAGGCTTGAGCGTCTGATGGAACAAACGGGAGTTGGAGATAAAGATAAAATCAAATATGCCACGATTTATTATCAGTATCTGAAAGATGCGAAGAAATCACTGCAAATTATCGAGCCGGTATATTCCAAAAACCAGGAAGACGTGGAACTGATTAGTCTGATGGTGCGTCTGTATGAAGACTCGGAAGATTACGAAGCGGCGACACGACTTCTGGACAACTGGCTGGCACTCCATCCCACTGACAAAGGGGCCGAGGCGATGCGGGATCAGTATCGCTCCAGGATTCCGAAAATAACGGCAGATTCTCTCGTTGCTCCCGAAAACACGGATTAATAGCGGATTTGATTGAATCGTATTGATACAGAAATAACCGTAATTATACCCCATTATAATGGCGAGGAAATCCTGCGGGATTGCCTCGCTTCTCTCTTTGTCTCAACCCGTCTTGCGATTCACACGATCCTGGTGGACAATGCCTCTACTGACGGCAGTGTGGCGATGGTCAAAGCAGAATTTTCCGCTGTGGAAATTATTCAACTGGAGCAAAACCGTGGTTTTGCCGGGGGCTGTAATGTCGGTGTGAATGCGGCCAGAACAAAGTATGTCTTAATTTTAAATAATGACACAATCCATCAACCAGGCTGGATCGATCTGCTACTGGCTAAACTCAGGTCTGATGAAAAAATCGCCGTGGTACAACCAAAATTGCTTTCCTATCAGAACCATGACTATTTTGACTATTCCGGGGCTTGTGGTGGAGAGATGGATATTTTTGGATTTCCCTTCGCCCATGGCCGGATTGTGGAACATGTGGAGAAAGACTTGGGCCAGTACGACCAGTTTTATGACCGGATATTCTGGGCTTCAGGGACAGCATTTCTGGCCCGGACAGAGATTTTAAAAAAGGCTGGCCTGTTCGACGAATCCTTTTTTGCCCACATGGAAGAGGTGGATCTGCAGTGGCGGATTCAGTTGATGGGCTATGATATCGCCGTGGAACCGCAGGCGGTGATCTGGCATCGTTCGGGGTTTACCCTAGGTGCAGAATCTCCGTTCAAAAAGTACCTGAATCACCGCAACAGCCTGTTGATGTTGCTGGCGAATTACAGGTTTTTGATAACATTGTACATCTTCCCAATCAGAATTTTGCTGGATTATATGGCCCTTGGATTATCACTGATTAAAAGAGACAGGGGGCGTGTCGGGGCTATTGTCAAAGCGCATTTCTGGATATTATTTCATCCGGGATTAATCTACCACAAACGAAAGCATGTCCGTTCGTTACGTAAAGTATTTGATAAAAAGATAATGGACCGTATGTACCACGGATCTATTGCACTGAGTTTTTACCTCTTCGGCAAACGGCGCTATGTGGACATCCTGAAATAAATTGTACGAATCCGGAAGAATTATTTTGATACGCCAAGTGCTTTATAAATGGCCTCGTTATCCGGGTCCAGTGCGATGATTTTATCGAGTTGGCCAGGTGTTCCGAAGCCCCGGATTATTTCGGCGATATCGCGGGCATGTACATCCAGAAAAATATGGGTATAGCGCTCTCGGGCGTTAATGTCAAACATACGATTCAGGTGCATGAGCATTGTATTAATGGCTTCCCGGGCGTCTTTGGCCTTTTCCTTGTCAATACTATCAATCGCAAGCCAATAATAATATTTTGTCATGCGATAATCCCGGAGTCGCTGAATTTCATCCAGATCCTGCAGTCGGGATTTCCAGTTCCATGATCGTTCTGAGACCTGTCCGCGAGTGGCAATGTCACGGGCCTTATCATAAACATTGTTTCCGCCGAGTGGGTCGTAGGTATCCAGTTCTCCGGCGATAAACATATAGGCATAGAAATCAAACGTGCTGGTGAGCGGGTGGATCATTTCTGAATGCATGAGCGGATCGTTGGAATTGTACACGAACTTGAAACCTTTTTCAAAAAAGCGCTGGTCTGCATTTTCATTGGAAATTAAGAACTGGCTGGTGAACACCCGTTCAAACCCGCCGGAGCTGACGGCTTCGGGGAACATGCTGATTTTAAGTGGAATTTCAATTCCGTAGGTATTTTCAAACCAGTCGTAGCTTTCAAAATAGTAGGGAATCATCTGCTCAAGTGTTTTCAGGTCCATGCGTTCTTTTTCCGGCATCCGGTCAATAGATATTTCGGCAGACACATCGTAGAATTGAGCGTCGGCGAGCAATGACAGCAAGAGAATTATACAAAGTATGAATAAAATTTTGCCTGTGTTCATGGTATGATTCTCCTCACATCACGGAAAAGATAAAGGGTGTATTTTATTTCGTAACAACATGTGCTATGAATATACTAAATTCAAAAGATAGATAAAACTATCAATCGAGCAGAAAGTTAATCTTTTAATTGAATTTCTGGGATTTTGTGAGTATTCTTTATGCAAATGCCATTCATGACGGGAGAATCTATGAAAAACAGCCCTGATTTCCAGACTCAAAAATTTCGCACACACTTTTTTCAAATCGTTCTCGTATTTTCTATTTTGATATTGAGTGTTCAGTTATTCGCCCAGAAGCGTATTACCAAAGAGCCGCGTCCGATATGGGTCGATAAAATCATCCCGGGGATGTATGTGGGAATATCTCATCGTTTTACCAATGAAACCGATGCCCGTTCCGATGCCTTGGCCGATGCCAAACGCCAGATCATTGAAACCCTGGGCGGTATCATTGAGAGTGAATTTATTGATCAGATTGTCGAGCAGTCCGGCGAGGTGAACACCGATGATGCGTTTACCAGTTCACGGATCAAAGTTGTTTCTCGCAATATCATTTCCGTGACTCCGGACGAGGTATTTGTAGAGGAGTGGAAAACCAAGGAAGGATTCAAATCCCGGATTGAGTATCAGGTTTTTGTAGCAGTGCCTTTTTCCGAAGAACGGCACAGGCAATTTATGACAGAGATAGTGAACGAAACGGTAACACTGGGCGAAAGTCGTTTTAATGAGTGTATGGATTTGGCCAGAAAAGGGCAGATAATGCTGGCCCTGGATCAGATTAAAACCGTTCAGTCTAACGTCCTCCCGATGACCCGGTTTACCGGATTATCACCCCAGGAAATGTCCTTGCTGAATGGTTTTAAAGAAAAAATGTCAGCGATCATGCAACAGATACCGGCCAGTATTCGAATTGAAGGCAACGGCGCCGACCAACCGGCCAAATTGGGTTTACCGCTGCCGGAGCCACTGGTTCTGTCGGTCTACTGGCTGGATGGTGATCAGCGCTTTCCGTTGCCTGATCTGAATGTGGATTTTGAACTGTTGCGCGGAAAAGCCGTTCTGGATCTCCAGCAAAAAACTGATCCGACGGGCATCGCAAAATGCAACGTTAAAAAACTGGCATCTGCCGGCAACGTGGATATTCGTGCAACTGTCCATTTCCCGGAAGAGCTGAACATAAGGAAAAATCAATACACTTTTTCACTGCTTCCGGACAACCGAATCATGGTAAAAATTATTGAAAAGAATCTTGATCAACCAGTAGAAATCTCCTACCTGGAAAATGCATTGTTGGAAAAGATGGCAGCTGTCGGTTTTACAGTTCAGGAGAACAATCCCTTCGACCAGTTAAGCGAGACCGATATAAGTGCAAAGCCTGAAATAATTGCCGAAATGTTGGGCAGCTCCGGCGCTGACTTGGTCGTTCTGGGGACAATTTCTTCGGGGCAGACCAATAAAATTCAGGATGGGTTCTATTTCGCCCGGGCCAGGGGCACTCTGAAAGTCTATAACATTCAGCAGAAAACCATTGTCGGTAACTATCTGGTTGAAGATAAAAACGCTGGCAATTCTGAAGAAACCGCCGGAGTACGCGCGATCCAGAAAGTCAGTGATAAACTGATTGAACAGGCCATGATAGAACTGGGTTTGTAGATTTTGGTTATTATATTTGATGGAAATCTAAGGGGCGCATTTCGGTACGTCCCTTTTCACTTATAGGCAATTTCTTTTAGATTATAAAATAAATTAATGGAGAATCAAATAATGAAGTTTATTATGGGAATTATGGTGACCGGGATTTTGGCTTTTGGACAAATTGGATTTGCTCAATCGTTCAATAATGATTTGATGGGCCTGGCGCAGATTCAAAATGGGATGGTTTCCAAACGGGTCAGCAGCTCCGATATAACCGGTGGTAATAATGATTTTTTTCGTGAAATTAAAGACGGTGAAACCCGGACGATCTTTAATGTGCCGGGCGCGGGAATTATCAATCATATCTGGATTACAATCGCACCCTATCCGGAGTTGCTGAGCCGGAATGATGTCATTCTGAGAATGTACTGGGACGGGAATGAATTTCCCTCGGTGGAATCGCCGATCGGTCCCTTTTTTGGCCAGGGCTGGGATGAAAGTTACGACTTTGCCAGTTTGCCGTTGGCGGCCGGACCGCAATCCGGCCGGGCACTGATTTCCTATTTTGCCATGCCTTTCAGCGACGGAGCGCGGGTCGAGATTGAAAACCAGTCCGGGAAAGAGATCAATTGTTTTTATTTCTTTGTAGACTATTATGAATTGAAAAAATTGCCAAAAGATATGGGGCGCTTCTGTGCCTGGTATAACCATGAATTAACCGAAGCGCTACCGGATGGTGAAAATGAATGGGGAACACTCGGTGAACCAGGTCAAAATCTGAATGGTGAAGATAACTATCTGTTTCTTGATGTTAAGGGAAAAGGTCATTTTGTCGGAGTTAATTATTATGTTCACTCGCCGACACCCATGTGGTACGGCGAGGGCGATGATATGATCTGTATCGATTCTGATGATCGGCCGGTATTGTTTGGGACCGGTACGGAAGACTATTTCAATTCGTCATGGTGCCCAAAGTCAAATTTTTCCCATCCCTACTTCGGCTATGCCCGGGTCAATGATGATATCGGCTGGCTCGGCCGGACGCATGTGTATCGGTTTCAAATCAGCGACCCAATCCACTTTGAAGATTCATTTCGCTTTACTATTGAACACGGTCACAATAACTGCCTGACCCTGGATCTGGCCAGCGTGGTATACTGGTACCAGCAACCGCCCCTTGCTGAATTGCCGCCTCTGATTCCAAAAAAAGACCGTCAGCCCAAACGCTTTATCAACCAATCAGATATTCACCGCTGGCGGCATGAATGGCGGCAAAGCAAGGGCAATGACCCGAAGCTGTGGGGAAATGAAAAGTAGTTAATCAGGCTAGGGATTGAATTGAAAAATGCATAGGACTTTTTTTACTTCAGTAATCATTTGGATGATCGTTTTCACATTCATTTATGCAGATGGTTGGGGCAATGAAGGGGATAAGCCAAACCCCCTGGCAATAGACGGGCTTGAGGCGAACCTTATTTGCACTCACGATATTTTCAGCAATATTGCCGGTGGACAGGAGCGCGGCACTGCCAATCTGGGCCTGCTGGATTGTATGTTAAGTGCTGATCTGGAGCAATTGCTTAGTGTGAGAGGAACGTCAATATTCTGTGACGGGGTGTTTGCCTACGGAAAAAATCCCAGTGATTTTGCCGGAGATATTCAGGGGGTCAGTAATATTGCCAGTGAGCCCATGCTGAAGCTGTATGAATGTTGGTTGTGCCAATCACTCTGGAAAGAGACCGGGTCAGTCCTGATAGGCATTTACGACCTTAATAGTGAATTTGATGTTAACGAATTCAGCGGTGCTTTTCTTAACGGTTCCTTTGGGATGGGGCCCGACTTTTCCCAGAGTGGAGTTAACGGGGTCCCAACGTATCCCAACCCGGCTCTGACATTGCGTTTTCGCTATGATCTTAACGAGCAATTTTACTGGCTGATGGCGGTTGCGGATGGCGTTCCCGGAAATCTCAATGAAAAGGGATTAAACATAAAACTATCAGCTGATGACGGCGCGTTGATTTGCACTGAATTTGGCCTTCAGACACATCTTGAACGATTAAGGAAATCTACGTTCAAGTATGAACGGCAGCATATTCGGCGATTTTATCTGGGGGCAGGCAACCGTTGGCATAAGCGCCAACACCCCAGACATAGCCGGCATGATTTGTCTTTGGCGGATATAGGTTGTCCCTGCAGAAAATATTGTAAATTGGCTGTCGGTATCTGGTTTTACACTTCTGAAATTGAAAACTATTTAATTAATAATGAGGGTCCCGAATATACACAAAGCTGGGGTGCTTACCTGCTGGGAGAAAAAGTACTTTGGTCGGTTTCGGAGAGATTTATTAGTGGTTTTTTCCGGGCCGGATATGCGAATCCGGTGGTGAATCCGGTCAGCCTGTACTGTGGTTGCGGGTTGGTTTATACCGGGCCTTCAAGTCGCTCCCGATATCATCAGCTGGGGCTGGCGGTTGCCGTGGCCCGTGTGAGTGATGACTATCGAGAGAAAATGGCGGTTAATAATCGAGAACCTGATAAAGTGGAAATCGCAATTGAACTGATCTGCCGGTTGCGGATGAACCAGTGGATAATGATGCAGCCGGATTTGCAATATATTATCAACCCGGGAATCAATCCTGGATTTGCGCACGCTCTGGTGCCGGGGCTGCGTCTGGAAATCACAATTTAGACAACGAATTATTCCAAAGAAAACACTGTTTATATTTCATAATTCTGATCAGTAGAATCCCGCAGAAAACGCAGCTGCCATTACGAAACGATCTAGTCCGGTTTCGGATTTAATAACCAATCAACAAATGTTTTAAGAATTGTCCGATCATACTTTTCTTGTACGAGAGGATAAAAATTGCCCTGCTTTTTACCGGTTCCGTATATCTTCCCGGTCTGTCTTAATAATTCCAATAGTGCAAATCCCAGAGTGATCTGGCTCTGTTTTCCCGATAGATTGGGCGGAAGGACCACTCTATCATTTTCAATTCTATAGTCCGATGGCTGGTAATTGTATTCCCTGATTGCTTTAAGAAAATTGATAATCCGGCAAATACGAAATAGTGTCAGAGCTGCTGTTCTGGAAAATTCAAATTGTTCGTAAGGAAAATAACTGGACCGGTAACAACGAGGCGAGGCGGGAATTTTAGATTCTTCCGTTAATTTATCAAAAACCGATGTGCCGGGGACGAGGTAAAAAAGTGATGGGCCGATCAGAACCGGCAGATCAGCAAGAAAGAGAATGGATTTCAGGTTATCTTCTGGAGTATCTCTAGGCAGGCCGATAATCAGGTAAGCGGTTATTTGCAGTCCAATTTCATGAGCACTTTTTACAACATCTGTAAAATACTGAGTATCGAAAGGCCGTTTCAGGGCGTCCTGGCGAGTCTGGTCCGGTGTGACCAGGGACAGGTTGATTCCTGAAAAACCGCCCAGCTTCATTTTTTCAAGGAGCATTGCATTGAGATTACTGGCAGTGATGCCGTTCATGGCATGGAAGGATAATTCGTGTTGTGTAAACCTTTCGATAATACCATCAAGAAGATCATTCAGCCAGCGGCTGTTTCCGCCGAAGTGATCATCCTCAAAATCGAAAGACCGGAAGCCCTGCCGGGTTTTATGATCTAACTCTGCTAAAACATTATCCACAGACCGTAACCGGTATTTTGTTCCAAATACCCGGTGAATGGAGCAAAACTCGCAGCGATGTGGACAGCCGCGGCTGGCCATGAGCATGGCATGTCGTTTTCCATTTAACATATATTCCGGTGTGCCGGGTATCGAATAATCCGTGCCGGGCAAATCGTCTAAATTTTCGATGATCTGGGCGGAACTTATGATAATTGTGTTCGCATTTTGCCAGATCAAATTAGGTACAATTGAGAGGTCTGGCCTGGCCATTTCCAACTCGTCCAATAACCGAACACAGGCAATTTCGCCTTCGCCCTGAATAATGAAATCGCAGCCGCTGTTGAAGAATTCCTTTGCGTGAAACATTGCCCCGGAACCACCGGCGACGATGATTGCCCCGGGCTTTTTCAGGTGAATGATTTTAATGATCTCAAGGGCTTCATAAATATAGGTGCTGAAAAGTGCTGAAATCAGGAATATGTCACAATTTTTCGGAATGGCCGCAGCGATATTCTCCGGTCGTATTCCGAACCGGGAATAGTGTTTGTAAAGCGCGAATGGCGAAGCATCATTAGGGCGGTAGAATTTTATGACCGCGCGGAGTTCTTGTGGAATTGCTGTCCGGTGGGCTTTTTGCTGCCGTAAATCCAGCAATTGAACATTGTGTTTTGCTTTTAATGTTGCGCCGATGGAAAGTAGCCCCAGCGGGATATTGCGAATGGTTGTCGCGTAAAAATCTTCGATTGGCGGCTGGATCAGGCAGACATTGAACATGCCAAAATCTGCAGGATTATCGGCGAACAAACAAGAATTGAATGAATGGGAGTCGAAGTTGTTATTGGTTTATGCTGTACAGCCATTTTTGCCAGCGGCGCAATGACATTCCCTGCTTCCTTGACCATTTTTTTGGCTTGATATATCCTTTTCTCCAATTGATATACCGTTTTCCCCTGTTGATATGTCATTTCTTTGGCTTCCTGAGCCATTTTCTACTGCTGATCTATCACTTCTTTGACTTGATATACCGTTTTCCCCTGTTGATATATCGTTTCCGCCACTTGATATACCATTTTCCCCTGTCGCGGGGTTATTTTCCTTTATGGCGAAATGATTTTATCCGCTTGTGGTACCATTTTAAAAGTAATGAAAATATCCATAGTCAGACACCTTCACTTGCTCTATTTGGACGATATACACTCTCAGGTATTTTGCAATTATTGTGAATTAAAGAAAGTGTCGGAACCGTCGATCATAATAAAAGCTCTTTGACATTTTTACGCAGAAACTGTGGAATCTTTCGTAATATCGTCAGTATTGATTAATACCGTCCGGTTACATTTACGACCTTGACAATCCTGAGCAAAGGGTGTAATTTTAGGCGCTTTTTAAGAATAGGACGTGATTGTGGAGATTCTTCAAAAATCAGATAATAAACCGGCGTCCTGCCTCATGGATGGTATATATTCCCGGGCAGCTATTGTCCGGAAAACACGTTACAGAGCAAACAATTTCACCGGGAATCGTAGTCATAGGACTAGAGGGATTTCTTTACATAATCAGACATTTTGATAAAGGAGAGTTTGATGGAATCAAAACTCGAACATTTAATTGAAAAGATAAAATCCGACGGGATCGAAGAAGCAAAAAAATCCGCGGCTGAGATTATCAATACTGCAAAAAAAGAAGCCGACGGCATTATCAAAAAGTCCAAAACTGACGGAGAACAGCTTATTGCTGACGCCGGTAAAGAGGCCGACAAACTGAAAGCCAATGCCGAATCGGCCTTGAAACAGGCTTCCCGTGACACCGTATTGGTAACCAAGGAAAAATTGCTGAAACTTTTTAGCGCGGCGTTCAAGAAAGAACTGGGGCAGGCGCTGTCCCCGGAGTTTGTCAAAGAACTGATCATGAAAATTGTTGACAGCTGGGGCAAGGACAAAAACCTGGAAGTGCTGGTTTCCGATAAGGACTTGAAACATCTCCAGGAGATCGTCTTTTCAAAGGGCCGCAAAGAGTTGCAGGATACCGTGACGATCAAGGTCGATCGGGGCATTTCCAAAGGCTTTCGTGTCGGTCTCAAAGACGATGACGTCTATTACGATTTCACCGAGGAGAGTATTGCGGAATTCCTGGGCGAGTTCCTGAATCCCGGCATTAGAGAGATATTAGACAAGGCCTGATGGACAAGTACATCTACTTCGCCGCCCAACTGCCAATGCTGGTTTTTGATAAAGAACCAGTCACGGGTATTGATGCGTTTTTGGGCGAAGGGCAGAAGTGGCTGAGCGATTCTGATTACGATCTGCTTAGTAATGTTTCCATTAATGAGACCGAATCCGGCAAAGCCGATCCGGCAGCGCTGCGGGAATATAAACTTTATGAATTTGTACTTCGCACGGAATTAATGCAGTACCGCCAATCCCTAAAAGCGCGGCAGGAGCACAAACCTCAGTTGTTTTCTCCGATGGTGTTGAAAGAGGGCAATCCGCTGGATGTGGAAAAGAAATTATTACTTCTGCGATGGAACATACTCGGCGAGTTGGAGTTCGGGCACTACTCGGACATCGAGTTTTTCATAATTTACTATCTCAAACTGCAGATTCTGCAACGCTTGCAGCAGTTTGACAAGGAACAGGGCAAAGACAAATTTTTAACCTATACAGAATTGGCTTATGAACAAGACTAAAGGTACAATTATTGGTATTAACGGAAACATGATTTCCGTGGAATTTGATGGCAACATCATCCAGAATGAAGTTGGCTACGCGATTACCGGCGACGATCGCCTGAAATCCGAAGTGGTCAAGATTCAGGGTAATGTGGCCTATATGCAGGTGTTTGAAATCACCAAGGGCTTGAGAGTTGGCGATGCGGTGGAATTCTCCGGTGAGATGCTTTCCGTTCAGTTGGGCCCCGGGATTCTCGGCATGGTCTACGACGGTCTGCAGAATCCCTTAAATGAATTAGCCGAGCTGCACGGATTTTTTCTGAAGCGCGGGGTGATCCTGGATGCTTTGGATTTTAAAGAAGAATGGGAATTTACACCTGTTGCAAAGAAGGGTGATACGGTGCAGGCTGTGAGTGTCCTTGGGCATGTACCGGAAGGGATTTTCGAGCATAAGATTTTCGTACCCTTTAACCTGCAGGGTGATTTTAAAGTCACGTCCATTGTGGAAAAGGGCAAATATAAGGTAAACGACACCATTGCGACCATTGAGAATGATAAAGGAGACAAACACAAACTAAGCATGTTTTTCGATTGGCCAGTGAAGTTGCCGATTGAGTTTTACCGGGATAAATTGGTTCCCACAGAACCGCTGATGACCCAGACCCGGATCATCGATACCTTTTTCCCGGTTGCCAAGGGTGGAACCTATTGTATTCCGGGACCTTTCGGCGCTGGAAAAACAGTGCTTCAGCAGGTGACCAGCCGTTTCGCGGAAGCCGATATCGTGATTCTGGCCGCATGTGGTGAGCGGGCCGGCGAGGTTGTGGAAACCCTGCGGGAATTCCCCGAGATCACCGATCCGCGAACCGGGAAATCCCTGATGGAACGAACGATTATTATTTGTAATACCAGTTCTATGCCGGTGGCCGCCCGGGAGGCGTCAGTATACACCGCGGCGACATTGGGTGAATATTACCGGCAGATGGGATTGAATGTTCTGCTTCTGGCTGACTCGACGTCCCGTTGGGCACAGGCCATGCGGGAACTGTCCGGCCGCCTAGAAGAGATTCCCGGTGAAGAGGCCTTTCCGGCTTACCTGGAATCCCGGATTGCCCAGTTTTACGAACGAGCCGGCCTGGTGGAATTTGAAGACGGCAATTTTGGTAGTCTGACAATCGGCGGAACAGTAAGCCCTGCCGGTGGGAATTTTGAGGAACCGGTGACCCAGTCAACACTGAAAGTGGTGGGCGCTTTTCACGGACTTTCCCGTGAACGATCCAATGCCCGGCGCTATCCGGCAATTGATCCGCTGGACAGTTGGTCAAAATATACCAGTTTTATTGACATTAAGCAGATCCAATATGCCCGTGAGATTCTTCGAAAAGGTAACGATGTTCACCAGATGATGCTGGTGGTTGGCGAAGAGGGCACATCAATTGAAGATTTTATGATTTACCTGAAATCGGAATTTCTGGACAATGTCTATCTTCAGCAGAACTCTTTTGATTCCGTGGACGGAGCAACATCACCGGAGCGTCAGAAATACGTATTCAATTACGTCTATAACGTACTGGCGAAACCCTTTAAGCTGAAAGAAAAAGACGAAGCACGGAATTTCTTTAACAAATTGCGACAGCTGTTTATCGACTGGAATTACATTGATATGAAGGACGGAAAATTTAAGAAACAGGAAGCCAAGATAACCCAACTGATTGAGGATAACTCAGACAATGCAGAAGGTATATAATAAAATATTAAGTGTGACCGGGAATGTTATCACGGTCAAGGCGGAAGGTATCGCCAATGAAGAACTGGCCGAGATCAGTACGTCCCGCGGAAAATCCCTGGCCCAGGTGATCAAACTGGACCACGATATCGTATCGCTGCAAGTCTTTGCTGGCAGCCAGGGAATTGCTACTAATGACGAGATCCGGTTTCTCGGTAATCCCATGCGGGTGACATTTTCCGATGATATGCTCGGCCGGATTTTCAACGGGAGCGGTGTTCCCCGGGACAAAGGCCCGGCGCTGGCGGAAAACATGATCGAGATCGCCGGCCCATCGGTGAACCCGGCCAAACGAATTATTCCGCGAAATATGATTCGAACGAATATTCCTATGATCGATTTGTTCAATTCTCTGGTGGTTTCCCAGAAGTTGCCGATTTTTTCTGTTTCCGGTGAACCTTACAATGAATTGCTGGCACGGATCGCGCTTCAGGCGGAAGTCGACTTGATCGTTCTGGGTGGTATCGGTCTGAAATATGACCAATACATGTATTTCAAAAATACCCTGGAAGAGGGCGGCGCGCTCAGTCGTTCGATATTCTTTATTCATACGGCTTCAGATCCGATTGTGGAGGGCTTGATGGTTCCGGACCTTTGCCTGGCAGTGGCGGAGAAATTTGCCCTGAATGGTAAAAATGTGCTGGTGTTGCTGACTGATATGACCAACTTTGCCGACGCCCTGAAAGAGATTGCCATTACCATGGAACAGGTTCCTTCGAACCGCGGGTACCCAGGTGATCTGTATTCCCAACTGGCTTCCCGCTATGAAAAAGCGGTGGATTTTGATTCTGCCGGATCGGTGACAATACTGGCCGCGACGACCATGCCCGGCGATGATGTCACCCATCCTGTTCCCGATAATACCGGCTACATCACCGAGGGGCAGTTTTACCTGCGCAACGGCCGGATTGAGCCTTTTGGCTCTCTGAGCCGTTTGAAACAGCAGGTCAATGATAAAACCCGTGACGATCACCGGGCCATTATGGACGGCCTGATCCAGCTCTATGCACAATATAATGAAACCGAAGAAAAACGGGCGATGGGTTTCCGGATGAGCGAATGGGACAAAAAATTGCTGAAATACGGCAAACTTTTCGAAGCCAATATGATGGACCTTTCGGTGAACATCTCCCTGGAAAATGCCCTGGATAAAGGCTGGGAAATACTGGCCGAATGTTTCACGCCGGAAGAGACCCGAATGAAATCCGATTTGATTAAAAAGTTCTGGCCGAAGGAAGCGAAGTAATGGCAAAAATTCGTTTGACAAAAAACGAATTGAAGAAGCAGAAGGAAGCGCTCAAGCGTTATACCCGCTATTTGCCGACGTTGGAGTTAAAAAAGACACAGCTGGTGGCGGAAATCCGGCTGATCTCCCAGCAAGTCGATAAAATCATTGATGAGATCAACCGCTTCGAAAAAGAGATTTTTCAGTGGGTGGATGTCTTTGGTGAAAATATAGATATCGGAGCCCTTTTTTCTGTTGAGAACGTTGAAACAAACAACGGAAACATTGCCGGAATTGATATTGAAATTTTTGAAAATGTCGTTTTTAAGGATGAAGAATATGATCTCTTTGAAACCCCGCTCTGGGTGGACAAAGGTATCGAAACCTGCAAGGAAAAGATCCGACAACAATTGAAAATAAAAACCCTCGAAAAACAGATGGCCGTTCTGCAGGAGGAATTGCGCATTACGGTGCAGCGAATCAATCTGTTCGATAAGGTCAAGATTCCTGAATCCAAAGAAAATATTCGCGTGATCCAGATTTACCTCGGCGATGAGCGGACCTCGGAAGTGGTCCGTGGGAAAATTTCCAAAGCCAAGATACAGAAGAAAAAGGAGCTGGTACTGGCATGATCGTTCCGATGCAAAAAGTGACCCTGTTTATTAGCGATCGCCATCAGGAAGAAGCGTTGCAGGAGTTGCGGAAACTTGGGGTGCTTCATGTTCAGCACGTCAAAGCACCGGTATCGGAGGATATTTCCCAACTGGAAATGGCGCTCAGTGATGTTGAAAAAAGTCAATTGATTCTCAGTAATATATTACCGGGAGAAGAACGCCAGAAAGATCTGGGGCTAAGTGCTGAAAAAGCTGTTTCAGAGGTGTTATCTTATGCGGCGGAAAAGCAACAACTCCTGACTCAAATTGAAGAAAAAAAAGCGTTGTTGAACTGGTTTGAGGCGTGGGGTAAGGTTTCGACTCAAGATATCGAGACATTACAGGAAAAGGGTGTTTTTATCCGGCTTTACAACGCTGATAAAAACTTGTTAAAAATACTGCCCGAAGGCGCTTTTGTGGAAATCTTGCAGGAAGAGAAGAATCAGGTGAAAATCGCCCTGATTTCGGATTCGGCCGATATCCGTCTTGACATAAAAGAAGAATTTCTGCCCACCGAAAAATATAAAGCTGTTACAAAAGAACTAGCGTCTCTGACGGTCCGAACCGAAGATGTGGATTTGCGCCTGCAGCGGTTGCTGGAATCGCGGGATGCCATTGAAAATTATAAAAGTGATCTGAAGAATCGCCTGGAATTTGCGCGGGTGAAATCCGGCATGCAGGATGTGGATGAAATTTTATACCTGCAAGGATATTGCCCGGAAGAAAAAACGGAGCAGCTGGTCAAAGCCACAGAAAAACAGGGCTGGGGTTTGCTCAGTGAAGAACCAGAACTGACGGACAATCCGCCGACCCTGCTAAAAATGAGCAAATGGACGGCGATAATTAAACCGGTTTTTGATTTTCTGGGAACAGTGCCGGGTTACCGGGAATATGACATCAGCAAATACTTCCTGATGTTTTTTGCTCTCTTTGTGGCCATGATCATCGGTGATGCCGGGTACGGTATGATTTTTCTGTCACTAGCTATATTTGCTCACTATAAATCGGCGAAAAGCGGGCAGCCATTGGCACTGGCCATTAAACTTTTCTATGTATTGAGCATGACAACGATTGCCTGGGGAACGATCACGGGAAACTGGTTCGGTGCCGTGCAGATTGCCGGTTTACCGTTTTTCAAAGCCTTGACCATTCCGCAGATTGCTACCTTTCCGGAGGTCTTCAACAATCCCGAATTCACCGATAAAATGTCTCAGAATCGAACCATGCTGATCTGCTTCATCATCGCCATTACTCAGTTGAGCCTGGCGAACATCATGAATTTTATCAATACCTTTCCTCGCCTGAAAAGTATTTCCCACCTTGGCTGGGCGGTCATGATGGCCGGGCTGTTCCTGGTGGTGCTGAACCTGGTTCTGGGAATAGCAATACCGGACTTCACGGTGCCGCTGATTGTGGGCGGACTGCTGGCGGTTATCCTGTTTATGAACCAGGAGCCGGGCGTCAGCTTTTTCAAGGGTGCGCTCTCCGGGCTTGGCGGTGCGTTCAATACTTTTCTCAATTCCATTAGTTCGTTTTCAAATATTATTTCTTATATACGCCTCTTTGCCGTGGGGATGGCGTCGGTCGCGATTGCGTCCAGTTTTAACGGCATTGCCGCGCCGATGATGCATGGCTTTGCTTTTCCGGCAGCAATCCTGATCCTGCTGATCGGTCATGGTCTGAATATTGTCATGGGACTGTTGTCGGTGATTGTGCACGGCATCCGTCTGAATGTTTTGGAATTTTCCGGTCAACTGGGAATGGAATGGACCGGCTATGAATATAAACCGTTTAATGAAACCAACGAAAATATAACAGAAGGGGAAATACAATGAATATTGGAATGATAGGACCCGCCGCAGCATTGGGTTTGGCCGCTGTCGGCTCAGCATTGGGAACAGGTGTTGCCTCACAGGCCGCCATTGGCGGTTGGAAGAAATGTTTTGCCAACAACAAGCCGGCGCCCTTCATGCTGGTGGCATTTTCCGGCGCGCCGCTGACCCAGACGATTTACGGTTTTCTGCTGATGCTGTTCATCAGTGGCAGTGACAAGGACCCGTTATTGCTGATGGCTGCCGGTATATTCGGTGGATTGGCCATGGGCTTCTCGGCTTTCTATCAGGGCAAAGTGGCTGCCCGGGCATCCGATGCGCTGGCCGAAACCGGCAAGGGTACTGCGAACTACTTTATGGTAATCGGTATCGTGGAAACCGTTGCGCTCTTTGTGATGGTTTTCCTGCTTCTGATGCTGTAACAGTTTCAGGAAAATAGTATTATGAAACGGCCGTCCGCTTGGGCGGCTGTTTTTATTATTAATAAGATC
>Ga0268277_1000419_pt1 | contig 34473 bp, 35 predicted proteins | sample saktaG_5_FD_190132 | JGI IMG/M metagenome (GOLD analysis project Ga0268277, IMG submission 190132) | Saline water microbial communities from Sakinaw Lake, British Columbia, Canada - sak_2010_1_5_50m | ecosystem: Environmental > Aquatic > Non-marine Saline and Alkaline > Saline ... | reverse complement strand
GGTTATGATGATTGTCCTTGATCGTCTCATTCGGCCCAAACTAGCTAGAAAAGAAGCCTCGCGTTTATATCCGCTTTGGGAAAACATCCAATGGGTTTTAATGCCAATCGCTGCCTTATTCATGTCAGTTTTACCGGCGGTGGAATCTCAAACTAGATTGATGATTGGTAAAAGATTAGAATATCGCGTCACCGAAAAGATATAATTAACTATGAATCAATTTACTGCCAGTTTATGGGGAGATGAAGCTTGGGCAGCGACCTTAGCCATCAAACCTATTTTTGAAATCATCAAAATCGTTGCCAAAGATACTTCCCCACCCCTTTATTATCTTTTACTTCATACCTGGATGAAGATCTTTGGTACTTCCGAAATTGCCATTCGCAGCCTTTCTTTTTTATTTTTCATAGGAACAGCTATCGTGGTTTATTTTATTGGCAAACATCTTTGGGACAAAAAAACAGGCATTCTAGCTTCCCTTTTAACCCTAGCCAATCCCTTTTTGTTTGCTTACGCCTTTGAGGGTAGAATGTATTCTTTGCTGGCTTTAACCTCCACTTTGTCCATTTTCTTTTTCTTAAAAGGATATCGATGGGGATTTATTTTAGCCACCACCGCCGCCTTATATACCCATCATTTTTCTTTATTTATGGTTATTTTTGAGGCAATATGGAGACTTAGGGAAAGCTGGGGTAAAAACTTAAAGCAATTTGTAAAAAATTTTTCCGATTTTCTTATCATTGGCGCTTTTTATCTCCCTTGGATTTATCCTTTATATTACCAAACCTCGTTGGTGGGAAGCGGCTTTTGGCTGGGCAAACCAACCCTTAACATTCTAAAGGAAACTATTCAAAAATTTTTAGTCGGATCAGGAAAGGAGATTCTTCGCCAAGTAGCCTATTGGTCTATAATCGCCATTTTAGTTTTAAGAAAATGGTCAAAAGAAGGGAGAAAGACAATTTTTCTGGGGGGTTGGTTTTTCACCCCATTAATTTTGACCTATATTGCCTCTCAATTTTTTCAATCAATTTTTTTTGATCGGTATCTTTTAATCGCCATCCCTGCCCTACCTCTTTTAATTGCTTCAGGCAAAAGAAAATTCTCATTTATCATTACTCTCGTTGTTATTTTTTGCTTAGGCATTCTTAACTGGGGTTATTTCTCTCATCCCCCCAAACCACCGTTTAGGGAATTGGCTAATTTTGTCAAATCACAAGCCAAAGATTTACCTTTGATTAATCACAACGCCGCTGCTCATCATCTTTGGGAGTCAAAATATTACGGTCTTCGCGCACCAATTTATGCTCCTCAATCTCTCCCTTTTTACACCGGAACAGCTCTGATGCAGCCAGGGGATACTATTCGAGAACTGCCAAAAGAAAAGAAAATCGGGATAATTACCAGCGCCCCGGTTGAAGAAGTAAAAATCCCCGGCTATCATCAAATTAAGTCTCAATCATTTGATAAACTTTTATTTATATGGATGGAAAAAGACTGAAAAAATTTTTAATTTTTTGGCCTTGGCTTCTTCTTGCTCTGGTTTTTTTACTGCGTCTTCCTTCTTTATTCGAACCTTTCACCTATGCCGACGAAGGCATCTATCTAACCCTGGGACAAGCCATAAGAAGAGGTTTAGTACTTTATCGCGATATTCACGACAACAAACCTCCCTTAATTTACCTTTTGGCGGCTTTTTCTGGAAGTTTTTTCAACTATCGCCTCCTTCTTCTTGCCTGGAGCTTAGCCACCATTTTTGTTTTCTACCAACTGGCAAAACTTCTTTTTCAAAAAAACAAACTTTCTATTCTTTTAACCACTAGTGTTTTTGCTATTCTCATCAGCTTACCTACTTTTGAAGGTAATATTGCCAATGCGGAAAACTTTATGATGCTTCCCACGATCGCCGGCTTTTATCTAATTCTCAAATTCCTTGGCCCAAAAGAGGTTCCCCAAAAAATTCCCAGCTTTTGGTTTTTAGGAGGTGGTCTTTTTGCCTTGGCCGTTCTTTTTAAAGTTCCAGCTATTTTTGATTTTGCGGCCGCCTTTATTCTTTGTCTTTTATTAATCAAGAAGGGAAGTCTTAAAAAGACATTTATTAATTTTCTTTTTTTATTGATTGGTTTTTTAACGCCGATTTTGATCACTATTTTCTACTTTGCCTCTAAAAATTCGCTTTGGCCCTATCTCCAGGCAGCTTTTTCCCAAAATATTCCTTATCTTTCTTCCTGGGGAAACCAGGCCAAAAAAATCAGTACCCTCTCTTTTGGCCTTTTGGGAAGAGGATTGGGCTTGGCCTTAATTATCCTCCTTCTTTTCTTTTTCCGCCAAAAAATCTCTTTGGCTTTAAAGATAATCATTCTTTGGTTCTTCACTTCTCTTTTTGCCGCCCTTTTATCCTCAAGGCCTTATCCTCACTATCTTCTTCAAATCCTACCAGCCTTTTCTTTATCCTTTGGCCTGCTGACCTTGCCTAAAACTAAAATTTGGCTAAAGTCATTACCAATTCTTTTTATTTTCATTTTTACTTGGTTTTTTCTTAGCTTTCATTTCTGGTATTATCCTAATCTTCCTTATCTTAAAAATTTTTATCAATTTGCCTTCAGGCTTAAATCCTACCAGGCTTATCTGAATTATTTTGATAACCAGGCCAGCTCTCTTTATCAAACAGCCTCTTTCTTAAAGAGTCATTCTAACTCTCAAGAAAAAATCTTTATCTGGGGAGTTAAACCTTCAATTTATGCTCTTGCCCACCGTTTGCCAGTTGGCCGTTATACTGTTTCCTACCATATCATTGATTTCCAAGGTTTTAAAGAAACCATGGAAAACCTTAAACAAACCCCACCACGTTGGCTGGTGACAGCCCAAGATGAAAAAGCGGCTTTTCCTCAACTGCAAAATTTTATTGAAAACAATTATGTTCCTTTTAAACAAGTGGGCGACCTGGAAATCTTCTATCTTCTCCCGAAAATCTCCAGGTTATGATAAAATGATTTAAGTCTGCCGCGGCAAATATGAAATTTATTCCTTCTTTTGAAAGCCAGGGTTTAAAACAAATTTTCCAATTGGCCATGGTGGTTTGGCTTATTGAAGTTCTTCTGATTATTATTGTCTGGACTTTTTTACCGCCTCAAGTACCTCTTTTTTACACCCATCCTTGGGGGGAAGAACAGCTTGTTCATCCGGCTAATCTTTTTATTCTGCCTGTTTTGGGTTTGTTAGTTTTTTTGATTAATCTTTCCATTCTCTCTTTTGTCCCCAAAGAAGAAAAACTCATCAATCAAATCTTAGTCAGTCTGATTTTAGTTTTTAATTTTTTGTCTTTAATTACTCTTATCCAAATTATTAGATTGGCTCTTTAATCATGATTTTAACCAAACTCATTATTCTGCCCCTCCTCGTTTCTTTTTTGGTGGCTTTAATCGCCACTCCTTTAGCCATCAAGCTGGCCTGGAAGTTTGGTTTGGTTGATGACCCGACCAAAAGAAAACATCCAGCCAAACTTCACCAAAAAACCATTCCACGGGCCGGGGTGATCCCTCTGTGGCTGGCTTTAGTCGTAGGTAGCCTTTCCTTTCTGCCCATCGATCGTTACTTACTGGGGATTTTGGGTGGGGCCACTATCTTATTAATCATGGGTGTTTTGGATGATAAATATGATCTTAATCCTTATTTAAGACTGATCGGCTGTTTTTTAGCCGCCCTTTTGGTCGTTGCCTCCGGAATCCGCATCTTTTTTATCACCAATCCCTTAGGGGGCAACATTATTCATTTCAGCCAACTTTTGGCCATCTTACTGGCTCTTTTATGGATCAGTTTTCTAGCCAATGTCACCAACTGGTCAGCCGGTTTTGACGGCCAGCTTCCAGGCATTGTCGTCGTGGCGGCCCTAACCATTGGTTTTTTGGCTTTTCGTTTTTCCGCTGACATCACTCAATGGCCGGTCACCATTTTGGCGGCGGTGACCGCTGGCGCTTTTTTGGGTTTCCTGCCTTACAATTTTTATCCCCAAAAAATGATGCCGGGTTTTGGTGGAGGGGCACTCGCGGGTTTTATGCTCGCTGTTCTGGCGATTTTATCGACCACAAAAATTGGCACCCTTTTGGTGGTCTTGGGGATTCCTTTTTTTGATGCTCTTTACGCGATCGTCCGCCGAGTCATCACCGGCCACTCTCCAGTTTGGGGAGACCGAGGCCATCTTCATCATAAACTTCTGGACGAATGGCATTGGGGAAAAAGAAAAGCCGCTCTCTTTTATTGGGGGGTTACCGCTTTGTTAGGAATTCTGGCTTTGAACTTGCGTAGTCTCCAGAAATTTTATACAATGGTCATGTTACTGCTTATTATTGGCATCTTGCTTTTATGGTTCAATTTCTTTTCAACCTTTTTAAATCGATCCGGCCTCGGCAAACACTCAAAAACCTAAGTTTACTTGCGCCTCTAATTTTTTCCGGCCATTTTTTTACTGTTCTCGATTTTCAAAGAATCATCTGGGCAATTATCGTTTTTAGTTTAACGACTTCAGCTTTGTATCTGATTAATGATATCAATGATCTTCCCCAAGACCGTCTTCACCCCTACAAAAAAAACCGGCCAATTGCCTCTGGTAAAATCCCCATTCCCATCGCCCTTTTTATCGCCATTTTTTTTATTTCCCTTTCATTGTCACTTTCCTTTACTTTAGGCTTTTTCTTCTTTTTAACTTTGCTCACCTATTTAGTTTTACAACTTGGTTATACCTTCTTTTTGAAAAACATTATTATCATGGATGTTTTGGTTATTGCCAGTGGCTTTATCTTAAGAGTTTATGCCGGATCTTTTGCCATTAACGTTCACATGAACGTTTGGTTTTTACTTTGTGTCGTTTCTCTGGCTTTGTTTTTGGCGGTTGGCAAAAGAAGAGCCGAGCTGGCCTTCCTGCAGGAAAGAGCTCCCCAGCACCGTAAAACCCTATCTTTTTACACCAATGATTTGCTTGATGCCTATCTTTCGATGTTTGCCAACTCAACTTGGCTGGTTTATGCTCTTTTTACCTTCTTTGCCCCACCACCCATCGTGGGCACAGCACCTCTCTTGGCCGCATTACCTTTAACCGTCGCCGGCATCAGTAAATGGCTCATGGCCACCGTTCCTTTTGTTATTTATGGGATTATGAGATACATGAGCATCGTTTATCAGGGGGAAAGGGCCGAATCACCGGAAAAGGTTCTTCTATCTGATAAACCGCTTCTTACGACAGTTATTCTTTGGGGCTTGGCGGTTGTCTTCATTCTTTATGGGATAAGAGTTTAATCTCCATATGGACCAAGTTTACTTTCTTAAAGATTCTTCCAGATTAAAAGAAGTTTCCCAAAAAATCTTTCAAGATTTTTATCCTTCTTCATCCGAAGTTTTAATTAAAATTCACTTTGGCGAAGTTGGTAACAAAACGGCTCTGACACCAAAAGATATTCAGCCTTTAACTGAGGCTTTTGCCAGTCAGAAGAACAAATTAACTTTTTTTGATACCTGTGTGATGTATCGCTCCCCGCGAAACAACTCTTTGACCCATAAAATTTTAGCCCAAACAAAAGGCTGGGGGAAATTGGGAAAGATTAAAATTGGCCAAAACTTTCAAACTTTTAAGGCAAAAGATTTAGAAGTCGGAGTTACCAAGGACCTCATCAAAGCCGAAAATGTTTTAGTTGTTTCTCATGTCAAAGGCCATCCCTTGGCTGGCTTCGGTGGTGTTATTAAAAACTTGGGGATGGGTGGTGTTTCCCCAAAAACAAAGAAAGATGAACACTGCTTAGGCAAACCCCACTTTATCAGCAAGTGTCAGGGGTGTGGCATTTGTGTTGAAGTTTGCCCTTTTAACGCGGTGAGCCTGGTTAATAATCAAGCTGAATTTGATGATAATTCTTGTTTTGGTTGTTCGCTTTGCGTGATGAAATGCCCTCATCACTGTTTGGCCACGAGAAAAGCTTCGTTTGATGATTTATTGGCTCAAGCGGCGGTGGAAGTTATCAAACACCTACCTAAAAAAACTTTTTATGTGAGTTTTTTGAAAAATATCACTAAACTCTGTGATTGTATGGGGAATGCGGGAAAAATCATTACCTCCGATATTGGCGTTCTTTTTTCAGAAAATCCGGTGGCTATTGATCAAGCCAGTCTGGATTTAATCAACAAGCAAGCTGGAATTAATCTTTTTGAAAAAATTAATCATAAAGACCCTTACCTTCAAGTTAAATACGCGGCTAAATATCTAAAAAGTAGTCTCAAATACCAGCTCAAAAAGATTTAAGCGTGGTCTTCTTCATCCGCCATCGCCTCTGCTTTGGTTTTGTGAATTTTTTTATCCGGATGATTTGGCGGTGAATAAATGGTATAAAGCTTTAAAGCCTCTGTACTTGAGGTATTAATGACATTATGTTCGGTACCGGCCGGAACGACAATCGCCGAGCCGTCTTTGATTACATTCTCTTCACCATTCATGACAATTTTGCCTTGCCCTTTTTCCACCCGAAAAAATTGATCAACGGTTTGATGAACTTCCATGCCAATTTCTTCATTAGGGAGAAGCGACATGACGACTAATTGAGCATATTTGCCGGTAAAAAGAACCTCACGAAAGAAAGTATTAGCTAGAGTCTTTTCTTCAATATTATCAACGAAACCTACCATTTTCTATTCACCCCCTTCTGAAAAGATAAATTTATTTAATCAAATCAACATAAACCCCGGAAACCCAGCCTTCTTTATCGGTCGCATATTCAATCTTTAACCAACCATTATCTTCTTCGTTTAAGTAGGGATACATTTCACCCGGCTTAATTTGAGCAGCTTCGGTGGCCGAGGTAGATGGGCCCAGGCGCACGCGCAAGAAACCAGTGGGTGTTTCTTTGACTTCCACATAAGGTTTGGCTGGTGGCGTGGTCGTTATTTTCGGGGTGGGAGTGACTTTTCCACTTGGTGTAGGAGTGGCTCCTTCTTGAAGCTCACCACTTGGCGTGGCTTCAATACCTTCGATTTGTTGGGCTAATTTAATATTGATGATTAATTTATAGCCACCAACAGCGTGAGCGGAAACAGTTTTTTCTTCATAACCAGAACTGCTAATGGTCACTTGATAATCCGCCGGAGTCAAATCATCAATTGTTAAAGGGGTAAACCCCTTGGGTTCACCGTTAATTTTAACCACGGCTTGATCCGGCATGGAAACCACAGCTAAAGAAGATTTATCTTTGCGGCCAATTTTTTCCAAGCTAATAATTTCTCCAGAGGAAGCTGATTCACTACTACCCAAAGTCCGATTAACAGCGGTAATAATCCCAGGTAATAAATTAATTTTACCCTCCCAAGAAATAAGACTATCAGTGGTTGATTCAGGAACTAACTTAAGGGTATGTTCACCCGCTTTGATTTTGTCATTAAAGAAAGGAGTAACGCCAGATTGAGTGCCATCAATAAAAACGGTGGCTCGGGGAGTAGCCGAAACTTGAAGAGCTCCCGGTCCTTGGCGTCCTAAAAATTTTGTTTTAACAATAATCCCAATTAAAACCAACGCCAAAACCCCAACAATAATCATCAAGCCTTTTTTCTTCATAAGTGAAAATAGAATATCATAATTTGTCAAAAAGGGCAAGGAATGTTAAAATTTTAAACACGGCGCGGTGGCGAAGTGGAAACGCTGGGGTCTGCAAAACCTCGATGCGGGGGTTCGATTCCCCCCCGCGCCTCAAAAACAAATTCAGGAATTTAGAAAAGATTATTTTTTAATTTTATTAAAATGTTCTTCCGCCTCTTTAACTTTTAAATTGAAATCTTGATCAGTTTGTAAAATTCCCTGTTCTTCTTTTGAAAGTTGTTTTTCCCCAATTTCTCTTAGTTTGTTTTTGATTATTTCAATAGCATCTTTTAAACTTATTTCTTTCTCAGGAAATTCTTTACCAAGATTTTTACTGAACTCAAAATCTTCAATAAGAATATTTATTCTTTTTAACTGAAATTCTTTTTCTGCTTGTTCTTGATAAATTTTTCCCAACTCCTTAATTTCTCCGCCCAAAACTTTTACCCTTTCATTTAAATTCGCAATAATAGGTTTATTACGTTTGGCCCGAAGACCCAAGGGGTCAAAACCTTCCTCTTTTTTATCATCCAACTGTTTTTGAATTCCTTTTAATTGAGCTTCTTTTCCTTCTAATTCTATCTTCATCCCAAAAGATCGCTCGAATTCTAACGAACAGAGTTTATCAAAATATCTTTTAGAAAACCCTCCTTCATTATTAGGAATAGATTCTCCCTGTGTTTTTAGTATAGAAATCTTTTTGTCCAATGAGTCTTTAATCTTCGTTTGAATATCATCTAGCCCAACTAGGGCTTCTTTTGCTTTTCTTTTTTCTTCTTCTATTACATTTTGTTTCTGTTCTATTGACCAAATACTATTCTCTTCTTTAAAATTATTTTCTTTAACCTTCAACCAATCAAGGTCTATCTTTACCTGAAGCTGGTCCTCGATTCTCTTAAGTTTTTCTTCCGTCTCTTTTTTAGCTTCCTCAACCCCTTTTTGTCGAATTAAATTTTTTGTTTCCTCTTTGGGCTTAAAATTATAATCGGCTTCTTTTTTGCCAAAAAACTCCTTAAGTTTAAGACTTATATCTGTTTCCCCACGGTGGTTGCCCTGGCCGCTTTCCTTAAGATACTCAAGAGAATTTTTCATATATAAAGATAATTCTTTACTAAGGTTCTTTCCCAAATCACTAAATAAACCAAACATTTTTTCTGTGTCTTCATTTAAAATGGCAATATTAGACATACCATCTTCCAAATGCGAATAGTCCGATTTAATCAAATCCTCCCCTTTTTGGCATAATCTTTTCGCATTGTAAAACCAATCTTTAACGCTTTCTGCAAGATTATTTTCGAAGAAACTATTCCTTAAAATAGTCGACACATTGTTAGTCCTAAAAAAATCCCCACAATCATTACGAAGTTTTTCATTTATTTTAAGCTCTTTCTCTAAAATTTTGGGTAAATCTTCCTCAGTTAAATCTTTTATTTTCTCTATCTTACTGCTCAAGCTCGGATAGCTATTAATTATTCCCTTAAAATCATTTAGCAAACTTAATTCCTGATTGATCTCTTTTAATGATTTTATTTTCTCATTTTTCTCTTGAAAAGCTTCAGCAATAGCCTCTTTGACAATCTTTTCTCCTCCCTCACCGATATTCCTTGATTCTTGAAAATACTTATCGGTAACCAAAACAGCCTTATCTACTCCCTCTGAAAAGTGTAAATTCCAAGCTTCTTTCCTTATTTTATCTTTAATTTCTTGCTTTCTTTCCTCCTGGCCTTCTGGAGTTTGGAGTTTTAATTCCTTTATCTTTTTATCAAGCTCTCCAGATTTCTTTTTTACCTCTCCAGGAAAAAACTTTCTGGCAGTTTTGTCTATTCCTTTCCCTCCCAAATTCTCCTTGGCTTCAATCACCTTCCTCATTGTTTCTCTCAAATCTTTACTACTTCCTTTAAAAGCTTTTATTTCTGGTTCTTTTTTAAATTTAGGAGTATTAGCTAGTTCCCATTTAGTTTTAATTCCCTTTGCCTTCTCTAAATCATCCTTATGTTTTTCAAAAAGATTATTGATTATCTTTTTTGTTTCTTTAAAATGAGCCAGCTGTTCACCAACCAGACCATAACTTTCATCCACAGCAAAAGAAGCACCTTCTAACCCTTTTTTGTCTTTTTCAAGATAGGTAATATTTTTACGGATACCAGATAGGTCTTTTTCTTCTTTGGTTTTTTCTTGCTGGTGAACCTTTTGGCTCAATTCTCCGAGTGATTGTTCTAAAGACATATTTAAATTATTATAAAGTATTTTTAAAGATGAAAGCAAGAAAATCATAAAAACTTGACTTTGGGGATAAATTTTGGTACTATATCTTGCAGATCCTCCTATCGTAAGGAGGATTTTTTTGTGGGCTAATTTAACCCACAATATGACTTATAAAATTGCCAAGAAGTCTTTAAGAAAATTCTTTGAGAAAAGAAACATTCGTAAGATTTTTGGGTTCAACCTGGCCGCGGTGGTCTTATTCACCGGTGTGGTCAGTACTCCCTTATCCGCTTTGAATCAAACTCAAGCTCAGGAAACGGTTGCCCTGACGGCCAATGTGGTCAGTTTGACGACCGAGCATGGGGTTCGAATTCCTTTAGATAGCTTCAAGCTAAACCAAGGCTATTCAGGCTTGCATCATGGGGTTGACCTTGACGGCAACCTGGGTGATCCTGTTTACCCCATCATGGGTGGTATAGTTGAGAGTGTTTTTTACAGTCGTTTTTCCTACGGCAACCATGTCATCGTTAACCATGGCTCAGGTTTCAAATCATTGTACGCCCACTTAAGTAAGGTCGTCGTTCAGCCTGGCCAAGAAGTTGATAAAAATACTGTTTTAGGCCTGGTTGGTTCCACTGGTTGGTCAACTGGTACCCACCTCCACTTTGAGGTGTACGATTCTGAACGTGCCTTCAATCCTCTAACCATTCTGAAATAAGAATATCGTTTACGAAGACCAAGGGATTTTTGAAGATTTGTTTTGAATAAATTCATCCTCATTTTTTTTATGCTCCTTTTTCATTTCCTCAATTTTTTCCCTTATTTGCGTTAAATCCAATTCCTTGTCTTGCCAAGATTTTACAAACCTTCTCATATCAGGTGGTCCACCTTCAGTAGAACAATTGGGGCAGCTAACATTTACGTGACCAGGGTGATCCTGGTTATAAGTGTCATATTCATTCACACCACTAGGATATTCGTGGGCCAACGTCCCACAACCAGCTGGGCAAGGAACTTCTTTTCCGGCCATTAAAAAATCACCTCCTTCCTAATAAACTTTTTAAAAAAATACTTCATAGTCTTATCTTTGTACCGGCTTGGTCACGACGGGCATGATCAAAATCTGAGAGCTTAAGTAAAAAACGATAATTAAAAACTGGTCCTTTCCGACAAACAAGCACGCCATTAACTTCGCATTGGCCACAAATTCCCAAACCCCCGCATTTCATAAACCTTTCTAAACTTAGAAAACAGGGAACTTTTAATTCCTGACAAATTTTACCTAATACACCCATCATTTTTTCCGGGCCACAGCTGTAAACCATATCTATTTTTTCTTTTTTTATAATTTCCTTTCCAATATCCGTAGCCAAACCTTTTCGGCCGTAAGAACCATCATTGGTAGTGACAAAAACCTTAACCCCCAGTTTTTTAAATTTCTTTTCATATAAAAGTTCTCCTTTCTTTTTTGCCCCCAAAATAACAAAAACTTTTTTCTTTTTCCTTACTGCTTCTTGGGCAAGAAAATAAAGAGGGGCCACACCATAACCTCCTCCTACCAACAAAATATTTTCCTTTTCAATTTTAAAACCTTGACCAATTGGCCCCCGATAACCAAGTTTTTTGCCTGGAGCCAGCTTTTGAAGAGCGGCAGAAAATGGCCCCACCTGAGCGACAATAATTGTCAAGGGGTCAGGATTAACAATACTAAAGGGTTTTTCACCAATCCCCGGTAGCCAAATCATTAAATATTGACCTGGAATAGCCTTTATTCTTTCTTCAAAAATAAAAGCTTTGACTTTTTGATTCTCTTTGATAATTTTTTTGATCTTTACCAATTTAGGAAGCATCTTTAATTTTTATGAGCAATTCCTCTAAACTCAGATAGGTTTTGAAACTGGTGATCTTTCATGAACTTTTCTATTTCTTGGTTAATTTTCTTGAAGACTTTTATTCCTCGATAATAAACGGCGGAACCCACCCCGACAGCAGAAGCTCCGGCCATCATCATTTCAATGGCATCTTTTCCAGAAGTTACTCCTCCTATGCCAATCACCGGAATTTTCACCACTGAACAAATATCAAAAACCTTAGCGATAGCAATGGGACGAATCGCTGGCCCTGATAAACCCCCGACTTTATTGGCTAAAATTGGTTTACCTGACTCGATGTCTATAAACATCCCAGGCCCGACAGTGTTAATCGCCGAAATAGCATCAGCTCCAGCTCCCTCAATTGCCTTAGCAATTTCTTTTATATCGGTGACATTGGGAGAAAGTTTTACAATTAAAGGAATCTTTGTTCGTTTTTTAACCGCTCTAATAACTGCCGTTGCCGTCTTTGCCTCAGCCGCAAACATCCGGCCCAGATCAGACTCGGTATTTGGGCAAGAAATATTTGCTTCTAAAAAATCCGGTTTGGCTTCGGAAAGTTTTTCTGCCAAAAGAGCAAAATTGTCTATTTTATCAGCAAAAAAACTGGCAATCAACGGTACCCCCAGTTCTTTCAGTTTAATCTTGGCTTTTTTTAACTCTCCAACCTCCTCTTTAACCCCTGGATTAGAAAGGCCAACCGCATTCACCAAACCATGTTCCCATTCCAAAACCGTTGGGTTTGAGTGACCGGTCCGAGGAAACAAGCCACAAGATTTAGAAGTAACGGCTCCAGCTCCGGCTCTAGCAACATTCACCAAAAGTTCACTACTTATTCCCAAAATCCCTGAGGCTAAAATGGTCGGGTTTTTTAATTTAATTCCACAGAGAGTAACTGAAGTCTCAATCACTGTTTATTTTTCTTAATCCAGGTGGCCAAAAATTCTTTGGCTTCCTTTTCTTGGGCGGGAGTAATCTTTTTGTATTTTTGCAAAGTCAATAAAATATCATAAATATCCATCACTGCATGACAATAATAACCCTTCGTTTTCAACACCGTAGGGGCCCCTTGTCCTCGATCAACAAGAACAATAATATCTTTAACTTTCAAACCTTCATTTTCAAGAACTTTTATCATTTCAAGCTTGGTGGCTCCGTCAGAGATAACATCGTCAATAATAACGGCTTTTTCTTTAGGTTTAAAGATACCTTCGATTAGTTTTTTAGTACCATAATCCTTAGCCTCTTTACGAGTAAAAATCATTCTTTTGTTAAACAGTAAGGCAATCGCCGTTGCCAAAGTAATTGAGGTATAGGGAACGCCAACAATCAAATCATATTTCAAACCAGATAAAATTTTGGCAAAGGCTGAGGCGATATTTTTTAAAACTCGAGGATAAGAGCACAAAAAACGCAGATCGATATAATAAGGGGAAATCTCCCCTGATTTTAGGGTAAATTGGCCGAATTTAATGGCCCCGATTTTGTAAAGTTCAAGAATTAATTTTTCTTTGTTAGTCTTTTTTGCTGTCATAAATAAAAATTTAACGATACTTATTAATCTCGTCTCTTAACTTTAAAGTTTCTTGCCTGGCAGCCTGAGCAAAGTCTTTGCCACTTGAGGCATAGATTATACCCCGAGAAGAGTTAATAATCATCCCTCTTCCATTCTTATTAATTCCTGCTTTAACTGTTTTTTCCACATCTCCTCCCTGGGCACCAATCCCCGGAATTAAGAAAGTAATTTTAGGCGCTAATTGGCGAATTTCTTTTAATTGTTTCGGCCAAGTCGCCCCAACCACCATGAGACAATTACCATATTTCTTATGCCAGGAAACAATTTTTTTAGCCACAACTCGGTACAAAGAAATACCACCAACTTTTAAATCTTGAAAATCTGCCGCCCCAGGATTTGAAGTTCGACAAAGGATAATAATCCCTTTATCTTTTCTTTGTAAAAAGGGCTCCAGAGAATCAAGGCCGAGATATGGATTAACTGTCACGGCATCAACGCCAATGACGTCAAAAACCTCTTGTGTATATTTTTCGGCAGTATTGCCAATATCATCTCTTTTGGCATCAAGAATCACCGGAATCTGGGGATAAGTTTTATGGATATAGGCCACAGTTTTAATTAAAGAGTTAATCCCTTTTATGCCTTCAGCAGCGTAGAAGGCAACTTGAGGTTTATAAGCAGAAACCAAATCTGCCGTAGCATCAATAATTCCTTTATTAAAAGCAAAAATCGGTTCTGATTTTGAAAGGAGAAATTTAGGGATTTTAGCTGAATCGGTATCAAGGCCAACACAGACAAGACTATTATTCTTGGATTGTGAGCGGGAAAGTTTATCAAAAAAGTTCATCCCTTCAATATTTACCAGTAGCAAGCTAAAAAGTCAAGAAGTAAAATTTTGTATTAAAAATTCCAGTACTCTCCTTCAAGGGGGCTTTAATGGGATTTTTTCAGACCGTCACGCAAGCTTTGTTTCGAAGCATCGTCATATTTCCCCGACCAAGCTTGATATTTTCCTTCTTTTAAAGCTTTATCAACTAATTCAATTTCTTCCCTGATACCAGGAATTATTTCATATTTTTCCAATTCCTTAATATCAACCCAGACATATTTGATTAAATCTTTGGAAAGCCTAACCTCACCAGAGGCATAATCACAAAAAAGGCTAATAATCAACGTGGGGATATTATCAGAACGAATATAAGCCAGGCTTAAAAGATAACGGATGTTTTTGATTTTTAACCCAACTTCTTCCTGAACTTCCCTTCGCAGTAATTTCTCCAAAACATTGTACCATTGGTCAGGGGTGTCTTTGGGAGAATTTTCATAATCACTTCTATTAAGTTTGCCGCCAGGAACCGTCCATAAGCCTGGAAAGGCGGCTTCTTCCAAACTTCTTCTGGCAATTAAATATTTGCCATCCTTAATGACAATCCCGGTAACAACAATATAATGAGCTTTCTCATCCATAAACTAATTTTAAAAAACCTCCTTGCGGAGGTCAATGAGAGAAAGTGGAATTATTTCAATCTCCTTATTTTTTCAATAAAATCATTAGGGTATTTGACACTTAAAAATTTTACAGCTTTATCTTTGTCAAACCAGCCAAATTTAGTGTGTTCATGATTTAATTTAATTTCAAACTTACCAACAGGAACAATTTCATAAATAAAGAGAATCAAACCGCAGTTTAAATCCTTAAACCAGTAATTGGAGACCACCGCATAAAAAAGACCTTTTTTCTTAAAATTCTTAATCCCTGCTTCCTCTTTGATTTCTTTTTTTAAAGTTTCTTCGATTGAAGAGCCTTCTTCAATTCTGCCGCCGGGAATGTCCCAATCTGGATTCCGACCGAATTTTTCACTTTCTTTAGAACTCTTAAACAAAAGAAGAATTTTACCTTCTTTATTTCTGATTAAGCCTTTAATTCCCAGCTGAAAATTTTTATGATCTGCCACGCTTTGATTATAACAAAAAACCTCCTCACGGAGGTCAAGATTTTGGCTAGAAGCTATTAGCCATCAGCTATCAGCTAATTTACATCCCCATTCCGCCAGGCATACCGCCACCCATTGGGGATTCTTTTTCATCCTTAATTACATCTGTCACTAAACATTCTGTAGTTAAAATCATACAAGCTACGGAAACGGCATTTTGAAGAGCGGTTCGAGTCACTTTGGCCGGATCAATAATCCCGGCTTTAATCATATCCACATATTCACCGGTTAGGACATTAAAACCAACACCTTCTTCCCTTTTACGCACATTGGCAACCACGACATTGCCGTCTTCGCCGGCATTTTCCGCCAAGAGTTTCATCGGTGATTCCATGGCTTTTTGAACAATTTTCGCTCCGGTCAGTTCATCACCAACTAAACCTTTCAAATCAATCTCTTTGGTTGCCGTCATTAAAGCCACGCCACCACCGGGAACAATTCCTTCTTCAATTGCGGCTTTGGTGGCCGCCACAGCATCTTTAACTCTTTCCTGTTTTTCTTTCATTTCGGTTTCCGTCGCGGCGCCGACTTCGATCACAGCGACCCCGCCGGATAATTTCGCCAACCTCTCTTCTAGTTTTTCTTTGTCAAAATCAGAAGTTGTTCGGTCTAATTCGGTTTTAATCTGTTTGATTCTGCCTTCGATTTCTTTTTTGTTGCCTTTACCGCCAACAATCACGGTGTTGTCTTTATCTGCCGTCACTCGATCAGCTTGACCTAAATCTTCAATGGTTACATCTTCCAATTTGCGGCCGACATCCTGGGAAATCACGGTGCCACCGGTTAAAATGGCAATATCCTGAAGCATTTCTTTGCGTCTATCGCCAAAACCAGGGGCCTCCACTGCCAAAACATTGAAAGTCCCACGTAGCTTGTTAACGACAATCGTCGCTAAAGCTTCGCCGTCAACCTCATCAGCAATAATGACTAAATTTTTGGAAACTTTGACTAATTTTTCCAAAAAGGGAAGTAATTCCTGAATAGAAGAGATTTTTTTGTCGGTTAATAAAATATAGGCGTCTTCAATGGTCGCTTCCATCGTCTCCGGATTGGTAATAAAGTAAGCGGAAGTATAGCCCTTATCAAATTCCATCCCTTCCTTGTAATCAATAACCAGTTCCAAACCTTTACCTTCTTCAACGGTAACCACCCCATTGGAACCAACTTTTTTCAAAGCTTCGGCAATTTTATTGCCGATTTCTTCATTTTGGGCCGAAATGGTCGCCACCTGGGTAATCTTGTCAGAATTGTCTTTGACCGGGTGGGCTTGTTTTTTGATAGACTCCAAAATCTGGGATGAGGCTTTTTCAATGCCTTTGTTTAAAATCATTGGGTTGGCGCCGGCGGTCAAATTTTTAATCCCCTCATTGACAATGGCTTGGGCTAAAATGGTCGCCGTCGTTGTTCCATCCCCAGTGACATCATTGGTTTTATCAGCGGCTTCTTTAATCAATTGGGCTCCCATGTTTTCAAAAGGATCCTGAAGTTCAATTTCTTTGGCGACCGAAACACCATCGTGAACAACTGACGGCGCACCCCACTTTTTATCCAAAGCCACATTGCGGCCCTTCGGGCCCAAAGTTGTTCCCACGGCTTTCGCCACAGCATCAATGCCTTTTTTCAATTTTTCTCGAGCCTCAGATGAATAAGCAATTTGTTTCGCCATGTTTTTTATTATTTAATCACTGCTAAAATATCTTCAAATTTAACAAAAATAAATTCTTTGCTGGAAACGCCAAATTTAACCTCATCCCCACCCCACTTTTTATAAATCACTATGTCGCCAATTTTAAAATTTGGTTCAATCTTACGGCCGCTATCAGTTATATGGGCTCCGCCTAAAGCAATGACTTTGCCTTTTTGTGATTTTTCATCATGAGTATCAGGTAGAACTATCCCCGTGGTAGTTTTTTTCTCCAATTCCACCGGTTCAATAAGAACATAACCCTGCATAGGTTTTAATTTGGGTAAAGAATTAAGATTTTTCATTTTTGACATGGGATAAAAAAGTTGTTGTCAATCAACAACAACATCTGCTATTTTAGAATCTGGAGAATTTTTTGTCAAGAGGAAATCATTTTCCCCAAACAAAACTTCCGGTCAATTGATTTAAAATTGTGTCATTGATAATTTTCTCTTTCTCGCCTTTTAAAATTGAGGTAGAAATCACCAAAACATTATTATCTTTGGCAAAGGCAATACCGGCCATGCCACTAGGTTCCAAACCTGATTTTGGCAAAAAGAATCTAACCACATTTTGTTCATTAATCTTTTGTTCTTCCGACCAACTAGCTTCGGTAAAATAATTCCTGATAAAGTTGGTTAAAGGCAAGGGCATCATCTGACGGTAGATATCAATAAAATATTCTTCTCCTCCAGGATTAAGAATAATTTGGTAAAGATGCTGCTGGGGTGGAGTAATTTTAGTTTCTTTCGGCAGATTCCATTCAACCGGATAAGCCAAAGAAAACCCGAATTCTTGATTCGTATATTTGGTTAAAATAATTGTTGATGTGGGTATTGGCAAAGGATTTTCTTGAGTTATCTTTTGGGAGCCAGAAGATAAATTTATTTTGCCCTTAATCAGCCAACCAAAAAAGCCAAGGAGAATAATTAGAATAAAAATTATTAAAATTCTTTTTTTAGCCATGAGCCTTCTTAAGGATAAACATTAAAAACAAACCTAAAATTAAGCCCATCAATTGAATGGTTGATTTCCAAAGTTGGGTTTCTTTATGAAGCTCAGGAATTAAATCCGAACCGGCAATATAAATAAAAGTTCCGGCCGTAAAGGGAATAATCAGTTTACTGAAAGCCATAAATTTAACCCCTATGACCAAAGTTAAAATTACTCCCAAAACCGCCGTTAAGGCTGAAGCAAAATTAAAAAGCAAGGCTTTCCGGCGAGTAAAACCGCCATGAATCAAAACCCCAAAATCACCTATTTCTTGAGGAATTTCATGGAAAATCATGGCCAAAGAAGTGGTCACTCCCAAAGAAAAATTAGTCATGAACGAAGCCGCCACGACCACCCCATCAATGAAATTATGAAAGGCATCACCAACTAAATTCATAAAAACCACCGGATGAGGATGTTCTCTTGAAGTAGAAATATGGCAATGCCTCCAGGCAATAAATTTTTCCAAAACAAAAAAAGCTAAAATTCCTGCTAAAACCGCTAAAGAAAAATTCAAACCATAACCTAAATCTTCAATCGCTTCCGGCAAAAGATGAAAAAAAGCTCCCCCCAACATGCCCCCGGCGGCAAAACTTACCAGAAAGAATAAAATCTTTTGTAAGTTTTCCTTTTTAAAAGCCAAAAAGAAAACTCCCACAAAAGAAGTTAAACTAATAATAAAAACACTCAGTAAGGAAAATAACCAGATCATTTTTTAAAACTTAAAGCTTTTAGTCTTTTTTCGTATTCTAACATAATCCGTTCTCGGCAATCTTTTGGATGAAAAAGAATACGACCTCCCTCAACCACTTCCGTGGTCCTTTTGGCATCCATGTATCTTAGTTGGAGCCTTTTGACTAGGCTTTCCAATTGGGTAAGTATTTTTGTGCCCATTGATTGGCCTTTAAAAACTTTTGATAAGTCCTTTCTCTCTCCCACAAAAGTTTGGCTTGAAAAACTTCATGAGCTGAAAACAAATTCTGTTCTTTTTTGGGAACTTGCAAATAATTTTCTGCCAAAAACATATTTAAACAAATTTTATCTTCAACCTCTTGATCTTTAGGATGGCGGCGATTGGCCACCAATTCCACCAAAAAAACAGTGAGTAATCTCGTTAACCATAAACGGTTTTGACTGGTGACAATCAACAGATCAATGTCATCTTTTTGTTCAGCATTGCTCATCGCTAAATTGCCAGTCACCGCCACCATTTTAATAAAAGGGATTAATTTTAAATATTTGGCGACTTGCTTAGCAATTTTTAATTTGTTTTGGCTCCACCTAAATCTTTTTTGGCGGATTTGGACAATCTTTAGCCGCTTTTTGAGGAAGAAAAATTGACCATCTTGAGTAACTTCCTTGGTTTCTGTTAAAGCTTTTTCCAAATCATTAATTGAAGCTTTTGTCCCTATTAAAAATTGATGCAACTCAGGCAAAGTTAAAGGGTAATCAAAAACATCAGCATAAGACAGTGTTTTTAGAATTGCTTTTTGAAGCTTAATCATCTACTTCACAGTATAACTACCCAGTCCGTATTGTGAAAGCAGTTGGCTGACTCCTTGTTCGGTGGTGGTCAAAATTTCCTTGGCTTGTCCCCCTGAGTTAACCGCATTGACCGCATCTTCAAAATATTTAATCATCCGGTCATTGATCCCATTGTCAAAAGTTCGAGAACATAAATACCAAGTTTTAGCTTTCGAGGCCTGGTTCACAAAAGGAGCCACCAAAGCATTGTTAGTAATCGTGTTAGCCATATCTATTCTTGAATAAGGCTCGCCAAACAAACGAACTTGTGATTGACCCTGATAAAGTTTTTGCATCGTTTGAGAAGAAGATAAAAATTTCAAAAACTCCCAAGCTTCTTTTTTCTGCTGGCTTTTTTTGGCCACTCCCTCAACCCAAAAAGAAGCCCAGGCCAAATCGGTGCCCGGTAATTGTGGAACGGGTACCACCCGAAAATCCAAATTAGGATTAAGGTTTTTAATTTCAAAAACATCCCAGGAATAACCAAAATACATGGCGACTTTTCCGGTGGCAAAAGCCGCAGTGGAAGACGGCAAAGTTTCATCCCAAACCCGATCAGTGTTTTTAAAAATAGTAAAGTAGGTTAAGGCATCTTCGGCCAAGTTACTGCTTGGGCGAGATAAATCAACGCCGTTTTGGAGCATCATCAAACCTAAAATATCAGACCAATGATCAACATTACCGGTTGTCCCTAAAGCCACGCCGGCGGTTTGCAAACGACCAGATTCATCACGGGTCGTTAAATCCAAAGCCAGCTGTCTTAATTGATCCCAAGAAGTGGGCGGTGTTTTCCCGGCCGCTTGAAAAATTTGCTGGTTGTAAAACAAAGCTAGGGTATCAACCTCCAACGGGATACCTAAATAATTTGAGCCGGAACGCAGATTTTCTTTGGCTACCGGATAAAAACTTTTTTCAAACTCAGCGGCGCTCATGACCTCGGCCGGAATAGCTTCTAGCTCATTTTTCAAGGCCGGTAACCAAGTAATGTGAAAGCGGAAAAGATCCGGACCTTCATTGCGGGCCAAAGCCGATTGTAATCTTTCCCGATATTCTTTCGGCGATTGTTGAGTGTATTCAATTTTCACATTAGGATGATCTTTTTGCCAATCAGCAATAATCCCCTGCATAACATTCTCCGGTTCCCACAAACCCCAATAGCGTAAAGTCACCTCTTTGGGTTTTTGCATTTTCGGCAAAACAAATTTAAAAAGAGCAAACCCCCCAAAGGCTAAAATTAAAAGGACCAGAAAAACCAAAAGGACTTTTTTCAAACCACCACCTTGAGGTTGGCTTTCTAAATTAAAGCTCGTGCTTGTTTCTAGGGGTGCTTTGACTTCTTGAAAACTGGGTAGTTCGGTTGGTTCAATCGGCGGCAGGGCAGAAGTCGGTGAAACTTCTGGTTCTGAAGGAGTTAACGGTGAATCAACGGGAGTTGTTTCTGAACCAGAAGGTGGTGGCGGCTCAGTCTTAAAAATCGGTTTGTTTGTCTCCAGCGGCCAAGAAGGAGCAGGTGGTTCTTCTTTCTTTTCCTCCCAAGGAGAACTAACATCAATTTCTTCTTTTTTCTCCTCTTCTGGAGGTAAAGGGGTTTGGTCGGTCATTGGTTGAGCTTGATCCTCTGAAGGAAAATTTTGGTCTGTCATGGGAGATTTAGGAAATTGATTTTGGTCAGGCATTAATCTGATGTTATCATATACAAGATGAAGAAAAAAGTGCAAGTCCTAACTTTTAAACCCTTAACTCCACATCAAAAAATTTTCTTTTGGCTGGGGGGAAGCCTTGGGGCTTTAGCCATTCTCACCATGAGTTGTTATCATTTTGCCTACTGGCATAAAATCTATCCCGGAGTGAAAGTCATTGGCTACCAACTTGGTAATCAAACCCTAAGTCAAGCCCAACAAAAAATTATCTCTTTAACTAAAGATTTCCCAAACACCATTGACTTAAAAACCGAAAAACAAAACTGGACAATTGATTTAAACAAAGCTGAATTTAAATATGATCCCCAAGCCACAGCCCAAAAAGCCTACCAAATTGGCCGGGGCAACAAACTGATAAACAACTTTCAAACCAAAATTAAAAGTTGGCTTAAAGGCAAAAAGATTAATTTAGTTTATTCTCTTGATCAAAATCTCCTAGACAGCCAGGTGGCGACCATCGCTGCTCAAATTTACATTCCGGCCATTGAGCCAATAATTAAAATTATTCCCCCAGTTTCTTTAAAAGAAAAAGACCAAATCCAAATTGAACAAGGCAAAGACGGCCAGGAACTGGATAAAAGAAAACTCTTTTCTCTGATTAATTATCAGCTCTCCATGGCTAATTTTGAACCCATTCAACTCCCCATCATTTACATTTCTCCTCTTTTAACCAGCGAGCAGGTGGAAAACACCCGCCAGCGCGCTGAAAAATTCTTGGGGAAAAAACTTATTCTGACTTCTGAAGAAACCCGCTGGGAACTTAAGGAAACAGATTTAATTGAACTTCTTTCTTTTACTAATGGTTTCGACCAAGATAAAATGGCCAGCTGGTCAGCTAATCTGGCAACAGCTATTAATCACCCGCCGCAAAATGCCACCTTCCAATTTACTGAAGGCAAAGTGACTGAGTTTCGTCCTGGCAAAGACGGCCAAAACTTAGATCAGAAAAAAACTGTTGATTTGATCGCCCAAAGTCTCGTCAAGCTAGAACAAGGAAAAAAGGAAATCAACGCCAGCTTGCCGATAATTTCTCAGCCACCAGAGATTAAAACAGCTGAAGTTAACACTCTGGGTATTAAAGAAATGGTTGGCCGCGGTATTTCTTTCTTCAAAGGTTCTATCCCCAATCGAATTCACAACATCCAACTGGCTTCCTCACGCTTAAATGGGCTATTGATTCCACCTGGCGAGACTTTTTCTTTTAATCAAAAACTGGGCGATGTTTCTCAATCAACCGGCTATAAAGAAGCCTACATTATCAAAGAAGGTCGAACGATTTTAGGCGACGGTGGTGGTGTTTGTCAAACTTCCACCACTTTATTTCGCGCCTTTTTAAACGCCGGATTACCTATTATTGAACGTCATGCTCACGCTTATCGAGTTTCCTACTACGAACAAAACTCAGAGGTTGGTTTGGACGCGACCGTTTTTGACCCAACGGCTGATTTAAAAATAAAAAATGATACGCCGGCTCATCTTTTACTACAAACAAATGTTGATTTGAAAAATCAAAAATTGACTTATGAACTTTATGGAACAGCTGATGGCCGGAAGTCAACGATAAGTAAATCAAAAATTTGGGATCAAACACCTCCGCCGCCTGATTTATACCAAGACGACCCCACCTTGCCCCCAGGAATAACGAAACAAATTGATTGGAAAGCCTGGGGGGCCAAAGTCGCTTTTGACTATCATGTTGAAAGAAATGGGGAAATTCTCCAAAACAGAACTTTTTACTCTAATTATCGGCCTTGGCAAGCCATCTTTTTGAAAGGGCCAACCACTCCCTAAAATGAAAATTCTAGGAATTGAAACCAGTTGTGATGAAACCGCCGCGGCGGTCGTTGAAGACGGCAGAAAAATTTTAACGAATGTGGTCGCTTCTTCAGTAGAACTTCACCAAAAAACCGGTGGCATTATTCCGGAAGTCGCCGCCAGAGAACAATTAAAATATATCATTCCGGTTATTGAAGAAGCGATCAAAAAAAATCACCAAGACATTGAGGCGATTGCCGTAACCGCCGGACCGGGCCTGATTGGCTCACTTTTGGTGGGCGTGGAAACCGCTAAAACTTTGGCTTATACCTGGCAAAAACCTTTGATTCCCATCAATCATCTTCAAGCCCATCTTTACGCCAACTGGCTAAAGAAAGGTGATAAACCAAAGTTTCCCGCCATTGGTTTGGTGGTTTCCGGCGGACACACGGATTTGGTTTTAATGAAAAACCATCAACAAATAAAATGGTTAGGTGGCACCAGAGATGATGCGGCTGGTGAATGTTTTGATAAATGTAGTCGTCTTTTGGGCTTAGGCTATCCCGGCGGCCCAGCCATTGGTCAAGAAGCCATTAAAGTAAAAAGGGAAAAAATAATAAATAAAATGAAACTTCCCCGGCCAATGATTCATGATGACAATTTTGATTTTTCTTTTTCTGGTTTGAAAACCGCGGTCTTAAATGAAGTCAAAAAACAAAAAAACCCTGATCTTCCTTTTTTGGCTTATGAAATCCAGGAAGCCATCACTGATGTCCTGGTGGCTAAAACCAAAAAGGTGGCGGAGAAATATCAAATTAAATCTATTCTTTTGGCCGGCGGGGTTACCGCCAATCCCAGGTTAAGAGAAAAAATGACGAAAGCTCTTTTAGGCTACAATCTTTTTATCCCTCAAGTTCAACTTTGCACGGACAACGCCACTTTTGTTGCTGCTTGCGCCTTTTTTAATTTTCATCCAGTCTCCTTTTCTAAAATTCAGGCTGACTCTAGTCTCGAAATTGAAGAGGTGATAAAATGATGAGACATGGACAAAACCTACGATCCACAAAAAACAGAAGGTGAAATTTACGAGCTTTGGGAAAAAGGTGGTTGCTTTACTCCTCGGATTCCCTCGAGGCAAGCTCCCAAAAAGAAACCGTTTACAATCTTGCTCCCCTTACCTAACGCCAATGACCCAATTCATATGGGCCATGTTCTTTTTACAGTTGAAGATATTATGATTCGCTATCATCGAATGCTGGGTGAACCCACTTTGTGGCTTCCTGGTGCTGACCATGCTGGAATCGAAACTCAGTTTGTTTTTGAAAAAGAACTAGCAAAAAGTGGCAAAAGTCGGTTTGATTTTGATAGGCAAACTTTATATCAGATGATTGTCAATTTTGTGGAAAAAAACAAAAACATCAATCGCGACCAACTTAAAAGAATGGGCTTTTCTTTAGATTGGACCAGATATCACTATAGTTTAGAGCCGGAAATTGTCGAAAAAGTGCTCGAAACTTTTCGAAAACTCCATGCTAATGGCTTTGTTTACCGCGCCGGCAGGGTCGTAAATTACTGTACCCATTGTGGAACAGCCTTTTCCGATCTTGAAATCCGTTATCAAGAACAAGAAGACAGCCTTTATTATCTTGATTATGGAATAATTAAAATTGCAACTACCCGACCGGAAACGATCTTCGCCGATACGGCAGTGGCGGTTAATCCCAAAGATAAGCGATATCAAAAACTTGTCGGCCAAAAAGCCATTATCCCATTAGTAAATCGCGAAATCCCGATTATCACTGACGAACTCGTCGAGAAAGACTTTGGGACTGGTGCCTTAAAAATCACCCCTGCCCACGATTCAACCGACTTTGAAATCGGCCAAAAGCATCATCTCCAATCCCCAAGTGTCATCGACATATTCAGTGGTCGGATGGTTTATGAAAACATCGTGCCAGAAAAATATCAAGGCCTCTCTCCAAAAAAAGCTCGCGACCTGGTAGTGACCGACTTGGAAGCTGACGGTAAGTTACTAAAAACAGAGCCACTCACTCACTCTGTAGGTCATTGTTATCGCTGTGGGGCAGTAATTGAACCACTTATCATGCCTCAGTGGTATGTAAAGACAAAGCCGCTGGCGGCACCGGCACTCAAAGCAGTTCGTGAAGGTAAAACAAAAATTATTCCGAAAAAAAGGTTTGAAAAAATGTATTTTGACTGGCTGGAAAATATTCAAGATTGGAACATCAGCCGACAAATCGTCTGGGGACCAAGAATTCCGGTATGGTATAAAGTCAATAAAAATGAGCAAAAAATTTGGGTTGTCTTTTTAACTAAAAATAAAGAGATTAAACAAGGACCAATACGCCAACATTTTGAAGCCGGATTTACTCTCGATGAAATTACTCAGGGAATTCAGCGCGTTTACGTACCCCTATACGAGTCTGAAAAGAATCAGCCAGAAATTTTCGTCGGGAAAGAGCGGCCGAAAAAAGGCCAATGGATACAGGAAACGGACACTTTCGATACCTGGTTCCTTTCCGGGCAATGGCCCCTCACGGCTCTTGGCTATCCTGATAGCCCGGACTTTAAATACTTCTACCCCACCTCAGTTCTCGATACTCTTTGGGACATCCTTTTCTTTTGGGTTGGCCGGATGATGATGTTTGGCCTTCACCTGGCTAAAGATGTCCCTTTTAAAGTAATTCACATTCACGCCCGAGTGGTTGATGAAAAAGGCCAGAAAATGAGTAAAAGCAAATTTAATGTAATCAATCCGATTGAAATGGTTGAAAAATATGGCGCTGATGCTTTGAGGATAGCTTCAGTCTTTGGGGTGGCACCGGGTAGTGATATTTTTATTAGCGAAGATAAAATCCGAGCGATGCGCAATTTTGCCAATAAAGTTTGGAATGCCAGTCGTTTTATCCTTGACCATCAATCCCCAACCAAAAATTCATCAAAAACAAAACATTCTGACGATAAATGGATCTTGGCAGAAACAAGAAAGGTGGTCAAGCAAGTCACCAGCCATCTTAACCACTATCGTTTTGATTTAGCCGCCGACAACATTTACCAGTTCTTCTGGCACACTTTTTGTGACCAATATCTAGAGATGACCAAAAAAAGAAGAGATGAAGCCCAGGAAACCCTTTTAGAAGTTTTGGCTATTAGTTTAAAACTTCTCCATCCTTTTATGCCTTTTTTGACCGAACAAATCTGGCAACTTGGAAAAAATCAAAAATTTTTCAGTAAAGAAGCTTTAATCATTTCCCCATGGCCAAAAATATAAATAACATTAAAGCCACTATCAAAAATAATCTTATTAAAAACCCTCATCCTTGGGTTTTAAACAAAATTAAGTTTATTCGTCGGACAAGTAAGCCCTTGGCCGCCAGAGCGAATCACTGGGGTGGCCCAATCGGGATCGCTTTATTTATCTTTTTATTAATTGGTTCTTTTTTGTATCCTCAAAACGAAATCCAAATTTTGAAAATCCGTCTTTTAAGAAATAATAATGATTTGAAAACTCATTTGGCTTTGGCCGAACAACTTTTGGCCAATAACCAATTTAAGGAAGCCGAAGAGGCTCTTCAGTTGGCTCAAAATCTCCAAGTTAAAAACTCACCTAATTCAAAAGTTCTTGGGGAAACAACCAATTCTCAAATTCAGGCTTTATGGCAAAAGAAACATTATGCCAACCCACAGGATATAAAAAAATTAATTACTCTCTGGGAGAAAATTGTGGCGGAAAAAAGCAACTACCGTGATGGTTATCTGCAACTTGCCCTTTTAAACTACAAAATTTATGAAAACCAAAAAGCAATTGAATCTTTAAAAAAGGCTTTGGAGATTGATCCTAATTTTGCTGAGGCTAGAAAATTGGAGAAATTGCTTACTCAGCTTTAGTCTCTTCGGGTTTTTTCTCTTCTTCCTCAACTGGAGTTTCCTCTTGTGTTTCCTCAGCCGCTTCACCTTCAACAGCCGCTTCTGCCACTGGCGGAGGTGCAATTTCTTCCTTGGCTGGCGGTTCGATTTTTACCAAAACTTCTTTTTCGTCAGTTAAAATCTTCACTCCCTCTGAAACTTTGACACTCCCGACCAAAACTGTCTCATCAACAGCTTTTAATCCAGAAATATCAACTTCAATTTTTTCTGGTAAATCCGCCGGTAAGGCTTCAACTTCAACCTCAGATAAGGGTTGAATTAAAATACCGATCTTGTCTTTAATGGCTGGTGATTCACCAATTAATTCCACCGGAACCTTGGTCGTTACTTTTTCTTTCAAATCAACTTGATAAAATTCAACGTGAAGAGGAGTTTCCTCAACCGGGTGGAACTGGACATTATGAATCAAAACCGGGCGGGCTTCTTTTTCATCAGCCACTTTTAATTCAATTAAACTCGTTTCCCCTGCTTCTTTGAAAACCGGCAAAAATGATTTGGCTTCCAACTGAACAGCTAATGATTTTTCTTTCTTGCCGTAAATATTGGCCGGCAAAATCCCCTGCTGACGCAAAGCCCTGACCTTGCGGCCGGTGACTTTTCTTTTTTCGACTGTCAATTTAATTTTTTCTTTTTTCGTGGTCATTGGTTTTAATATCTTATCATTTCACCAGATTAATTTCAAACACCAAATCCTGATTAAACTGAGGATTAAAAATGATTCCCTCTGAGCCTTGGCTAAACTTCATTTGTCTTGATAAGGCTGTGGTTCCTGCCGGCGGTACAAACCAAAAACTAAATGACTGGTCTTCAATCCCTGGTTGTTTTTGCAAAAGCAACTGATAATTTTCTGATTCTTCTGTTTTTTTGGCAAGCTGATAAGTTATTTCCACCGAACGGTTTTCCTGGATAGGCACTTCCAGTAAGAAACCAAAAACTTGAAGGTTATGTTCTTCTTTAATTTCTTTATCTTGAACTTTCTTTGTTTCTCCGGTCAAAGGGTTTTTAATATTAATGCCTAAAAGTTCCGTTTGCAAAGGTGTATAAATTCTTACATAACTTTTATAGCGGCCGGCGGGAAAAGCTTCTGAGGTGGAATTGTTTTGGTAATCCAAACGAAGAGTTTCTTTGACCACTCCCCCTTCCTCAACTTTAACTTGGTGAGAAAAACTTCTTTTAAGAAAGAAATTGGCTTTGTTGATACCGACATTGGCTTCGGCCACCATTAAGTAATCCCCAAAACATTTTTCCGTCTGGCATTGGTTGTCTTTCAGCTCGCCTGACCAACCCAAATCACTGATGATTTTCTGGGCTTCTTCATCTTTTAGCCAAACCAGGAAGTCTTTGCTTTTAAGAATCGGATGAAGATTTTTAATAAGATTAAACCAGATTTTCTCATCGCCTTGTTTAATCTTGTCAAACAAAACCCGGGCCGCACTGCCTAAGAAATCTTGTTTTTGGGTTGAGCCAGGAAAAAAATTAATTTCTGAATAATATTCAGCTCTTTCAAAAAAATTGTCCGCACTAATTTTTTCCTGATAATCAGGCAGTTGAATTTCCCCGACGGATTGGAGAACTTTTTGGGCCAAAACCAAGTCAATGCCCATCACCCCATCCACCGAACGCCCCATTTCTTTATCAAAAAACCAGGCCGCTCGAGCGGCCGAAGAAGGAAAATCAGGATCCCAATTGGCATCCCGTAAATACCAGCCGGCTTCGCCTAAATATTTTTTCAAATCCGCCGGTGGCTCAACATGACCTTTAAGCTGGCCGTCAGCGTTATAAACATCCTTCACTTCAAAATCAAGCAACTGCCCACCTTCAAAAGTTAAAAGGCCGTAGGAACCAATAAAGCCACCGGTAGGCCTCAATTCACTGTTGTTTTGGAAAAGGACTAAATAACTTTGTTTTTTACCTAAGCCAAAAAGTTCTGGCAAAAGCTCAACTCCCTTTCTTGTCTGAATAATTAAACTCCTCACTTCTTTAATTTGTTCAGCTCTGGCATCTTGACCAAATTGGCTTTCAGCCAAAGAAAGCTGACGGAAACTTTCATCTAAATCTAGTTTTATTTCTGTTAACAATTGAGAAATATCCGCCGGTTGCTTTTGAAAAACCACCCCCAAAAGCTCTTTCATTTTTAAGGAGGCTTGAAGAAAACTGGTCAAACCCTGAGCGGTGGTTTTCCCCAAATCAAAAAGCCGGCTGACTTTGTAAATCTTCTCTTCTCCTAAAAAACCTAAAATCTCAGCCAGTTGATTAACTTGTTCATTCCCTTTTTGAAAAAAACTTTGGGCCAAAAAAGCCTTGTTTTCTGCCTTAACCAAATCCCCGGCCAAAACGGCTGTTTGGGCTTGTTGCAAACTTTTGGTACCAAAAAAGCCCCAGAAGGCCACGGAAGTTAAAGGAAAGGTCAAAGCTAAAACCAGAAAAATAATTATCATCATCAAAAAACGATTTGAGTTTGGCGAGGAAGAAGGATTATTTTTTTTCTGACTAACTTCTTTTTTTTCTTTTTCCAAAGATTTCCCCAAAAAGGCTTCAACCTGTTGTAAGCCTTCGGCTAGATTAATTTTAGCCTGCCAGCCCAATTCTTTATTCTCATTGGCGAAAGAAAAAAATTTCCCATCAGTTCCCACCCCAAACATTGCTTTCAATAAACCATAAATAAAGTCAGAAACAAAGATCGGCTTAAAGTTTGTATCTTTAAGCAGGCTTAATAAATTTTGATAAAGGGCCCTATTCATCCCTGGGCCATAAACTTCATTAAAATGAACAACTCTTAAATTAAGTTTTTTCTCCTGAGCCAATTGTAGAATTTTATTTTCCAAGGAGCTTGACTGAGGAAAAGATTTTAAGGCAATTAAAATTTTTGTTTTCCCTTCAGCAAAATTTAAAATCTCTTTAATTGCTTCCCATTGAAAACTGAAAAAAAATAAATAATCAAAATTTTTTAATTTTTCTTTTTTGAAAGAAGCGTTGTCTTGAAAAACAACTTGGCAACCATAAAAAGAAAGAGCTTTTTCAAAAAAAGATTGAATAAAATTTTCGGCATTAATAATTAAGGCTGTTGGTTTATTTTCGATTTCACCAACTTTTTGAAAAATGTTTTTCATAAGAAAAGCAAAAGATAAATTTTAAAATCTCTGATGTGAAAAGCTAAGAAAACTTTTTGTCTAAAGTTTGATTAACTAAAAAATCGGCATGATAATTTTTCTGGCGTGGAATAAAATGATAAAAAATCTTTTCATTAATTTCTTTTTCTAAGGACCTTACTTTAATAATTAAATTTTTTAATTTTGCATCTTTAATTTTAAAAAAACCATTTAATTGATTGACGACTAAATTAGAGTCAAGAAAAAAATCAATTTGATTATTTAATTTTTCTTTCATTTTAAAATTATTTTTCAGCCAAGTTAAGGCTTCAATCACCGCCTGATATTCAGCGACGTTGTTGGTTGTTTGCCCAATACATTTACCTTGCTCTACTAAAATTTGACCATAAGTGTCTTTAATAATAAAACCAATGGCTGCCGGACCAGGGTTGCCTCTGGCTCCACCATCAGTAAAAACAACAAGATTATTTTTCTTCATTAAAATATTTTGCCTCTTTTTCTAATTAAACTGATTAAAGTTTTCGGCGCTCCCCTAAAAGTGGGGATAATTTTAATCAAGCGAAAAATGAAAAAGCTGGTAATAACTAAAGTCAGCCCCTCAGTCAAGACCGTTACCATGGCTGCCCCGTAATAAGAAAAGTGGGGAATAACCAAAAGATTTAGCAAAACATTAAAAGCCAGAGCGCTCGTAGCCACTAAAAAATACCAACGCTGTTTGCCTAAAGCCACCACCGTGTAGCCGGTTAAATGGTTAAAATAACTTAAGAAAATAGCTAAAGATAAAATCCTGATCACGGAAGCTGAGGGGGAAAATTCTACAAAGCGTTCTTGGGTAATGAGTCTAATTATCAAAGGCGAAAAAAGAAAAGCAAAAAGAAATGCCCCCAAACCCATCATTAAAAGAATATCAAAAGACTTCTGATAAATCACTTTTATTTTTGCTTGCCATTTTTGCAAATCACCATATCGGGAAAGCACCGGTAAAAGTGAACTCATCAAATAGGCCGCCCCTAAAATCAAGACATCATAAATTCGGTAGGCCACGGCATAAATCCCCACCGCACTACTCCCTTTTATGAAGCCCAACATAATTGTGTCAATTTTATTATCCAAAGTCAAAAGCAATAAAATCGCGCCCATCGGCAATGATTCTTTCAAAAAATCCTTAATGAGTGGCCAATGAATTTGAAATTTAAACTTAATGGCCTTAACTGCCAAGATGGCCGTTAAAATCACCGCCACCACATTAGCCAAAACCACCGCGATAATTAAATAAACCAAACCCAACTGAGACTTAATAAAAAACCAGGAGATTAAAAAAACCAAAAGACTGGCTACAATATCGGCCATGGCCAATTTATAAATTTGGAGTTTAGTTTGGAAAATAATCCCAAAAGAGGCCTTAAGGGCAAAAAGAATTAAAATCAAAGAGCCAAAAAGAATTCCCTGACGAACCAAAAGTTCCTGAGCTGTTTTTAAAGGTAAACAAAAGGAAGCCAACAACATTAACAAGCCACCCAATAAGGCCAAAACTAAACGAACCAAAAAAATATTACTTAAAATCAAACTTTGTTTTTCTTCATTTTTGGCCGCCTCTCTTACTCCAATGGTAGCGGTTCCCCAATCGGCAAAACCGCCAAAAAGAACCACCAGAGTCAAAACATACATATAATTGCCATAACCCTCAGAACCTAAATATCTGGTCAAAATAACCATTGTCAAAAAACCAAAAATAATCGTCACTCCTTTAGCGGCAATTTGAACAATGGTGTTTAAGGCGACTTTTTGAGAAAGATGCATTGTTTTAATAATAAACTAAGGGCTTAAATTTTAGAAGACCAAGCTAAGCCTAAAACCAAAGCCAATAAAAGTTGTCCCGGCTGTAAAGTCAGCCAGTAATGATCAGTCAAACCTAAAAGTAAAATGGCCATTAAAGCCATTAACAAAGGAAAATTAATCCAGAGCGATGGTTTTAAAAGTCTTTTGAAAACCAAGATTAAAAGCCAGAGAAAAATTAAAAAGCCAACAGCGCCGGTTTCCGAAAGAAGAAGAAGATAGAGATTATGAACTGGCTGCAGCCAATAAGTAAAACCGGTCACTGGCCAAAATTCCGGTAAGCGTACAATAAAATTATTTAAGCCGACTCCTGATAAGGGAGAAACTTTAACCATTAATAAAGCCGCTTTCATGAGTTGCACTCTTTGGAAAAAGGCTTCGTTGGTGGAAAAATGGGGGAGTAAGTAAAAAGCCAAGATTAAAAGTATCAACCAAAAACCACCAGCCAACCAAAAAAGCTTTTTTGGGATTTTACTTTTCCCTAAAAAGAAAAGAGAGGAAATCAAACCCAATAGCCAAACCGAGCGGGAAAAAGAAAGGACAATGGCTAAAATCACTACCAATAAATAGCTTGTGAATAAAAACTTATTTTTTTGAAAAAGATAAGGGATGGTTAAAATCAAACCCACTAATAAAAAGCCGGCCAAGACATTAGGGTGAGGAAAAGTTCCATAAGGCCGCATGATCAGTTGTCCATTAATAATCGCCTTGGCAATTCCAGGGGTAGCAATATTAAAAGTTCGTTCACCCAACCACCAGAAAAAACCATTTAAGGAAGCTTGTTTAAAAAATTGGGCGATGGCGATCAAAGAAGAATAAAAAACCGCCAAGGAAAGAGGCAGAGCAATCCTTGACAGACAATCATAATTTTGAGCGACATAAAAAGCCAGCAGGCTTAATTCTAAAATTTTTATGAATTGATAAAAAGCTGCCCCTTGGTTTTGGGCTAAAAAAGCATTGGCTAAAAGAAAAACAAAAATGGCCACCACCCACCAATAGGTTTTAAAACTCCTGAAGGGGGAGAATTGTTTTTTTAAAAATTTTTCTCCCAACCAAAAGAATAAAATGGCCAAGACTAAAAGATCAGTTAAAAAGAAGGTTGGGGATAAATAATCAACTCTTAAGCCTAAAACAAAACTTGAGGCTGGCCAAAAGTGGCGTCCCAATTGAAGAGGCAGGAGAAAAATGAATAACCAAAAAAACTTTTGGTGAAGTTTCATTTCGTTAGAAAAAGGTTCTCGCTGAAAGCGAGGTTCTTATTAACTTAAACTTTCGGTTTAATAACGACGTGTCGGTCCCGGCCTTCACTTTCGGAAATTGTTTCCACTTCTTGATCATCTATTAAAGCCAAATGAATAATTCTTCTTTCCGCTGAAGACATGGGTGGCAAGCTCTGAGAAGTTCCGGAGAATTTAACCTTTTGGGCCAAAGACTTGGCCATATTGGTGAGACTTTCCTCTCTTTTTTCCCGGTAATCACCAACATTAACCAAAACTCTCGTCCATTCGCCGTTTTTTTTAAAACCTATCATGGTAATTAATAATTGCAGGGCCTGAAGAGCCTGACCATGATAGCCAATTAAAATCCCTGGTTCATCGGTGGTGAGTTGGATAGCCACCCCATCCTCTTCTTTTTTAATCTCAAGACCAACTTTAGTTTCCAATAAAGAAAAAAGCTCGTTGGTTATTTTTTCAAAAGTTTTAGTTTTATCAGCCATGGTTCAACCCCTCCCCAACCACTAACAAAATATTGCTGGATGGCGGTAAAGAAAGAAAAGATAAACCAGTAAAGAATTAAGCCTGAAGGAAATGAATAACCGATAAAAATCGTCATTAGGGGAAATAAATAAAGCATTTGGGATTGCATGGTGGTGGCCATATCATCAGACTTGGTCTCGGTTTTCTCCGCTTCTTTTTGGGCTTTGGCCACAGCCGGCTGCATCATCTTTGAAGAAATAAATTGAACCAGAGCGGCCAGGATTAAAAAAAAGCCAGGTAAAGGAAAAGATAAACCAGGAAGGCGAAAAACATCAGGTTTGGCTAAATTTAACCAGAAAAATTGAGTGTTAATAACCGTTCCTTCCGTGAGTTTTAAAGAAGGATATAAAACTTGATTTAAGCGGGCAATGACATCCCCATCTGCTTTTAAAACATGAATAAAAGCCTGGTAAAGAGCAATGAGAATAATTAACTGCACAATTTGGGGTAAGCAGCCAGCGGCCGGGTTGGCGCCATGCTGGCGATAAAGTTCCAGTTGAGCTTTAGCAAATTGTTGTTTATCATTAACATACTTCTTTTTTAATTTCGCTATTTCCGGCGCCAATTCTTTCATTTTTTTGGCGGCTTTCAAAGAAGGCATGGTTAAAGGAATTAAAATGGCCCGGATGACCATCGTCAAAATAATAATCGCCCAGCCTAAATTGTGGAATAGAAATTGATAAAAGAAAATCAGGGCGTTAACCAGTGGGTGATAGAGGAATAGGTTCCAAATTTGAGACATTTTTTTGTTTTAAATTTTTATTTTAGAGGGAGGGAATCAAGACCACCTTGGTGCCAAGGATGACATTTAAAAATTCTTTTTAATCCCAACCGACTTCCTCGCATTATACCATAACGGCTAATGGCTTGATAAGTATATTCCGAACAAGTTGGCTGGAAGCGACAAGAAAGATGCCAGCTTAATAAAAAGGGGGTCTTTTTCTGATAAAAGCGGATTAATTTTAAAATTAATG
>Ga0268277_1000418_pt1 | contig 34483 bp, 34 predicted proteins | sample saktaG_5_FD_190132 | JGI IMG/M metagenome (GOLD analysis project Ga0268277, IMG submission 190132) | Saline water microbial communities from Sakinaw Lake, British Columbia, Canada - sak_2010_1_5_50m | ecosystem: Environmental > Aquatic > Non-marine Saline and Alkaline > Saline ... | reverse complement strand
TGCTTCTTCATTGGTTATGAGATACCATTTCCAGAATATTTCTACATTATCATTAATCCTTACCTGCAAAGGAACAGCAAAATCTTTTATACTCCTCAATGCAACCCTCACAATAGGGTCTGCTATTTTATCCCTCAAAATTTTCTTCTGCATTAACAAGTCATAAGCTTTTTTGTCTTTTTCGTGAAGGTTTTTTGCAAAATCCTGAAGCTTTGATTCCTGGCCAGGCAAGTAATAAAGAGGAGTGCTTCCAAATTTAATATTAGAAATTTTAAGAACCTTATTTGAGACAAGCTCTGAGAGCGTTGCAGAGGCAATCATTATATCTGTTCCAATAACCTTTGCTATTTGTGCAGGTATGACAGGACCCTTAATCCTTATTGTTTGTATGATACTCTCTCTATTATCCATAAAAAAAATATCACAGAAGAAGTTTATATACTTTGTTGTTTAATTATGGCCTGATCCATTTAATTTCATAATAGGTTACATCCCCTTCATTATCAACTATACCAATCATTAAGCGTTTTTTTGTGGAATGAGCTACCCTATTTTTAGCAGCAAAATCATACCAGGTTAAAGCAGAGCCCTCATGAACTGGATAAATAATCCACCTTGCATGGTCTTCTCCTGGCTTTACGCCCCTGTCATAAACCCTGAAATCTGCGCCAAACTTGAGTGCTGTTTTTATTATGTATCCCCTATCACGGATGTCTTTGAAAACACAGTACCTTATCCAAAAGTTTGGTTCGACCCTTTTTGTTTTTTTTATGAAATCATCAGAAGAAACATTTTTCTTCCTGTAATCCTTTATTAAAAGCTTATTTTTTTCCATCAGATACAATGCTTCTAATAATGACAACTGAATCTTGCCGTCCTCAAGAAGATTTCCAAATCTGCTCTGGTTGTAGAACTCATGTGCAGCATCAGTATTTTCTGTCAATACTCTTTCCCTTGTCAAAGTTGCTTTAACCTTTTTCTTCTTTTTCTTAGTTTCTGTTTTTTTATTAATAATTTTGTTTAATTTTATTTTATTAAGCATAAATTATGGGAACCTGTTTTTGTTTAAAAACCTTTAGTTTTAAGGATTATTTTCTATATTGAAAATAAATAAACAATACAAAATCTTAAATATATTAAGATAACCCTTCTTGTTAAGATGCAATTGACATTTTTAGGGACAAGTGCAATGGTCCCGACCAAAGAGAGAAACCATTCATCTGCTTTAATTAGCTACGGCTCTGAAGGCATTTTAATTGATTGCGGTGAAGGTACGCAAAGGCAGATAAAAATAGCAGGGATAAAGCCATCAAAAGTAACAAAAATACTAATAAGCCATTGGCACGGCGATCATGTTCTTGGTATTCCTGGATTGATACAAACCCTTGCAAAAAATGGATATGACAAGGTTCTTGAAATATACGGGCCAGAGGGAACAAAAGAAAGGATGGCAAATATGTTCAAGGCATTTTCCTTTGAGGATAAAATAGAAACAAAAATTTATGAAATCACAAAAAAAAGATTTTTTGAAGGAAATGATTTTTTTCTGGAAGCGCTTCCTCTTGAGCATGGGATTATCACAATAGGCTTCAGTTTTACTGAAAAAGATAAAAGAAGAATAAGTGTTGATGTAGTAAGAAAGATTGGTATTCCAGATGGTCCATTATTAGGCAAGTTACAGTCAGGCAAGAGCATAACCTTTAAGGAAAAGAAAATAACCCCTGAGCAGGCAACTTATGTTGTTAAGGGCAAGAAACTAAGCTTTATAGCAGATACAGTGCCATGCAATAATGCATTGGAGTTGGCAATGAATTCTGATATTTTAGTTTGTGAAGCAACATATGCAGATAATCTTAAGGAAAAAGCAGCCGAATACATGCATATGACATCAAAACAAGCTGGTTTATTGGCTAATCAGGCAAAAGCAAAAAAGCTTATCCTGACTCATTTCAGCCAGCGCTACAAAACAATGGGAGAAATAGAGGATGATGCAAAGGATGTTTTCTCAAACACAATCTGTGCCTATGACTTCATGAAAATAAAAATATAATTAGTTAGAATCTCTTAAATAAAAATTAAATTATATTACATATGCCCTGTGTGTGCTCTTTTTTTGTTATTTTTAACAATTTTTTCTAGAACTTCATTGCTGTCAATACCAAGCATTTCACACAGACCTAAACAATAAACCATTAAATCTCCAACAGAATCTATTATTTCTTCCTTATTGTTAATTTCCCTAGCAGGCTTTTTATCACTGTTCTTATAAGCTCTTGCTAACTCCCCTAATTCCTCAGTCATTAAAATGATTTCTTTTCCAACATCTGAAACATTAAATCCTTTGTTTAGTTTGTTTTGATAAATCTCTTTTTGTAATTTGGATAAATCTACCATAATAACTCTTTAAGATAAATAAAATTATTTTGAGGCCAGCTTTATATCACTTGCCTTAACTGTCTTTCTTCCAGCATGTACTGCAAGCTTTACAGCATCTGTGGCTATCTCTTCTGCTATCTCTTCTAAAGCATTCTTTAATGCTGCCTTTGCCTTGTCAGAAACCCTCTCAGCACCGCATTTTTTCATTATTTTCTCCATCGCGGCCAAAGGAATAAGTCTTTTTCCCATTTTTTCCACCCCAAAATAGTTGATTTGTTTTAATAAGGTGAAAATGAGCTTTATATTTAAGTTTTTTGTTTTTTTAGGTTGTGTTAGACAAAAAGATGATTTATTTAATAAATAAAATGGTAAATAAGGGTAAATAAACCCTCATAATCATAAAAAAGCATAAACTCCTTTCAAAAAGTATTTATGTAAGCATTAATTAAAAATTTACATGAGCAGGAAATCAAAGGGGATAAATGCCGAGCGCGAATTAGTTCATATGTTTTGGAATACAAATGAATGGTCTGCTATAAGAGTAGCAGGTTCTGGAAGCAGCCCTTTTCCATGTCCTGATGTTCTGGCTGGAAATAGGATAAGAAAACTTGCTATTGAATGCAAGACAGTTAATGCTAAAAACAAATACCTTTCCAATGAGGATATAAATCAATTAAATAAATTCTCAGCTGTTTTTGGCGCAGAACCATGGATAGGGGTTAAATTTAAGTCTGACTGGTTTTTTCTTAGCATAGATGACTTAAAAAAGACAGAAAAAGGTTATGCTATCTCTAAAGAACTTGCAAAGAACAAAGGCATGATTTTTGAGGAATTAGTGGAAAAATAGGTTTTTTTCGATACAAAAACGAAAGTTTTATAAACCCTTTTCCCCCATATATACTATGTTAATCCCATTCTGAACGGAAATATGCGATTGTCTAATAAAATTATAGAAGCCACTATTGTTGACGTAGCTGGCGAGGATGTGCTTCCAATAGTTGATTATTTAAAAAACAAAAAGAATATCTCTGAATTTAAGATAGCAGAGGTAATAAAAAAAGAGATAAATACAACAAGAAACATGCTATATAGGCTACAGGAAGCAAACCTTGTTTCTTTTATCAGAAAAAAAGATAAGAAAAAAGGATGGTATATCTATTACTGGACATTCAAGCCAAAGATGATAAAATATATTATTGTTAGCCTAAAAAAGGCAAAGTTAGCGAAGCTAATGGATAGGATAACAAGAGAAAAGAGCAGCCATTTTTTCATATGCCCAAACAAATGCATAAGGCTTGATTTTGAGCAGGCAATGAATTTTGAATTCAAATGTCCTGAGTGCGGGGAAATAATGCATCAGGAAGATAACACAGAAAATATAACCCTAATTGAAGAGGAAATAAAAAAGATTAAAGAAGAATTAAAATAAATGCTTTCTGAACATCCATTTGTTATTAGCTTTAATTTCCTGTATAAATATGTGTGGCTTATAAATGCCAAATTCTGAAATAATGCCTGATATCAAACTAGGATTAACTTTTTCAAATGCAAAATTATTCACAGTGACCCCTTTAGGTGGATTTTTCCATATTTCATTTCCTTTTCTCTTCTCAATATTCTCTTCATAACCAAAAACTGTTTCTGTATCAAATTTCCATGAATCAGCGCATACATAAACTGGAATATCATACTTATTGGCTATCTCTGCATAAAGCTCAGAACCAATTTTATTAATTACCTTGCCTTCTGTTGTTATTGCATCAGCTCCAATTAGCATTAAATCTGCTTTCTTTAAAGCAAATCTTGCTGCAGCATCAACAAAGTGTGTTACTGGAATGCCTAACTTTGCAACTTCCTTAGCAGTTATCCTCCCTTGGTATAATGGCCTTGTTTCTGTGTTATGCACTTCAAATTTCTTTCCCTGCTTTTTTGCTTCTTTTAGGATTTCAAGTATTGTTGATGAATGGCAATGAGTAAATACAACTGTTCCATTCACAATTTTCTTAGAGCCTATTTGTGCTATTATTTTTTGGTTTTTATCAAATCGCTCCAAAACATCATCAACCTTTAGGCAAACAGCATTTGCCAACTCAACAGGATTGTCATAGTCAAGGTCATGCAAAACATAATTTAATGCATTCCTCATGCATGGCTCGGTTGGCCTGCTTAAGAAAAGAAGATTTTTTGCGTGATAAACATCTGCTAAAATTCCTGAAACATTTTTGGCTTTAGATAATTTTACAACTTCTTTTAGTGATTTTACAGCCTCTTTAGCAACACTTTCTGCACCCTGAACCTTTAGGTTCCTAATTCTCTCTACAGTTTTCTTTAAACTCATCTTTCAAAGAAATTATTTCCTCTTTTTGCTTTTTTTACTGGATCCTCTTACTTTAAAGAGAGATTCAATTTTTCTTTCTTCAGTTATAATCTGATTAGTAATCCTCACCAGGTTTTCATCCATTCTTGCAATTCTCCTTTCCAGCAGAACAAGAATCCTGAGAAGATATAATATTGCAGCTAAAGCTCCCAATACAACCCATAGAATAGCTGTTTCTAATGCCATTTTACCACCTCTTTTAAAACCTTTTTATTATAATAGCTTCTTTATATAAATAGTTTTTGGATTTTTGTTCTAAATAACCCTTCGTTATTTCCAAAAGATTTAAATATAACTTAACCATTTTAGATATCATTAAAGATTATAAATAAAAATTATACAAAGGGTGGGATGCAATGGCTGAAGAAGATAAAAAATTCTCAAAACAATTAATAGGCAAGATTGTTGTTAGCAAGACCGGAAAGCGCTTTGGTGAGGTTGGCGATATAATATTTGAAACAAGATCTGGTGAGCTTATTAATATCGTTTTAGGCAATCCAACAACCTATACTGAAAAATTAGAGCTTGAAAAAAACAAGGAAAACCAAATATTAATTCCATTTAGTGCAGTCATAGCTATTGGGGATTTTGTTGTCATAGCAGAAGAGGATATAATCTAATTCTTTTTAAAATAAATCTTAATTTTAAAGAATATGCTAACACTATATAGTTTAGTTATCTATTCTCAAAATTTTCCATTCATAATCGCTCTTACCCCACGCTAGTGCAGGGGTTCCTGACAATACTAATTCTTTTTCAGGTTTTACATATTCGCGTACTTTATTTAAATTAAACCTATTCTCATAAAATCTTACCTCTAATGTTTTACCATATTCTCTTTCCTCTTTATTATGGTTTTTTAAAGAAATCTGATACCAACTGTACCCTGATTTCTCAGAACCAGCTTGTACTATTCCTTTTAATTGAGGGTTAGGAAAATAACATGAACTGAGAGATGCAACTAAACCCAAACCAAAGCCAATTAATAAAATCTTTTTTCCAACTTGTTTAACCTTTTGACCTATATCCATCTTAAATAAAAAGTATTTAATCTTTATAAACTTTTCTATCATGTAACTACTATTAAGTTTTAATTATGTTATTCTTAGTTTGATTTAGTATAAAATTCTTTGGGATAAATATTTAAACAATACCTATTTAGTGCTCTTTATGGAAAGCACAATATGGACTGAAAAATACAGGCCAAAAGATTTCTCTGATGTAAAGGGCCAGAAAGAAATAGTCAAAAGGGTAAAGGCTTTTGTTAAGCAAAAAAATATGCCTCACTTATTGTTTTCCGGGCCGGCAGGAACAGGCAAGACAAGCCTGGCTTTAGTAATATCAAAAAAGTTATTTGGTGACAGCTGGCATGAGAATATACTTGAATTAAATGCCTCAGATGAGAGGGGAATTGATGTTGTAAGAAACAAGGTAAAGGATTTTGCCAGAACAAGAGCAATTGGCGATGTGCCGTTTAAGATAATATACCTTGATGAGTCAGATGCCTTGACAAAAGAAGCACAGCAGGCTTTAAGGAGAACAATGGAAAATTACACAAGGACATGCCGATTTATTCTTAGCTGTAATTACAGCAGCAAAATTATTGACCCAATACAGTCAAGATGTGCTGTTTTCAGGTTTAAGTTTTTGAGCAAGAAAGAGATAATAGAAATTGTTGAGGGCATTGTAAAATCAGAATCATTGAACATAAGTGAGAAAGCAAAAGAGGCATTGTATGAAATTAGCAACGGGGACTGCAGGAGAATGGAAAATATTTTACAGAGTTGTGCAGCACTCTCAAATGAGATAACAGAGGAACTTATCTACTCAATGTCCTCTGTTGCAAGGCCTAAGGAAATCAAGGAAGTTCTGGAAACAGCTTTAAAAAACAGGTTTAAAGATGCAAGAAATAAATTATTGGATATAATGCTTGAATATGGTTTGTCTGGCTTTGATGTAATAAAGCAGATTCAGAAAGAAATACTAAACCTTGATATTGAGCCAAGAAAAAAGATGTTCTTGATAGACAAATGCGGTGAGATAGAGTTCAGGATGGTTGAAGGCTCTGATGAATTTTTGCAGCTAGAGGCGCTTCTAAGCCAGGTTACATTAACAGGAATAAAAAAAGAAAATTAAGGTGAATGTTTTACCAAAACCTGTGTTAATATATCTTCTTCATAATCATATTCTAATTTTATATTAACTGGTTTTTCAAAGTTTGTATTTGTTTCTGTATCCTGGGTGCAGGTTATCGTACGTTTTCCGCTATATAAAGTTATATAACCACTTGTAGCGCCACCATCTAAACCAACACAGCTTAAGCCACTCATTCCTGTATCAACGCTCACAAAAATCTTGTTTTCATTTGTCCTTGTATATTCACAGTTAGAATCTTTTTTATATATTCCCCCATTTCCCTTAGGTTCTATTGTAAACTGAAAATTAAACTTATTACTCCCTTTAGGAGTTTCTTTAAAGCTTGTAACCTGCACTGGTCCGCCTGAATTAAAAACAGCTTTCTCCTCAGTAATCTTGCAGATATCTCCTTCCTTGTCAATCTGGCCTTTTTTTACACAAAGCATTGAATTAACATTTGTTGCATAATTATAACAGACATCGGCCCTTATTGTATAAGGAGTGTTTCCAATTAAGCTTTCATGGTGATTTAATCCAGAAAATACCACATAAGTTGTTGTTCCTTCTATCTTGTTCCCCTCAGAATCCTTGTAAGTCTTTTCTAAGTCCTCATCAGGGTGTTTAACAAAATTTGAATCTGATAATCCAAATTCCGTTGGGTCAATTCCACTAAGGCTTACCTCCACCTTATCCTTGCTTACACTTTGTTCGCCATCATTCTTTAGCTTGACAACAACTTCAAAATCAAAGTCCCCTCCATCATAGACCTCTGCTGGAGGTGCACCCTCATCATAGCTTATCAAAAGTCCTGTTGTTCCGCCAATAAATGGGCTTTCCTTGGAAATTGGAGTTTCCTGATTGCATCCAGATGCAAAAATCAATAAAGCCAATATTAATATTATACTAACATAATTTTTCATTTTTCAAGCCTCCAATTTTTAATACACTATTTGATTATATAAATTTTTCTGTTAATCAGGGTGTGTTTAGTATTTCAACACTCTTTTGTATTGATGATGAATAGCCATACTCTAAATTAACCTGCAATGGAGTGGTATATGCTGACCTGCTCATTGTTGGTTTTGGAACAGTGCATATAACACTTCCAATTCCATTTATCAGCATTATTGGATTAGTTGGCCTGCAGCTAAGGCTATAGCCAGAAACACGTCCACTTACATATACCTTGTCAAGGTTTGTATAATCCAGTGAATATGGGCAGTCAATATTAAGCCTGTTTTTATCAATAACCTGACCATCACCAAGATTTTTTATATATATTTTAAATTGTATTTTGTTTGAGAGTACAGTTTCTTCTACTTTTGTTACAGCAACAGGAGCTCCCTGTCCTCCGGATAAAGAGTAACTTGGAGGGACAGTGCAAACTCTTGTCTTTTGCTTTGTTGAATAAGGCTCAGGATCAATACATACTGTCTGGGAGGCAATTGTTTGATAATTATAGCAGGAAGTAACCAGAAAGTTTGCAGTATATTTGTCAATATTCCTGCTGTCAAAATCTATTATATTACCCCTAAATGAAACTACATCATAGCCCCCTTCAGAATTATAAACATTTTTTCCCTCAAGTGGAGGGATATCCATACTCTTGGGCATACCACTTATGAAAGCAGTGTCAAAACCGCTGAGATAAAGAGTTCCAACTCCTTTTGGAATAATTGCCCAGCCAGTAAGAGGATTTGGTTGAGGGTATGCTCCTTTGTTTTTTATTTCTACAACAAGGTCAATTGGCATACTGTCATACATCTTGGCTGGAGGCATATCTGTCATGAAATTCATAACAATCCCTTGGGTTCCTTTCCTGTAATCAACACTTGTTTCTTCTGTTGCAGGGGTACACCCAAAACTAAAAAATAAGAGGAATATAATCACTATTAATGTAATCTTTCTCATTTTATTATATAATCCCTAGATTTCTATTTAAAACTTTCTATTGAAAACTATTTTTTTATTACAATTTTTTTTGACATAGAGTAAGTATAGCCATAGTTTAGCTCAATTGTTAATGGAGAAGTATAAGTTGCCTTATCTTTTGAGATACCTTTCTCAAGAATACACCTGACCTCATCCTTATTATCCTTCAGCTTTAATGGCTCTGGTTTGCATTCAAGCTCTTCATTTGAAAGCATGACTTTTATATCCACAATATTTAATTCTTTGTAATCTATTGGCTCTGAAGAGCATATATCAGATATTTTCCCCTTATCAATAACCTCACCATTGCCGACATTTTTTATGTAAATTTTAAATGCTGGTTTTATTAGATTATCATCCTCTGCTGGAAGCATTTCGCTTTCTATCTTTGTGATTGCAACAGGAGCTCCCTGAGGTGTTAAGGTTATATCCTTAACTACACATACTTTTTGCATCTTTTTCAAATCATAAACATCTGTGTCTATGCATATTGTAACATCTTTTTTTGTTTGGTATTGATAGCATACACTTGTTAAGATTGTTGACTCATGCTGTTCACTTTGCTCATCTATTTTCTTTGTGTTTGCATTTACTGTTTTTATTAGCTGGTCTCCAGTCGGAATTGAAACAGATTTTCCCTTTAAACTAAAACTAACAGCTCCCTGGTTCTGGTTCATCAGCTCCATATAATCCTCTTCAATTGTGAAAGAAATAAAACCATTTTTAGTGTCATATGCTCCAGTATTCTTTAATATAACCCCTATCTGGAAAGGATATTCCTCATATATTTCGCTTGGAGGGGCATTAGTCAGGAATTCCATTAATATTCCCTGGCTTCCTGTTCTAAAATCATCCTGCGTTGTTGTTGTTATAAATGGGTTTGTAACACATCCTGACATAAATAGAGCAAGGATAACACTCAACAACAAAGCAATCATCAAATTTATTCTGTTTTTGTTTGTTTTTCTTATTTCCATTTTAAGGATAATAATCTAATGTTATTTGGGTTTTAGATATATCTTCTCTCCATTCTGCGACATTTATTGCCCAACTATCTGGATTACTAGTACAATAACAATGTTCTGTAAACCCTGAACCAGTTGCACAAGTTATTTCTGCAGGGGTTATTTGTGGATTATCTCTCTCAAGATATCCTTCTTTGATGTATATGTAAAAAGCCTTGATTCCATCATCAACACTATCAAAGCTAGCCCATATTCCACAATTTCCAGTAGATAAACCAGTAATCGAAGCTGCATCATGAGTCATGCAAAAGAAGTTATTGCAATCTTGAGAAATACCTACACAAGTCTTAGTTGATAAAGAGGTTTCTTTTTGAGCTACTGCAACAGCAAAAGCAGGGTCAATTCCATACTCTACTCCATATTTATAAAAAATATTTCCTGCACTCTTAAGAAGAGTATCTTCGCTTCCAGTTTTTGCAAGGTAACTACTTATGTAAGTATCTATCTGGTTTGCGTGTATAACAGTTCTTTTAGTAACAGGTTTGTTCGTTAATTCTATCTCCTCTTGCTCAGCTATTTCTTCTTCTGTGAGAAAACCCGTCATACATTTATTATCATACCATTGGCATTTAATATTATAATCTCTAAAATTACAAATGTCTTTTTCACAATAGTCTTTTGCAAGGTATATATTACAATAATCATCGCTTGGTATATCTTGAATAGTTACGTAAAAAGGGCACCCCTTACATGAACCATAGGAAACTTCATAACCACTCTTCTCGAAAGCTGAATAACAATCTAAATTACAAGGGTTTGTATCACACCAAGTCTGATCATTAAAGCCGAGCTTGTCATAATAGTTTGCATCATAATCACTGCATTTGCTTATTACATTGCATGCAATCTCCTTATTTGTTTTTCCATCCAGTTCTTCATTTAATTTATTCTTAAATTCTTGTGCTTTCTCATTTGAAGTCATTACCTCTTCTTCTGGGCTTTTGTAGTCTTCTACTTTTTCAACCTCAACTCGCACTGATTTTTCAAGCTCATAAATATAGCTGGCTGTAACCCTAAAATATCTTGTTGTTATTGGCTCATTGCCAAGCAAACTTTTTGGATCAACAGGGTTTAACCTGCATTGGATAGTATGATATTCTGCTATCTTTTGCCACCATGGATTCTTTGTTTGTTCATCATAAATGAAACTGTACACATTATAACCATCCTTATTTTCCTTGAACTCAAACTCATAGTCGCCGCAATTTGTCAGCTCTAAGCTGTCATGAACCTGAACCTCCAAACCTGTCACTTTTTTGATGGTTCCTTCCCAGTTGTTTTCTATGGTTATACCAAAGAAAAAAGGAATATTCTCTTTATCACTATAAACTCCCACTGGCAGTGGCTCAGCTGTTTTCATCCCTATGCCTACAGGACCATTTGTATATATGGCTATTGGGTTTATATGGCTGATTTTGTAATGATCAAAAACATCAATCTCTTCTCTTGTCAAAGCCCTTAGCTTTTCTTTATCCATAAAATATGTCTGAAGATAAGCCATTGTCTCAAAATTAAATTCTGCATTAAAAGTTACATCCATATTGCCAGGATTAAGCTTGTCAAATTCACAGTCAAGATATTCTTCTTCCTCTGTTGCTATATTAAATTCATTTTTAGGGGTTATACTCCCTTCTACTTTTTTATCCCCTTCTTTTGCATAACATGAAACATTTATGTTTATTTCCTTATCCAATGTTTTTGCCTTTAGAATAGCCCAGACTTTTATTTTTTCTCCTTCAAAGAATTTTGAATCGGCTGCCTGTAAGTCCTCAAGATAAACACCCACTGGCTCATTCTCATACTTATCAACCTCTCCACTGTAATAATCCCCTGTGGCTGTTTTTATAAGGCTATTCCAGGCATCTTTCCAGGCTTTTCCAACATTTTTTACGAAACTATTAACTCCATAGCTTAAGTCTCTCATAGTATTTGAGATGGTTTGCTGCACATTGATTCCTGTTTCAATATCCCCTACTCTTAAATCATTTATAAAACTGTTAATAAATGTAGGTAAAAAAAGAAATAATAATAATGCTACTATAACCCACCTGCATATAGTAATAAACCAATTTTGCCCCATTGCAAAACAAAGGTATAACACCCAAGCTGGAAAAAATATAACTGCTGTCTGAAATGCCTGTGAACTGCCTAAAAAAGGGAGAACTCCTCCTAAATAAGGAGCAAATATTGCAATTGATGAGAGAATAATTGGAAATTTAATGTTTGCAATATCAATAACTCCTGGATTTTCTTGATCCTTAAATAGGCTAAGCCATGCAGCTATTGTTAATATTAAATAAGCAAATATTCTAAAACTAGTATTCCTAAAATCTGAAAAAACATCAATTAAATGAATAACAAAACTAATAACAATAAATAAGGTTATGGAAGGATTAGCAGTTGAACCGTTATTCATCCATTTTAAAAAATTTTTTCCAATATCCCTTGCACTTGCCATACATCCCTCTTTTTAGAAAAATAAAAAATTATTTTTCAAGCTCCACTTTCAGCTCAATAATATCAAGCATTGACAATGGCTCTATTTTTATGAAGTTGTTGCCTTCTCTTAGGTACTCATCTACTTTTTTTAAATATTTTGCTTCCTCTGTATCAACAGAAGTCATCCTGTTGTTTATATTGAGGTTCATTTCCTTGTCTTTTTTGTCATTAACAAATTCAATAGAAAGTATAGCATCATATGTGTTCCCTTTAATCTTTTCAATTGTTGTTTTATTAATCTCAAAATAATAAGTAGGGTATATTAGCTCTCTAAGGCTTGTCTGCACTTTTATCTGCTCAATAAGGTAAGAGCCCTTATCTGTTTTAAAAACAATGTTATTATCACCACTATACAAAACATTTGTTGAAAAACTATAAACATTTATGCCTCCACAATCAGGCACACCAGAAAAAACATTTTGGTAATTAATTAAAATATCAAGTTTCCCAACATCCTCGGGTTTACATTGAGGCAAAAATCTGAGTTTGACTCTCTCTAAATTTAGTTTTTCATTCTCGCTTATGAAGAATATATTCTTGCTTTCCTGCCTGCTTATATCCGCAACATCACCAACTATCCTAATGTCATCAAGGCTATAAATATTTGTTGACCAGAACTTAACACCTGTACCAGAAACACTAAACTCTAACATATTATCCTCTTCAAGATAATCTTTTTTGAGTTTTATTGGCTTTGGACTTGATGTTATTATTTCACTCTCAAATATATTAATATCATTTAATTTTATTGTTAATAATCCATTATACTTTTTTGCTGTAAAGGATAATAAGATATTTTCTGTATTTTTCAAGTCTGGTATCTTAAAAGGAACATCTTTTATTACCTCATCAAATAGGCCATGCCTTATTATAAATGGATTGATTGTATCAAGCTCCTCTGCATTTGTTGTTTTATATAAATAAAAAGGCGAGATATCATGCTCATACTCTTTTTCTTTCAGATAATCAATTCTTCCAGGATATTCAAGCAATAAAACATTTTCTTCAGCTTCCACAATAGTATTCTCTTCTTCTTCAGTAGTTTCATTTTCCCCTAATAAACTTGCCCTTTCCTCTGGCGGCAGAAAGATAATATACAATACAATTAATCCCACTATAAGGGCTATAAATCCTGTTGCACTAGCAGCATTAGTAACTTGGGCTTTTTTATTATTCATAAATGATCACCTAGGCTTAAATAGATAACTTAATATATATAAGTTTTCCTATTTTAAAGGTATGAAACAAATCCATGTTAATTTGAAGAAAGGAGAAATGAAACTCAAGATAGAAAACATGGACGATCTTTGGTGCTTAAGCAATATAATAGAGCCAGAGGACCTTGTTAGAGGCAAGACCATAAGGAAGATAAAAATTGGTGAGAGTGACCAAAGAAAGGTTAATATTGTTAAGAAAACTGTTTTCATTGAAATAAGGGTTGAAAATACCGAATTTCATGAATATTCCTCTGTTTTAAGGGTTTCCGGAACTATAATAGAAGGCCCAGAAGACATACAAAAAGGCTCTTACCATACCTTCAACCTTGAGCCTGGCTCTGTAATCACAATAATAAAAAAACAATGGCTAAGCTTTCAGGTTGAAAAAATAAAACAGGCATCAGTTGAAACCAAGAAAATACTTATCTGCGTTCTTGATAGGGGTGAGGTATGCTTTGGTCTTTTAAAAAAACAGGGATTCAGCCTGCTGTCTGAGATTAAAGGAGATGTCGAGAAAAAAGCAGACATTAAAGCAAAAACAGGAAATTTTTATGGCGAGGTTATAAACAAACTTTATGATTATGTTGAACGATATAAAATTGAGAGCATAATACTAGCAAGCCCTGCGTTCTGGAAAGAGGACTTAATGAAAAACATAAAAAATGATGATATTAAGAAAAAAATCACTTTAGCAACATGCTCCTGCTCTGGAAAAGAGGCAATTGATGAAGTATTGAAAAGGCCAGAGGTAAAAAATGTCTTGAGCCAGCAGAGGGTTGCAAAAGAGCTGGAACTTGTTGAAAACCTGCTTGATGAAATCTCAAAAAACAGCCTGGCTGTTTATGGCCTGAATGAAACAGAAAAATCTGTTAATGCAGGGGCTGTTGAAAAACTATTGGTTACAGACGGCCTTATACAAAAAACAAGATTAAACAAAACTTATGAAAAAATAGACCAGCTTATGAAAAGCACAGAGAGCATGAAAGGCAGTGTCAACATAATCGGCTCTGACAATGACGGCGGCAAGAAGCTGGATGGCCTAGGAGGGGTTGGGGCCATATTAAGATATAAGTTAAATTATTAATTTTTAATTACTTCACTAACTCAAAGGTTTCTCTTGCTATCTGGAGTTCTTCGTTTGTTGGAATTACTAGCACTTTTATTTTAGAATTATTTGCTGAGATTATTGTTTCATTATTTTTGTTTCTTGTTTTGTCAATCTTAAGGCCAAGATATTCAAAATGCTTCAGAATTCTTTCCCTTACATAGAATGCGTTTTCCCCAATGCCTGCTGTAAAGACAATTGCATCAACGCCATTCATTGCAGCTATATAAGCTCCAATGTATTTTGCAACCCTATAACCTAAAATATCCAGGGCCAACCCGGCCCTTTTATTTCCCTTTTTTTCACTGGCCCATAAAACCCTGACATCAGGGCTTATTCCAGATACCCCTAACAGGCCTGATTTCTTATTTAATACATCATCAATTTCCTTAACAGAAAGTTTTTCATTATTCATTAAAAAAGGAATTATTGCAGGGTCAATATCACCGCATCTTGTTCCCATGACAACACCTTCCAAAGGAGTGAACCCCATTGAGGTGTCAATGCTTTTTCCATTCATTACCGCAGCTATGCTTGAACCGTTTCCCATGTGGCATGTTATTATCTTTAGCTTTCCATAATCCTTTTTCATAATCTCAGCTGCTTTTTTTGAAACATAATGATGCGATGTCCCATGAAAACCATAGCGCCTTATACCATATTTTTTATAGTATGCATATGGGATTCCATAGATAAACGCTTTTTTAGGCATATTTCCATGGAAGCCAGTGTCAAAGACAGCAACCTGTTTTATGTTAGGCAAAAGCTCTTTGCAGACTTTCATCCCAACAAGGTTTGCAGGGTTATGCAATGGAGCAAGACTGCTTAAATCATTAATCTTTTTTATAACCTTCTTGTTGACTATCACAGGCTCTTTAAAATCCTCGCCGCCATGAACTGCCCTGTGGCCGATTGCATTTATTTCATTAAATGAGCTGATTATACCCTCAGCCAAAATTATATCAAGAACATTCTTTAATGCTTTTTTATGGTCATTAATTTTCTTTCTTATTATTTTAACCCTTCCTTTTATTTCATATTTGATAAAAGAATTATTTAAACCAATACCATCAGCAATTCCTTTAATCAGAACATCTTCTTTTTCTTTAATCTCAAAAAGCTGGAACTTCAGAGAGCTTGAACCAGAATTTAATACTAATATCTTCATCTTAATCCCTTTTGTGCCTGCACAACAGTTATTGCAGTTAAATCAACAATATCCTGAACAGAGCAGCCCCTTGACAAGTCATTCATTGGCTTTTTAAGGCCCTGAAGTATTGGTCCAACTGCCCTTAACCCGCCAAGCCTTTCAACAAGCTTGTAGGATATATTGCCAGAGTTAAGGCATGGAAACACAAGCACATTGATTTTTTCCTTACAATTAATCTGAGGGCATTTTCTTTCACAAACATCTTCTATAAGGGCAGCATCTGCCTGAATTTCACCAACAACATTTAATCCAGATTTTTTGGCAATTTTTACTGCTTTTCTTACCCTATCAACATCTTCTCCTTTTCCAGAGCCAGTTGTTGAATATGAAAGCATTCCTGCCTTTGCTTTTTTATCAAAAAGATTTTCAAAGGTTTTAATTGAAAGCATTGCTATCTCAGCTAATTCATCTGAGCTTGGATTTGGAATAACAGCGCAGTCAGCAAAGAGCAGAACTTTTTCATCTTTTATCATAATTATTGCTCCGGATACTTTTTTAATATTCTTTTTTGTTTTTATTATTTGGAAAGCAGCTCTCACTGTTTCTGATGTTGAATGAGATGCACCGCCTATCAAACCATCTGCATCATTGCAATGCAGCATCATAGCCCCAAAGTAAAGCTCATTTTTCAGGATTTTTTTTGCATCATCCAAACTAACGCCTTTATTCTTCCTTAACTCAAAAAGCTTTTCTGCATATAAATCAAACTTCTCTGATTTAAGGTGATTAATGATTTCAACATTTTTTAGATTTAGCCCAAGGTCATCAATATTCTTCAATACTTTTTTCACATCACCTAAAAGAATGACCTTTGCAATACCTTTTTTTAGGATAATTTCACATGCCCTAAGAATCCTTTCATCATCTGCTTCTGGAAAAACAATTTTTTTAGGATTTTTTCCGGCCTTTTTTATTATACTATCCAAAACATCCATATCAGACTAACTTTCTTTTATTTATTTAAAGCTTTTCATTTAAAATCCAGAACAAAAACTTTTGCTATAAATTAAGGTGACAAATTTAATTCTTTTTCTCTAAGTTAGTAGAAAAGAAGCTGCTGAAAGAGATAAGATTAAGAAAATGAGAAAGTTAGCAAAAGAAGCCATAATAGAAAGTTTCCTGGTTATAAACAGCCAACTCAACTGGAAGATTACTTATAAGACTATTCTCTCTTTTCAAGCTTCTTTTCCTCTGGAAAAAAGCCCAAAAAAGATAACATTTAAATAATAGCTACGTATAATAATCATTAGGTTTTTTAACTGGATGGTTACATATAAAAGTTAGCGACTGTTAAATGCTGAAAAAACATAATATATTAATAGTAGTAATCTTATTTCATTCATATTCAAAATAAAAAAAGAGGTAGGGGTGGATAATAATGATAGTAAAAGAAGAATTTTTAAGCAGGCTAAAGCTGTATTTTTCTTTAAATTTGTATGAAGTAAAAATATGGACAGCCCTTTTGTCAAGGGGAGTTTCAACAGCTGGGGAATTAAGTGATATAGCAAATGTTCCAAGGTCAAGAAGCTATGATGTTCTTGAGTCACTGGAGAAAAAAGGCTTTGTTGTCATGAAGTTTGGAAAGCCAATAAAGTATATGGCAGTCCCTCCAGAAGAGGTTGTTGAAAGGGTAAAGAAAAACATGAGAACAGATGCAGAAACTAAAGTTAAGAGATTAGATGACTTGAAAAAAACAGAGGTATTAGGTGAGTTAAAAACTCTTTTCACACAAGGTGTTGAACTGGTTGAGCCAAGTGATTTATCCGGCTCTTTAAGGGGAAGGCACAATCTCTATAACCATATTGATTTTACAATAAGAAGTGCTGAAGACACAGTTACTATTGTAACAACAACTGCCGGCTTAATGAGGAAAGTAGAAGCACTTAAGGGAACTCTTGAAAAAGTAAAGAAAAGAGGAGTGAAAATAAGGATTGCAGCGCCAATAACAAAAGAGTGCAAGGCAGCTCTTGATGACTTGAAGGATATTGCAGAAATAAGGCATATTGAAAATATAAAAGCAAGGTTTATAGTTGTTGACAGCAAAGAACTAATTTTTATGGTTATGGATGATAAGGATGTTCACCCGACCTATGATGTTGGAATCTGGGTAAACACACCAATCTTTGCAACTGCATTAGAACAATTGTTTGAGCTTGCATGGAAAGATTTGAAGCCAGCACTTAAAATAATCAAAGCATAATTTTTTTATTTTTTTTATTTTTCACGCAACATTTAAATAAGCATATTATTCTTTAATTTTTATGGCATTGATATTAGGCATTGATGAAGCAGGCAGGGGTCCGGTTATTGGGCCGTTGGTTATAACAGGGATTTCTATAGATGAAAAAGATATTGATAAATTAAAAAGATTAGGGGTAAAGGATTCCAAGCTGCTGAGCCCAAGGCAAAGGGAAGAAATGTTTGATAAAATAATAAATGCTGCAAAAGGATATAAAACAATAATAATCCAGCCAGAAGAGATAGATTCTGCCCTTAAGTCAGAAAGCCTTAACCTTAACTGGTTAGAGGCCATTAAATCTGCAGAGATTATAAACTTCTTAAAGCCAGAAAAAGCAATAGTTGACTGCCCTAGCAACAACATCCCAGCATATACAAATTTTTTAAAAAAATATTTGAAAAACATAAAAACAGAGCTTGTTGTAGAGCATAAAGCAGATTTTAAATATGCTGTTGTATCAGCAGCTTCCATAATCGCGAAAGTAACAAGGGATAATGAAATAAAAGAAATACAAAAAAAAATAAAAGAACCAATCGGCTCTGGCTATCCCTCTGACCCTGTCACAGTCGATTTTCTGAAGAAAAACTATGATAACTATCCTGAAATTTTCAGAAAAGAGTGGGCTTCATGGAAAAATATTAATAAAAAAAAGAAACAAAAAAGCTTAAAAGATTTTTAGTACAACTTACTCTTCTGTTACTTCTTCCGGAGCTTTTTCAAGAACAGCTTCATAGTATTTTACAGGCTTTATGTCTGTTATGACTGTTTTGTGCATAACAAACTTTCCGTCCTTGCTCTTTAAAACCTTGCTCTCGACTATTGGCATGTTCTTTATTTGTTCCAGTCTTTTCTCACTAAATTCCATTTTTTAACCTCCTAAATTTTTTAATCTTCTTTTTAAAAAAGATTATACAATAAAGTTAGAAATAATTCTTTATATGGGTTTTTCAAAAAAAATAAGCATATTTTCAGAATAATTAAAAAAATTGCGAAAATTATGGCAATGTTCTGTACTTTGTATTTATCATGCCCCATTCAATAAATAATAATGCCAGGGCAGTCATCATAAAACCCATTGATAGGTCTATAGGTATTTTTTCTTCTGCAGAAGATGAAATACCATCAAAAGCACTGGCTAATTCTTCTTCATTCTCGGCCTTATAATACTTGCCTCCTGTTTTTTGGGCTATTTCAATCAGTGTTGGTTCATCAAGTTTTGAAAGCAAGTCACCTTTTATGAATGTCCCCCCTTCTTCTGTGCCAATGCCTATAGTGTTAATTGTTACATAATTTTTGTTTGCATATTCAATTGCCACATCAATAGGTGTTCCAACAGTACTTTGCCCATCTGTCAGCAGGATAATAACCCTTGAGTTTTCCTGATTTAACAAAAGGTTTGTTGAAGTTGTTATTGCCCCCCCTATATCAGTTCCTCCAACATTTTTAATTCTTATACTATTAATAACATCTTCTGTCTCTTTCATATCATTTGTTAAACCCTGCTCAACGAAGCTTGTTCCTGCAAATGAAACAATACCAACATTTGTTTTTGTTTTTAAACTTTCAATAAACAATGAAGATGCCCGTCTTGCAGCATCAAGCCTGTATGGTATGAAATCATCTGCCAACATTGAACTTGAAGCATCTATAGCAATCACAAAATCAAACTCACTGCCCTGGCCGCTGTACCAAAGGACAGGGCCCGATATTGAAAATATAAGAAATAATAAAACAATTATTCTTATAAGCAACAAAAATCTATTTTTTGATATTGTTTTAACATTCTTCAACTCGAACTTAGTTCCAGTAACCCTTTTTATAGCTTCGAAATTAGCAAATTTCACAGCCCTTTTCTTAAGATACCCCAAAACAAAAAAATGAGTTAAAATAAGAAGGGGGATGCTTACCAAAAGCCACAAATAAACTGGATTAGTAAATATTAAGGTTATCATCTTTTTCTTTTATGCCTCATCAAAAAAAACTTTATTATATCATTCAGGAAAGGTTTGTCTGTTCTTAACTCCAAGAATTCTGATTTTGAATTTATAAATGTTTCTTTAATATGTTTTACCTGTTCCTTAACAGCGGATTCATATTCTTTTTTTATTGCTGCAGAATCTATTAAAATCTCTTTCTCAGAATAGGGATCTGAAATAATGACTTGGCCAACATCTCCTGGTATTTCATAATCTCTTGGATCTCTGACCATTATTCCAATTACCTCAAATTTTTCAGATATAGCCTTTAAATATTTTTCCCAATCTTTATTAAGCCCGATAAAATCTGATACAATAATAACTATTGCCCCTTTTCTGACAGAATTTATTAAATCTTTTGTTATTTTTATAAAATCAAATTGGCCATCATAAAGCTTTGGATCAGATAATGCCTTTATTATCATAAAATACTGCTTATTGCCCATTGTTGGAGGCAATAATTTAACTATCCTATCAGTGAACATAATTAAGCCTACAGAATCACCTGCTCGTATTGCTGCAAAACTCATTGAAGCAACAAGCTCTGCTGCATACTCATTCTTTAGCTTTTCAACAGATGCAAAAGACATACTTGAGCTGACATCAACTAAAAAAATAACATTAACATTCCTTTCATCTACAAGAATCTTAACCAATAAATCCTGTGATCTTAAGGTTGCTTTCCAGTCAATCATGCTAGCGTCATCACTAACATTATAAGTTCTGTACCCCTCAAAATCAAGACCCTTTCCTTTAAACATACTTTTATAAGAGCCTGTCAGGATTCCTGTGAATCCTTTTTTAGTAGATACCTCTAATTTTTTAATAAGTGGCTTTAAGTTCAGCTTTAATTCTTCCATTTTTTTTAAACATAGCTTATGGAACAGGCACTCTTGCTAGAATCTCTGAGATTACATCATCAACCTTTATATTCTCTGACTGTGCTTCATAATTTAAAATAACCCTATGCCTCAGAACATCATATGCAACCTCTTTTACATATTGAGGGGTTACAAATGTTTTTCCCTGCATTAATGCCTCTGCCTTTGATGCAATAAACAATCCAATAGACGCCCTTGGAGAAGCACCCCACTCTATATAAGGCCCGAGTTTAATTTTATATTTATCAGGATTTCGTGTTGCATCAATTATTTGAACAATGTATTTTTCAATCTTTTTGTCAAGGTAAATCTTTTTTACATTATCCTGCATTTCCAAGATCTTTTCAGCAGACATCTTTGGTTTTAAGCTGAAATTCTCAAACTTATTCGTTGTTATATTATTATTAAGTATGATTTGTTCCTCTTTAAGATTTGGATAACCTATATCAATTTTGAATAAGAACCTATCAACCTGTGCTTCTGGCAAAGGGTAAACACCTAACTGCTCCAATGGATTTTGTGTTGCAAGAATAAAGAAGGGCAAGGGCATAGGGAATGTTTCTTTTCCAATAGTTACCTGTTTTTCCTGCATACACTCAAGCAAAGCAGACTGCACTTTTGGGGGTGCTCTGTTTATTTCATCAGCAAGAATAAAATTGCCAAATATTGGCCCCTTAAGTACATAAAAACCTTTTTCCCTTTCATAGGCTGTTATGCCTATTATGTCTGTTGGCAAGAGATCTGGTGTGAATTGTATCCTGCTGAAGCCACAACCCATAACACGGGATAAAGCCCTTACAATAAGGGTTTTAGCGAGACCAGGAACACCTTCTACAAGTACATTGCCATCTGATAGCAAAGCCCTTAAGAACCCATTAATTACCTTTTCTTGGCCGATAACTACATTTGAAATTTCTTTCTTTATTTCATTAAGAATTTTCTGGTCTTTAATTACATTTTCAGCAAATTTTTTATCATCCATGCATTAATCGAGCAATTCCTAATATTTATATTTTGTTATTCTACTTGATAAGAGTAAAAGATTACACGATACATTTATATAGGAATATTTAATAATCTAAGATAATATGCACTTAAGCACTTTCAAAAGGAAAAAGAAGAAACCTGAAAAACTTGAACTGGTAAAACACAAGACCTTTAAAAGGATTGATTCATTTAAAAAACATTTTTCTAAAAAAAGCAGAGAAGACAATTTTATACAGTTTATTCATATTACGAGGTTTTTTTTTGCTGAATTATTCAAGATTAGATACGAATTTACATTTGAAGAATTAAATAATGAACTGGAAAAAAAAAGAATAGATAAAAACCTAAAGGAACAAATTACTTTTTTTTTAAAAAAATTATCTGTTGTAGAATATAGTAATGAAACCCTGTCTGAGCAGGAACTTAAAAAGTTATTAAGTGATTTTTTAAAACTATTTGAGAAACTGACATTTAATGAACAGAAAGTTAAAGAGACAATGCTTGGTAAAATATTAAGGTTTCTTAGGATTAAAGGATCAGCAATACAAAAGAAAAAAGATAGGAAAAAACAAAATACTTTGCTAACCTTAATACAGCCCATATTATCAAAACTTAAAATAAAGTTTAGCAAAAATAAACTAGGGCAAGTGCATGACATGCTTATCAGGGCATTGGATATGCTTAATAACAATGAAATCAAAAAGAGCAAGCAGATGTATGTGGAAATTAAGAAAAAATATAACCAGCTGGATACTGAAGACAAAAAAGAGGTTTATGGGGATATTTTGCTCTTATACAAAGAACTTAGTTCTGAGGATAACAATTAATATTCTCTTCTGTGCTTTCTCTTTGACCCTTTGTAAGAAATTAAATAAATAAACAGCAGTATAATAAACAATATTCCTACGCCTATTGCAATAATCCTTGTTCTTTCTCCAATAGTTTCTCCAACTGTTGGTTCCTCTATTATTGGCTCTTTTGTGGTTATTAAATATCTGCAGGCATCGACAACGGATTGTATTAATAACTGTGCTCTCTTATAATCAGATTTTTCCATTAATCTTTGCGCTTCTATAAGCTGCTCATTTAGTTCAAGGCATTCTGGATTTTCCTCAAGCAAATCTCTTGTAAATGCTATTTTTGTGTCAAACTCATTTTTGCTCCATTGGCCAAGCTCTATTGAGCTCATGAAGAACTTAGCAGAGTCATTAAATGCAGGGTCTTTTACATCTGCAAACACAACTATTTCATAAGAACCAAGAGCTGTGTATGGTTCTATAATAAGACTTGTTTCAACAGATGTCTTTTTTTCTATTTTTGCAAAATAGTCTTTTGTAAATCTTAACTTAATAATACTGTTGTTAACAGATGCACTAAGGCTTATTTCATTTAATGTGTTATCCCCATAGTTGTTTAAGGTTATTGGTGCAATTACTGTGTCATTTTGGTACATAGTCATTATTTGTGGAGTAATTAAGTTAAATGAATAAGGTTTTTCTACTTCCACTTTTTTTGTCTTGATTATTGTTGTTGATGATCCTCCACCACCACTATAGATTATTGTTGCACCAGGTGTTATTCCCTCATATTCTACAAATGTTAAGGTTATGTCATTGCTTCTTGTTGTGTTATAGCTGTCATTCATTGTAAAGAATATTGTTTCTGAACCATACCACCCGCTTGCAGGAGTGAGTGTAACCTGATGGGTTGTACTTCCTATTGATATATCTATATTTGAGTTTCCACTAACATTATATGTTATTGTATCATCTGCATCATCATCATTGAAATAATCATCAAGGTCTATCCAACTAACATATATTGTATTTTCATTGCCTGTGAAATCAGATATAATATAATTTATCTTTATATCATGCAATGTTGGTGTTACAATAGTGTTTGTTGTGGAAAGATTTGCTCTATACTGTATATACTGATAATTCTCAGACTCAACTAAAGAATTGTTGGTATAAACCTGACTCCAGCTTGCGTTATTTAAGTCAAATTCTGTTGCCGATGTTCTTGTCTGCAAAGTTATATTAGTTCCCGCAGGCATTATTGTGCTAAAATTGATATAGGTTATGTTCATGTTATCTTCAGCCAAGAGGTTTATTGCTGAAGACGTAAATAAACCCTGGGAATAATAATCAGTTGAATTCTGCTTATTAAGAATTATATCTCCACTCTGTGCTGTTGTGTTTGTGTTGCTGTTTGTTCCAGAGCTGAAATCTGCTTCAGTTGTTTGTGTTTTTATTCCAAAGGTTGGCAGCCTGTTTGTATTGCTGACACTAACATTCCATGTTACGCTGTCTGTTTCATTAAAGCTATCAGAAACTATTATTGTTATATTATACTGACCAGCTGCTGTGAAATCAGGCTCATAAAGCCATGACTGGTTTGATGACTGGTTAACAGAATCTAAATACCAGGAATATGTTAGACTATCTCCATGAATCAGATCATCATCATCTGCTGTTACACTAAACTGCAGTGATAGGTTTTCTGCTGTATTTGGTGTTAAATTAACTGGAATATAAGATGTTATATCCGGAGCATTGTTAGTGTTTAATATTGTAAATATTATAACAGAGCTTATTATGCTGTTACCATCACTCACTGAAATGTTTATTGAATGAGCTCCAACATCATCGTTTGCTGGAGTAAATGATATAACCCCTGTACTTGGATCAATAACAAAGAGGGCTGTATTATTGTTGCTGAAGGTCATATTATCATTTTCCTCGTCTGTTGCATTAATATCATAATAAAATAATATACTTTCTGTTGCTGTCTGGTTTTCCAAAGGAGGATCAAAATAAGGAGCATCATTAACCTCGCTGATATTCAGCCAGAAAGTTGATATTCCTGTTGCATTGTCATTATCTGTTGCATTGATTTGTATCTGATAAATGCCAATCTGGCTTGCATTTGGAATAAAGCTAATAAATCCTGTTGAAGAGTTGATATTAAACAAGCTTGTATTATCACTGAATATTAAAGGGTCCCCATCAAGGTCAGATGCATTTATTATTAGATTGAAAGCAATGTCTTCTGTTGCAGTCTGGTTACTTATAGTATCAATCACGGGAGCCCTGTTTTTCGTAACAATAAATATAACCACTTCATAGTCTATTCTTGATATAGTTGCATCATCTGTTACTGAAATATTTACTGAATGATTTCTTTCATCACTATCACCAGGTGTAAATGTAATTTGTCCTGTTGACCAGTGTATATCAAACAGGCTGGTATTATCACTGAACATTAATGTATCTCCGCTGTCAGCATCAGACGCATTTACCTTTAAGCTGAATGTATGGTTTATTTTTGCTATCCTGTTTCCTATTGGGTTTAAAATAGGAGGGTTGTTGACATCAAGCACCTCAAGAACAAATGTTGTTGAGTTAGTTGCTGCCTTTGTATCGCTCACTGTAACAAGAATAGTATGGTTTCCATTGTCTGCATCAACAGGAGTAAAGCTAAATCTTGCAGCAGTTGCATTGCTCCAGACAGGGATTAGCATTTTGCTGTAATTAGTTGAGAATGTAAGGTTGTCCCCATCTTCATCAGAGCCTGTAACTGTTATCTCAAATAATGTATTTTCCTCAATGCTTTGGTTATCTATTGGATCAATCACTGGAGCAGTATTATTAAGAATTAAAAGGTTCATTAAAGTGGATGCATTTTCTATTCCATCACCTGCTGTTATGTTTATTGAGTAGTTACCAGTATTATCAGCTGTTGGCGTAAAGCTAATAAGCCCTGTTGTTGAGTTAATACTAAATAATATTGTGTTGTCATAATATATTAATGTATCATTATCAGGATCAGACGCAACCACTTGATAGCTGAACAAAACATAGGCATATGCCTGCTGATTTGGTATTGGCTCTATTTCTGGTGGGTCTTGAACATTAGTTACATTCAGTGTTATATTGTTGCTGTCTGCTGTTGCATAGCCATCATTTATTGTGAAATATATCTCTTCTATACCAAACCAGTTTGAATCAGGATAAAGGTTTACACTATGTGGTGTTGCTGAGCCTATGCTTATTGTTATGTTTGTATTGCCTGTTGATGAAAATCCTGGGTTATTGCCACACTCACTGTAATCAAGGTCATAAAAGTAATTATCTAAACTTATATTATTTGTTAAGTTATTATCTTCTTCCCATGTTATATTGCTGATTGTTCCATTCCATGCCGGTTCTCTGTTGACATTTATTATGCTTACGTTCCATGTTATACTGTCTGTCTCATTTTCTATGTCGCTTACTTCAAGGGTTATGTTTCTGTAACGTGGCTCGCAAAATCCTGTTGTAAAGCTCCATAAACCAGAAGTTTCATTAACTGTTTCTGAATCAACAACTCCATCAATAATCCATCTTGAGGTTAAAATATCACCATATGGCAAGTCAGGATCAGTTGCATTGTACTCAAATGAAAACCCTATGCTATCATTTTCTATTGTTTCCGGAGTCAGGCTTATGGGTGTCCAGTTTATTATATGAGGAGGGTCATTGACATTAGCCACACTGAAAATAACATTTTCTGTTACAGGGTCATTAATACTATCCTCAATGCTAATCCCTATTGTGTGGCTGCCTACATCATTATTTGTTGGCGTAAAAGAAATAAATCCAGTGCCATTCATGTCAAATACAAGCCAATAAGCCTCTGGAGAGCCTGAGTTGTCTGTAAATATTATAGTATTATTGTCAGGATCAGTTGCATTTAACTGAACTTCAAAGAGCACATCTTCTGTAAGATTATAATCCGGGGGGCTCGGATTAAAATAAGGAGGACCAATATCAAAGATTGTGGCAAATCCAGTTATGCTTGGATTTAGGAAAAAGTTAGCAAGATTATTTGTGCCCTTGCTAATCTCTTGTATAAAGGGTTCAACCCCTCCTTGGTTTATTAGGGCAGCAGAATATATAACACTAAGTACTAAAAACATGATTACTATTGACTTCAACTGTTTTTTGTTTATCTCTTTTTTTGCTTTTTTCATTTTTTAATTTATTTTAACTTTATCCAGCCCTCTTTCTTTTATATTACTGTACAACCAGACAATTTTTTTATAGATTTTTCCTTTATCCTTAACAGGCAGCTCTTCATAAAGCTCTTTTATCCTAATATAAGCAAGTTTGGCAGAATCAATATCTGATTCTTTTATGGATCTTTTTGCTTTAATTAAATCCTTGTATATTTCCAGCATTAACTTGGATTCTTTCTTAATCTTTTGTTTTTCTTTTAATCCCTTTTTCTTAAATTCTTCTTTTGTTTTCCCTTCCAGATATTCTTCTGAGCCAAGCTTGATTATAATTCTTGCCTCATTAATTAGTTCCCTTAACTCTGGCTTTGTTATCTTATAGCCTTTGTAGCTTATTTCAGATATTTTTTTGAAAAAAGTTATAAGTATTATTCTTAATGGAGTTGAAATTTTATGCTTTTCTATCTCTTTGCAGAATTCTTCATATGTAAACTCATATTCTATCTTTAGCAAGTCACTCAGGAAATCCCTAACTATTCTGACAAGGTCCCTTGAAAGCTCCTCTATGCTTTTTTTATCAATACTTTTTTCAAGTTTGTCCAACCTTAATAATATTGATTCCCTTTCTTTTAATTCCTCTGGCAACTGTTTCTTTCTTTTCTTAAACAAAACAATAAAAGGTACAAATTTCATCAATATCTTTGCAATAAATGGCTGGTAATACTTATGGTATTTGATTATAACAAATATTATTGCTAAAATAAGTAGTATTATTAATAGGATGGTTGGCCATATAGCCTTTTTAATAATAGCAGGAATTTCTATTTCTTTGCAAGCAGGACATGAACCTCCGCAATCAACTCCCTCTTCACACAAATCATCATGGCAGTTTTTTATTCCATCAGAGCAGCTTGGACATGGTTCGCAGGGACCACCACAATCTATGCTTTCCTCTCCTTGATTTTGTATACCATCAAAGCAAGTTGGGCATATAGGGCAAAGACCTCCACAATCAATCCCTGTTTCACCTTGATTTTGTATATCATCAAAGCAAGTTGGGCATGGAAGGCATGGACCACCGCAGTCTACACCAGTTTCACATGAATTATCATGACAATTCTTTATAAAATCGGAGCATGTTCCAACATACTCACAGTCCATGCTCTCAAATGGTTTTCTAAATTCTGTTCCACATTCTGCAAGATCTTTGCATGTTCTTGTCTGTATCCCTGATGGAAGGCATGCTCCCCAATTAGTGCATTCCCATAATTCCTCACAAATTATCATTGTTCCTCCACCGCCACCCCCTCCACTAGGAGGTGTGGACACTGGTTCTGAAACATCTATTACAGAAAGGTAAATTATGTTGCTTTCTGCTCTTGCATCATAGGGATCATATGCATAGAACTTAACTGTCCTGTTGCCATAGAAATTTGCATCAGGAGTGTATGTAACAACATGGGTTACATTGTTTATAGAAACCTTAATATTGGCAATGCCTGAACTGGTATATGTTAGTGTTTCTCCGTCAGGATCCATAAAGTAATCATCAAGATCGCGGCCAGTAAGTATTGTGTCCTCATTCCATGTTTCATTAGGCATAATTGAAATTAAAACAGGTACTCTATTGATTATTGTGAAATCATCTGTCTTATTTATAGTTCCTAGAGAATAATAACCATCAAGGAGAAACCCGGAAGCATTGCAAAAAACAAGATAGTCAAAATTTCCTGGCGAGCTAAAAGGCCTTGTGTATTCATATAGCAAAGAGCTATGATTAAAAACCATATCAACAGGATTAGTATAACTGCCTGTCAGGTTGAATTTAATATTGCAGTATGTTGCTGTTCCATTAACAGGATTGTCATATGCATTATCACTAAGGTTGGCAAAAAATGTTACATCCTGATTCACATATTTTATAATGCTGTCTATTTCATCCCATATATCTAAATTTATGCTTGCATTTTCAGCAGCAGAATATGGTGCATAGTTAAAATCAGATACTTGAAACACAAGGTTTCCATTGGATTTAGAATAATCTAATATTTCACATTGGTCGCTTGGGCACTCTTCATCATCTGCTAATATTTTTGGCAGTATAAAGCTTATATTGTATAATGTTAAAACTGCAGGTCTATTTAAGCATGGCAGTGCATCAGCAGATATATCAATATTAATATAATTGTAAGATATGTTGACATTTGAATCAAGGTCTGCATCATCAAAATTTATTGTTTGCTCGGAGAAATTTATTAAACCCTTATTTAAGAGACCTATCGTTGCATTAGCTATTGCTGTCCAGTCTCCTAGTGTTAAAGGATCTGCAAATTCTGAAAAATTAGTTGTTAAATTATTCTTGAAATTATCCCATGTTGGCTCAACATCAAGATTATTAATTGAGAAAACAGAATTAGAGCCATCACTGCCAAAAATACCCCCACATCCGGATTTATTGCTATATGCTCTGGCAAATATTTTGTAAATGCAGTTTCCATCAGTTACAATTGTAGTATCCCAGGTATGGTTATAATATATATCACTCTCATCTATATCTTCTCCAATAAATGCCCAAATGCCGTCTATCTCATCTGCATAGTAAAAAGATGTGTTAATATCCTCATCATCATCTGCGCTGCTTACAGAAGCATTCACATCTATTATTTCATTTATGATTTCCCTCCCATTTGGATAAATGATTGTTATTGATGGAGGATAGCTTCCTATGCAAAAAGTAATTACTGCTGTATTCAAAGCCTTGCCAGTTATTTTAGGAGAAGTAACAAAGGTTTTTGTATTTTTATAAACAATAAAATTAAACCCTACAGATGTAAGCATGAACAATATTAACAATAAGGCGATTATATTATTTGAGAGGCGTTTTTTACTTTTTATTTCTCTCCAGCTGTTTTCCTTTTCCTTTTTTATTTTATTATTATTCATTTATCCTCAAAAATTTTTGAATAGAATATTTAACCTGCCATGTTTTCAAAAATTCTTTCAATTCATCTAATTTATTTATTGGAATCAGAACATTGTTTCTTCCAACAGCACTTCCGTCTAATGAATCCAAGAATCCTTTTTGGCCTTTCCTCCCTTTCAATGCATAACCAAAAAGGGTTTTTTTAGAATGGTCAAGTGTTTTTAAGTCATATGTCAATAAAAGAAGAGTTTCTACGTTGAGTGCTTTATTTATAAACTTATTTTCCTTTATGCTGAATCCATTTTGGATTAATCTTAAGTAAAGATTATGTTTAAATAAGTCATCAGCAAACAAAGAATTAATATTAACCATCAATTGCTTCTTATTAAAAATTTTTTTTGTTTTAAGAAGAATTTTATTGTTACAATAAGGCTTTTTATCCTTAAAGACTATTGTCAAATCAATCTTACTTGCTTTTTCTTTTTCATTACATCCTAGCAGAACTACATCAACAACATCTTTTTCCCTGCAGATTTCCTTTAATTGCTTTATTTCTTTTTGAATATCTGAAAACATCTATTGTTTATTATCAACATAACTCATATATAAACCTTTTGTTGTTGATTATCAACTAAGGTTATTAGAATTAAAAGACCTAGTAAGACATTCAAATAACTCTCTTAAAAACAAGCCTTGCCGTGCCAGTATAGTTGCCATAGGCTGCATTTCTTGGGGCAGTGGCTGAGAATGACAGCTTTTTTTCTTCGCCTGGCTTGAGAACAAAGTAATTTTCTGATACAGAAACCCACTCTGCAAAACTGCCGTAAAAATTAATATAAGCTTTTAAAGGGCAATCTTTTTTGTTTGATATAAGAACCTCCCGTGTAGAAGAGCTTGTTGGCATTATCATTCCAAAGGTTAATTTTTCAGTATCCACATCAAAACCAGTACGGTTCCCAATTATAAGGATCATATCAATTTCTTTGATATCCTTTATTATATAATGCGAATAGAAAAAAATTGTTGAGGATATGCTCATTATTGCAGCAACAGACAATAAGATAAAAAGCTGGTTTTTTTTCACTGTAATCACCAATTTACTTTTTTTGCTTTCTTTCAATCTTCCCTTTTTTAGTAATCCAAATAATATCAATAATAATAAGCAGGATAATAATCAATATTAGCATGGTTGTTGTGCTAAGTCTTATTACTCCCGGCTCTTCAGCAAATGCCCCTTTTTTCTCAATAACACTAACCATGCCTGTTTCTGTTGTTGTCTTATCCTCATAATAAATAGTTATCTCAGCATCATAAAAGCCGGCTTGAATATTAGTTGTGTCCCAATAAGCTGTTATTATCTTTTTCTCCCAAGGAGATAAACCTATATTTGGGGTCTTTATAATGTCCTCATTTATCTTTATCTCACTATAAACATCCTTGATATCATTGCCCCAGTCGCTCTCTATTTCAATATCAAACTTATTTATTATATCATTTTCAAATTCTCTTGTGTAGTTAATTATCTTAATCTTGAGCTCTCCTATCCTGAAACTTTTTTTATCTTCTTTTGTTTCACCATCATAGTTTAGGATGGCAACAGCGCTGTATGTTCCTGCATGATAGCCAATTGTGCTAAGTTGCGCATGCAATGTTTCCTCTGTATTAGACTTTAATGGCTTCTCATCTGTATAAACTGTAGCAAGCTTTTCATTATCCGGGCTGTAAACATCTATTGCTGCCTTTATGCTGCTTATATCCTCTTTTCCAAAGCTTTTTAAATTAACAGCAAAATTAACTGGCTTGTTAAGGTTAACATTTGGCGCACTAAGGATCATCTCAACATATTTTCCAGTATTAAGGATGTGTATCAGGATATAAACCATTGCATCACATGATGTTCCAACATTGCCGCTTATTTTTGAGTTGTCAATTACTTCTTTTGCTGCAATCCAAACCTTATGATGCCCTGGATTTTCAATTTTTTCCGGAAGCTTGACAATAACCTTAAATGTTCTGTCAGTATTCTCAGACTTGATAAGTGTCTTGCTTAATGTAACATATTCTGACAAGTATCCTGAAACAGACAACTCAACATCCATTCTTGATGCTGAAACCGCAAAATTAAAGGTTTTTTCAAGCCCTGGCTTAAAATCCAGTTCATTGTTACTTGGAAAATATATTCCTACTGCATATGTTGAGTTGGTAAGAACAAGAGCAAAAACTAACATAAAAATCAATGATATTGTTCTTTTAATTAGTTTAATCATCATACATCATTAAAATATTATATAAAAAGAAAAAAATACCTTTAAATCTGCGCAGCTGATGCAGTCATTACATTTGATTTAGCTCCTGTTGCAGCGCTTGGTATCTGAACAAGCACATCAAACTTTAGAGTGTCTGATCCGGACTCAGCAAGAAACCCGTTGCCAGTGCTGTTGCATACTACTGTTGGTGTTGCTGAGCAGGTTTGCCAACTACTAGGGGTCAGAGCCATGCCAGGGCATGAGCCTGTTTCAAGGTTGCTTATATTCCATTGGCATACTGCATCAGTGGGATGAATAAAACTAGCTGCATTTTTTTCCATAGTTATATTAAGGGTTACATTTTTGTTTCCAATATTCTCAAGAACAAGACCAGCTGTTTGTGGAGTAAAGGTGCTGCAGTTTGCGCCTATGCTTGAATCATAACTGTTTAACACACAGAAATCTTTACCAACTACAACTGTGCCTGAGCCCCAGTTAATAGTATCTGTTGTAAAATTAACCTGTACAACGCTTGTTATATCAAGCTGTACAATAGCCTCATGTGGTTCACCATATAATCCGGTTATCATTGGTATTTTTATCCCAGCAAGCCTATTCAAACTGATTAATGTCCCTCCTAAAGAAATAACTATTGCTCCAATCAGCAAGATTGCTAAAGTTTTATTTGAGATTTCATCCATTTTTTATCCTCCTTATTTTATTTCAAACCTGACATTTGCATTTGTTTCTATTGGTTCCAATTTTTCTTTTACAGCAAATTTAATATTTTCATCTGTTGCTGCAATTGTTTTTTCAGCAGGAGTTGCCTCTTTTATGCTGATAGATTCCAGAACAGTCCATGTGCCTATTATTGAAACCAGAATTGTAAGAACAAGCAAAACAGCGATTGTTGCTTTTGGTATGTCTTTTGCCATTTTTTACATTTACCTCTTTTACTTAGTTTACCAAATATGTGTACTAGTATATAAATATTTTGTTTTTTTTAAGATATATATATACTCATTTTATTTTTTTATTTCCTGCATATTAATATTTTTCTATTTTTGAGTTGATACTTTTTTGGTTTCTCAAATATTGTTGGATTAGTAATTTTTAGCTTAGTCATATAATTAAATTGTTATTTAGATAATATTAAGAAATTTATTTTAAAGTTATTATTAGTTATGGATATTTGATTAACTATGGGATAATTCATAAGGTAATACAAGAGAATCTGATTTTTTAATTTCTTCTTCAAATTTCAAATTGAGAATCTCTTTTTCATTATTTTTTATTAAATTAAGAATATGATTTTTAACTAATTTATATTCTTTCTCATCCAGCTTATAATCAAACAAAGGACCTTCCCCTTGGATATCTAAACGATTAACAAATCTATTGGCATTATTATAAAACACAGTCATTTTTTCTGATGCAATTGACACCAGCTTATAATATTTATCCAAAAATATATTAGCACTCATCCCTGTTTCAGGTTCTATTTCTTGGGCAATATTAATAAGGTTTAATAAAGCATCAGCTTTATTCTTCCCATTTGAATAGGTACCCATATAGTCCCCAAACAAATAAGGGTATTTTCCTATAAGGTCTAAAGCAGCATTAACATAATCCTCATTATTTGACAAATTAATACCTCCTAATTTTAATCTGTGAACAAAGCTTCTCTGCTGAGGGTTCATCAGTTCTTCTTTCAGTTCTTCTAGAAGACCTTGTGTTACCCCTAATTTATAAATCTCCTTTGCATAGAACTCTTGTTTCTCTTTTGATGATAATTTTTGTAAAGTATCAATAAATTCTATTTCAGACAGATCAAGGTTCTCAAGAGATTTAAGATATATATTGACCCTTGGCGAAGAAAATTTATCTTTAATATAATCTTTTACATTAATTTCCTCTGAAATATTGGTTGTTTCTGATGCAAATCCATTAACAGAGTAAAATACAGCTGCTGTGGCACTAGCAAAGGATATAGCTGCTAGTTTACCAATATTTTCTTTATTTACTTTAGGAGTAATGTCCTTGATGGACTCCTGAAAATAAGCAAGCTTAATCTTTGCATCAAAAACAACACTCTTTAATTTAGGAGAATATTCTTCCTTAAATTCTAAAACTCTTTCTGTAAGCGATTTCATATGAATTCTTTCTTATAACACTATTATATATATTTTTCTATTCTTGAGTTAATACACTTTTGGTTTTACTTGCTTTACCCTTATTAAAATCCTTTTTAATTTTTCTTATCAGTTCTTTTCTCCAGATAATTGAAACAATAATCAAAAGCACAATAACATTAAGGAAAGGTGGCAACCTGAAGCCAAGAATCTGCTCTATTAGGAT
>Ga0268277_1000417_pt1 | contig 34559 bp, 30 predicted proteins | sample saktaG_5_FD_190132 | JGI IMG/M metagenome (GOLD analysis project Ga0268277, IMG submission 190132) | Saline water microbial communities from Sakinaw Lake, British Columbia, Canada - sak_2010_1_5_50m | ecosystem: Environmental > Aquatic > Non-marine Saline and Alkaline > Saline ... | reverse complement strand
AGCAGTTCTGGACATCTGGTCATTTTTGAGCATTTACTCAAGATTAACATGGACAATATTGCTTTTGAAGTTTTTGTTCATTTTGGTACGCTGTTGAGTGTTGTGGCATTTTATTTTAATGATATTGGGAATATGATAAAAAGTTTCTTCAAGGGAATATCTCACCGAAACATTGGCAAAACCTATCGTGATGATGCTTTTTTCCGCCTGAGCATTTTTGTGATTATCGGAACGATACCAGTGGTTATTGCCGGTCTGTTTCTGGAAGATTTCTTCGTATCAATATTCCACAATATTCAATTGGTGGGAATAACATTACTAATAACCGGGATTGTGATTTTGTCCACCCATTTTATTAAGCACAAAACGGCAGATTTGACACCCAAAAAATCACTGCTCATCGGAATCGCTCAATCGATTGCCATACTTCCCGGGATTTCCCGCTCCGGTTTTACCATCAGCAGCGCCTTGATTGCTGGTATATCGAGAGAAGACGCCGCCCGGTTCTCGTTTCTTCTGGCCATTCCAGCTATATTGGGCGCTACTCTTTTGCATATTATCGACTTCATCTCGTCCGATATTGCCGGAATCAATATTGCCCCTCTGTTCATTGGTTTTCTAATCTCCTTTATTGTGGGATACCTGGCAATCAGATTTCTGCTTTCAGTCTTGAAAAGTGGAAAATTTGTGTGGTTTGCGCCCTATTGTTTCATTGCCGGACTGGTTGTATTACTGTTTATCGGATAGACACATAACAAGGAGTAAGTAAACCTAATGGCATTTATACTGGACGAATTAGAAAAGATTGAAAAAGGAGCATTGGCCCCGGTATATCTGTTATATGGTAACGATTTATATCTGGAAGAAGAGGCAATCAATACCCTTTCGGCGGCATTTAACCGAGATAGCAAGGGATCTGTTGAGAAACAACTCTTTTACGGAACAGAAAAAAACGACGATCCATTCATACAAAGCCTTGTCAACATTGGTATGTTCAGTTCACAAAAAATTGTGATTTATAAAGACCTTCCCAAATTGTCATCCACATACCGAAAATCGTTGCTCAAATACCTGGACCGGCCCGAGCCGAGCACTTTATTAATTTTAACATCCGGCGAAGGGCAAAAATCTTCTTTATTTACCAATGTCAAAAAACATCTTTCGGTAAAAACTCTATCCATCTGGTCACCCTCGGAGAATCAGTTTCCGGCGCTGATCCAACGGAAAATAAAGAAAAATGGATTATCCATCACTCCGGATGCACTTGATACATTGGTTCTCTCAACGAATGATTCACTCAGTCACGCATTCGCCGAAGTGGAGAAAATATCCGTTTTTGTTTCTGACAAAAAAGAAATCGACGTTGACGATGTTCGTACCGTAATCGGCGGAGATAAAAGTTTTCAGATGTCTGATTTTTTAACCGCAGTCGAACAACGAAATTTGTACGAAGCTATCCACATCTGCCTTGCCCTGATCGAAACCGGCGTCGACACCCCTTACTTTATTTCGTCACTATACAGTTTTTTCGTAAACGTCTGGGCATTCGTGCAAATAAATACTAAATCCTTGTCATACTTCCCAGCCGAAAAGCGACGGCTACAGTATGAACGGGCCTACAAGAAATACAGGGAACATAATTTCAAGGCATTATTTGCCCTGTTACTGGAGACCGATATCAAAGCCAAATCCACTTCAATAAAAAATGAAAATCTCATGATTCCATTGATATATCAACTCTTAAAGTGATAAATTAATCCGATGAAAGAAAGTTTTAAAGTTACCGATGAAGAGTTAATTCGCCGTTTTCAGGCCGGCGATGAAACCGCATTCGAAGAAATTGTCAACCGGTATAAAAATCGGTTGATGAATTTCGCCTATCGATTTGTTCTTGACCGTGAAGAAGCGGAAGATATTGTTCAGGATACATTCCTGAAGGTTTATCAAAATCGTTATGCTTATAAGGAAATCGCCAAATTTTCCACCTGGATATACACCATCACTGCCAACCTCGCCAAAACGATCCTCCGCAAGCGACGTAATCGCAAAATGTTTTTCTTCAGCCGACTCGGCCCTGAAGATAAGGATATGGACTTTCCGTCAAACGAACGTGACACTCAGTCAAAGATCGAAGGTAAATTCAACGAACAGACAATTCAAAAGGCCATTATTAAATTACCGGAACATTTTCGCACCGCAATCATTTTAAGAGATATTCAGGAACTTTCTTATGAGGAAATTAGTAATATCATCAATGCACCATTGGGAACGGTGAAATCAAGAATAAACAGAGCCCGATTGAAATTGCAGGAAGATTTACAAGAAATGCGAGGAAACGAAAAATATTAATTGCTACTTGAGGTGAGGAGTTTTATGATCAGTTGCTACCAGTTTAAGACTGTCATATCACAATATATTGACAAAGATATTTCCTTCCAGGGTCGAAAATCCTTCGAAGAGCACATGGACAGCTGCCCCGGCTGTAAACAGCTCTACCAATCAATATTATCAACAAAAAACAATATGCTACAATTTGCTGAAATGACGGTAAGTGAAAACTTCCTTGGCGATCTCCGGACAAAAATTCTGGCAGAACGGAATGCCCGGATAGAAGCAAGCCTGAATAAAGGATTTTCACTCAACCGAATCCCGTCATTTGCCTATGGATTTGCAGCAGCACTTGTGGCTGTAATCATCGGATTTTACCTGCTTAAATTTCAGACAGGTTCCATCCCGGTCCAGATGCCGCCCCAGATTGTCCAGGAGAAAATCCAGCAAAAGGTACCTGGTTCAGAAAAATATCTCAACACTCCTCCGCTCATGAGCCGTGGGCAATACGCTAATTCAGAAAATACTACTGATTCACTCGAGAATTTTGACAGCCAGAATACGCATACAAGGCCGGATTTTCAAAACAATATAAAAACCGTGAAAAAAGAGTATTAGCCCGTTTATAAATTTCCGTGTTAATTAATATTGATTTTACATACAGTTAATGTTATTTTTACGTGCTGTATGGATGGAATAGTATGAATAATCTAAAAAGTACATGGATCGTTAGCGCCCTATTAATCGTTATCCTGTTTTTATTTACCGTTTATCCGTCAACGGAAGCCTTCGTAAACGTTCCCGAACTCTTTCAGAATATCTTCCGCATTCTTCTCTTTGTCGCAATTTTATCCTTAATGATTTTTCTGTTGACAGAAACGAACAACTGGTACAAACGTTGTCAAATGCTATCCCAGGGAAGTGATCAGATCCAGAAAGATAAAGAATCTTCAGTTAACGCGATTGGGCTACACTACAAAATTGACACCAGTGAAAATTATCAGCAGCTGATTCATTATTTAACCGGTATCATTCATGCTTCGCTGATGGCACAGTCAGTCTTTATCTACCTTTTTAAAGAGGAAGAAAACAGCTATATTTTGCAAGAAAGCAGCAGTTCCCATAAAGTCCAACCACTGAAATCCTTTTCCTGCGAAGGAGAACTGTTCGGCAATTTTCATCTTAATCCAAAGCCTGATCTGTACCAATCGGGCCAGATTAGTCAGGATTACCTGAAATATTATCACAATCCTCCGAAAATCGGCACACTGATGCTGGTTCCTATCAGCGTCAATGGTTCCTATGTCGGTTTCATCGGGACAGACAGCGTGGATAAAGAAACCTGGGGCAAAGAGGATCTGGACCTGCTGACAGCCTTCTCAAATTTGTTTAGCAATGCGGTGCTACAAATTGATGTTGTTGATCAACAGGAAATCTATATCAGCTTCTTTAGAGACCTATTCCGCTTAAATACGGAAATTACTTTTGGCATTGAACCACACGAATTATACAAACAAGCCGCCGGAATACTGAAGAAATTTTTTAATTTTGACAAGCTGACATTTGCATTTAAAAATAAAGATCATTCATCGGTATTAACGATTGAATATGTCGAGGGATCGGAAGCGGACTATACGATTGGCCATGAAATCAGTTTGACAAAGGGTGTCTGGGAGCCCATTATTCTTCAGAATAAACCAATTCTAATCAAAGACTATGACAAAAGTAAAATAGAGTTTCGTTTTCAACCCGACGATTTAAAAATCATTCCCTTCCGGTCCGCACTTGGCATCCCGATTTCAACGGCCGCCAAGGAAGCCGGTGGAATTCTGATTGAAAGTTTCAAAATCGATCACTATACCAAAGAAGACGTCGAAACACTCAGTCTGTTTGGTAGAAATTTCGCAGAAATCCTCAATCGCCTGACTGTCTACCAATCGATGAAAGACCTTGCTATGGTTGACGGCTTGACCGGTATTTATAATCATCGCGCATTTAAAGAACGACTACAGGTCGAAATCGAACGCAGCCGGCGGTATAATTCCAACCTGACCCTTATTATCCTTGATCTGGATAAATTCAAACGAATTAACGACACCTACGGCCATTTGCACGGTGACTATGTCCTGAAAAAATCTGCGAACATTATTCGCGGCAGTGTCCGTACCGTTGATACAGTTGCCCGTTATGGGGGCGAAGAATTTGCGGTCATCTTAATCAGCGCCGATAAAAAAAGCTGTATGAACACCGCCGAACGAATTTGTAAAAATATCCATAGTTTTCTTTTTGAAAAAGACGGCATGACCGAGCGAATGTCAATCAGTATCGGCATGTCAGAATACCCCGGTGACGGCGATGATATGGCATCACTGATATCCAGCGCCGATATGGCAATGTATCGTGCCAAGCGGGCCGGGGGAAACCAGGTAATAATGTACGAACATGAATCATAAAGGAGTCCAATAATGGCAAAACGAGTAACTAAAGGCTTTGCAGATAAAACCCAGAAAGCACTAAAAGACAGTAAAAAACATTGTGCGGTATGCGGTGAACCAATCGAACTGGTAAAACATGTTATCACTCTGACAAACACAACCAGCGACACTATCCGTTTTAAAGAAAAAATGGTTGGTGTTTGCAACTGCAACCGCAGCGAAATCTATAAATAAGCATCTGCCGGTCAGGTTTATCCGGCTATATTATGCTGACAAGCATCCAATTAATCGTCATATTGATGAGTACTTTTGAATTCTAATAACTCTCAGCGGATCAGTTTAGTTCGGAAGTATTTATGTTTTGCACTATTTGCATTTCTGGCAAACAGCTGCGCTAATCACCCGCAGGTAAACAATTCTATCGCCAAATCGGATTCAAGTAAGGCCTACGATTCCAAGGCAATCGAATTTTTCATGTCCGGTGAAAATTATACCATGCAGGGCGATTATGCTATGGCTGTCCTGGAATATCAGGATGCGTTACTGTACGATAGCTGTTCTGCAACAATATACGGTGCAATGGCAAAAGCTTACATTAACCTGGGAAAATTGGAACGCGGCATTAACGTACTTAAAAAGGCTCTCACCATTGATCCCGATGACTATGAACTTCGTGAAATTCTGGCCCAGGTATATTTCCTGTCCGGAAATAATAAAAATTCCGAAGTAGAATATTTGAAGCTGATTGAGGCTAATCAGAAAGATCTTGAACTGCAATACCAATTGGCAGCAATTTATTTGAAAAACAAAAAACTGGACAAAGCTGTCGAAGTCTATGAAAGCATTTATCATTCTGATAAAACCCATGTGAAAGCCCTGGAAAAAGCCGCTGAAATTTCTCTGGTCCAGCAACAACTGGAAAAAGCTGAATACTATTATGACACCTTAATTCAGGATTACCCGAAAAACACTGATTATTATAAATACCGCGCTGACATTGCTCTAGTTAAAAATGACCTATTCACGGCAATTTCATTGTATGAAACTTTAATCAACCTGGCTCCTGATGATATTGAAATCGCCGAACGTTATGGTGATCTGCTGGCCCGTAGCACTGATACACAAAAAGCCCAAAATTACCTGGGAAAATTGATTCGCGACAATCCCGACCGGCAGGCAGCCTATATCAGCCTAACTTTACTACTTGGCAGGAACAACGAGATCGATTCATTAACAGTTCTGACAGACCAGGCCATGGAGAGATTCCCCGACCAGCCCTATTTTCCAATTATGCGGGCAAACCTTTTGAGTAATCAGAATAAATTTGACGACGCCACTCAATTTCTTGTTCGGGCACTGGCAATTGACCCGGAAAATATTCAGGCTAAAATTCTTCTGGCAAATACCTGGGAGGCCCTAAAAAAATACACCTTATCCGACAGCCTGTATACCAAGATTATCAATGCCAATCCTGAAAACGAGATTGTATTAAACAATTATGCCTATAGTCTTGCCTTGCGGGGAGAACGACTTGAAGAAGCAATGACAATGGTGAACAAAGCACTTGAAATTGATCCTGAAAACGCATCGTATCTTGATACCAAGGGCTGGCTTTTTTATCTCGGTAATAATTATAAAGAGGCTAAAATCTATATTGAAAAAGCACTTGCCAATAACGCGACAAACGCCGAAGTACTGGAACATCTGGGCGATGTCCTGATGAAATTAAACAAACCCGAAGATGCCCAAAACTACTATCGGCAGGCCCTTGAAATTGACTCCGAAAATGAACGTCTTCAAAATAAACTATCTGATTAAACACGGCTTTCTTCCGGTTATTTTTATTTGCCTTGGACTATTGCTTCACAGTTGTTCGGTAATCCAAAACATTTCCCGAAAACCCGAATCGTCTGTACTACCACGGCCGGCTTCCGTTCCGTCACTTCTGCAATCAATTGATCTGTTAACATTCAATGCCCGGATTGTGATCCAATCGTCGGATGGAGACATAACATTAACCGCACAAATATCCTATTCCGGTGCCGATACCATCACGATCCGATTAAAAGACCCGCTGAAACGGCAACTTGCGACATTAACGATTACCCGAACTGACTATAATCTGTGGCTGCAACGGGAAAACCGGTACCTGTCCGGCTTGGAATTACCAACCCGCATCGGGAATTATTCCATTCCTCAGCTACCACTCAAAGATATTGTTGAAATATTAATCGGGCAGGTTGATTCAAAAAACGGACAGTTCAATTTAGTATACGACCGATTGCACCGACTGAGCCGAATTTCAAAGAAAACCAAACCGGATTTAATCGTTACATACAAAGACTGGAACCCAATTGAAACCTATTACTGGGTACCCACTTTGATTGAGTTGGTTAGCGACCGGGATATAAAAATCACAATTCATTACTCCCAATTCCAGATCGAATTACGTAAATTAACCTGAAAATGAATTTTTAAAACGGAGCCGTTGTGGAAAAAAAAGGTCAGACAAATTTAATTTCGGTGGTTGTTCCGGTATATAACGAAGTCGATTCCATTCGGGAAATGTGCAGCAATATTCAGACGGCTTTAAAGAAAAGCACTTACGATTTTGAAATCATTCTGGTTGACGACGGCAGCCGGGATGGATCGTATCCGGTTGAGCAGGAACTAGTGGCGAAAAATCAAGAAATTTCACTGATTCGATTTAATCGGAATCTCGGTAAGGCTGCCGCATTAAACGAAGGATTTGCCGTTGCCAAAGGCGAATTTGTTGCTACAATTGACGCTGACCTGCAGGACGACCCGGAAGCGATACCGCAAATGGCCGATTTCATAAAAGACAGCGATTTCGACTTGATTTCCGGCTGGAAACAGGATCGTAAAGACCGGTTTATCAAAAAGCACACATCGAAAATCTATAATTTTTTCAGCCGCCTGATGACCGGCGTAAAACTTCACGATATGAACAACGGTCTAAAAGTATATAAAACTGAAGTGGTGAAAAACATCACTGTATACGGTGAAATGCATCGTTTTATTCCAGTATTGGCCAAGATCAACGGGTTTAAAAGCGGCGAAATGAAAGTCAAACATTTTCCACGAAAATATGGAAAAACCAAGTATGGTGCCAGCCGGTTTTATAAGGGATTTCTGGATCTGTTGACCATTCTCTTTACCATGAAATTCATGAAGCGGCCGATGCATTTCTTCGGCCTTTGGGGATTACTTTTTGCCATTGTCGGAATTGCATCTGAAATCTATCTCCTGATATTGAAATACGCCTTTGGCCACCCCTTCCGGAATCATGTTGCTCTGTTGATGTTGGGTGTTTTATTAATTATCTTCGGAATGCAGTTTTTCTCGCTGGGCCTAATCAGTGAAATGATTACCCGTCAAAAATATGAAAACCGATGAAAAAATATTTGTTCTCCATCATAGTACCCAGTTACAATCGTTCCGACGAGGTTGTGGATTTAATCCACTCCTTTAATACTCAGACATTTTCTCACGAGTGTTTCGAAGTGCTGCTGGTCGATGATGGTTCTACTGACAATACAGCCACGACTGTAGACAAATTGATAAAATCCTCTTCGTTCCGGATCCGATTTTTCCGACGCGATCATGAAGGCCCGGGACCGGCCCGTAATTATGGAATGAGCCAGGCTGAAGGTGACTATTTTCTGTTTATCGACTCTGACTGTATCGCCGATCCTAAATGGCTAGACCAGTTATCTGTAGCTATTGAAGCCGAAAAGCCTGATGCCTTTGGCGGACCCGATTCAGTGCTCAACAGTTTCACCCCATTACAAAAAGCCATCGATTTTGCAATGACCTCATTCCTGACTACCGGCGGTATGCGCGGTCATTCCAAAAAGAAACTGGCCAAATTCTATCCCCGCAGCTTCAACATGGGCATTCATCACAAAATCTATGAAACAATGGGCGGCATGGGCACACTTCGGCACGGGCAGGATTTGGAATTCAGCCGACGGATTGTCGCCAGTGGCGCCAATGTGATATCCATTCCCAAAGCCATAGTTTACCATAAACGTCGGACCAGCCTGCTAAAATTCTTCCGCCAGATTTTCAACTGGGGTGTGGCCAGAATCAATTTAACTTTAATCGACAGTGCCATCCTTGAACCACTTCATTTCATTCCCACTATTGGCACAATTGGATATTTAGTGATTCTGATACTGTCACCTGTCCATCCGTATATATTCTATTTCTGGTTATTTGGATCAGCCTTGGTGTTCGGATTATTGACCGTGATATTTTTCAGTTCACTAAATCGTTACAAGGATCTTCGCGCCGCCATGTTGGCCCCAATCGTTTCGCTGATCCAGATTTTCGCCTATGGATTTGGATTTAGCATCGGCTTCTGGAAGCGTGTCATTCGAAAGAATAAAGAATACACTGGTTTTGTAAAGAAATATTATCAATGACAGTAGCTCTCAAGAAAAAAGTCCTGATTATTACCTACTATTGGCCGCCGGCAGGCGGACCTGGAGTTCAACGAGTGTTGAAATTTGCAAAGTATCTCCCCCAATTTGGCTGGCAACCGATTATTCTGACAGTGGAGGACGGAGAATATCCAGCTGTCGATGAAAGCCTTATTAATGATATTCATCCAGACTGTATCATTTTTAAAACAAAATCACTCGAACCAAATAGTATTTATAAAAAATTTACTGGTCTACCATTAAATACTTCCATTCCGGTTGCTGTTTTATCTGAAAAAAATCTAAATTGGAAAAAGCGATTTGCTCATTGGATTCGTTTAAATTTATTTATACCTGATGCAAAAATTGGCTGGATTCCATTTGCAGTGCATAGAGGAAAAAAAATAATTAAAAATTTAAATCCAGAAGTAATATTTTCATCTTCGCCTCCTCCAACGGTTCATCTAATTGCAAAAAAACTGTCGAAATGGAGTCATAAAAAATGGATCGCAGATTTCCGTGATCCTTGGACCGATATTCACTACTACGAAGATAGTCCTCGTAACTATTTTTCTGATAGAATGGACAATAAATTAGAAAGGAGTGTATTATATTTTGCTAATGTCGTCAGCTGTATAAGCCAAATGGACATAGAGATGGATTTTAGTAGAAAAATCAATCTTTCGAAATGTATTAATATTCCCAACGGATTTGATGAAGAAGATTTCAGTTTGCTTCCAGCAAATATCGAACCCAAACAGAAAAAATTTAATCTACTTCATTTGGGCACTGTAAATAAAGAAAGGATTCCACTTAATTTATTTAAAAGTATTCATAATTTGTATCGAAAAGGTGTCCTTTCACCAGAGAATTTTAAGTTAACATTCATTGGCAAAACCGAGCCATGTATCACTGATAGTGTCATACAATTTAATATCTTGGATATGGTGGAATTTATCTCTTACCTTCCTCACCACAAAGCAATCCAGAAAAGCCAAAGCGCCACCGTAATGTTACTTCTTATAACCCAATCAGATAAAAACATCCGGATTTTGCCAGGTAAAACATTTGAATATCTTCGGCTGGGTAAAAAGATCTTGGGGCTTGGACCAGAAAACGGCGAAGTTGCTCGAATACTTTCAAACTCTAAAAGTGGCAAGATTATTAATTATCATAATAGTGATAAAATTGAATCCGAATTAAAAGAATTATTTCTAAAATGGCAAAATAAAACATTATTTTATTCTCCCGACTTAAAAACAGTTGAATTATACACCCGTAAAAATCTAACAAAACAACTTGTCCGGGTTTTCGAAGAGTTGGAACAATATAATGCTGCATAAATGGAATAAATGTTTATATTGGATACTAATTGTACTGATGGTAATATGTATTTATTTATTTTTATTATTTCCTAATATTGAAAAGGATTTTCGTTCTGAACCTATCACAATTGACACCCAAAGGTGGAATTCCAGTGACACATTAAGCTATTATTTCATAGAATATACTAAAATACATACTCTTGATTGGTTGTTAAGTCATACAAAAGATTCCATTTTCGTTGTTAATTATTTAAACCGCCAGCAAAATTCAGTAACATTGAAAAATCCAAAAGAATATTTAATACATTTCACCAATAATTTTACGACGTTGACAATGTTTTGCTTTAGTGATTATCTAAAAACTGGTGATTCGGCATATCTAGAGCTGTTTCTTAAAAATGTGCGGTGGATGACTGACAATATTACGATAATCTCCGATACAGTCGGAATTTGGCAAAACAATGATATTATATATGATAAATATACCTTGGATTTCGGCTGGGCTTCTTCATATTCTCAAGGAATCGGGCTATCAGTGATTTGCCGTGCATATCAATTAACCAAACAGGAAAAATATTTACAGATTGCAGAGAAAGTACTTAATTCTTTTAATTTGGATTATAAAAATGGTGGAATTCTTGACATTGATAGGAATGGAAATCATTGGTATCTTGAATATCCTGCAAATCCACCGGCTTATGTTCTGAATGGTATGATTTATGGGGTTTTCGGAATATATGATTATTGGCGATTGACGGGTTCTCCAAAAGCCAACCGGTACTTCCAACGAGGAATTCAAACATTAGAAAATAATTTGCCCAGATACGATAAGGGATATTGGTCCGCTTATGATTTGTTGTTCAACCAATATTGTGCTGGTTATAATTATCATAAAAATGTTCATATCTCTCAACTTGACGTACTATATCAAATCAGTAATAATTCTATTTTTGATAAATACCAAAGAAAATTTGACAGATATCTAAATGAGCCGTATCTTAGCATTTTCAAATTGAAATTTACACTAGACGCAGTATCTCGGCGATTGACATATAAAAATCCTTTGAAGAAATACAAAAAACAACGATTCCGATGAGATCAATTAAAAATAAATATCTCTTTTTTCTACTTCGTATCATGAAAGATATTTTTAATCCAATTAAATATAAAATATCCAGTGACTTGCATTCGAATAATTTAGGTGAATACTATTTCTTATTTTATGAAAAAAACCTTGAAAACCAAAAAGGAGGTCAGAAAAGTATAATATATGATAATGATGGTATCCCGATAAATCCAACATATATTGATGTGATCGATAAGCCTTTTGTCTACTTTCCAATTACAATCGGACAAGTCGGACTTGCTGTATTTCACACATATCTTCAATTAAAATACGATCATGACAAACAACGATTTTTAAAATTTGTCAATTGGTTTCGGGACCATGCGGAAATCACTGAAAAACTTGGCGCACGATGGCTGACCAATGTTTCGTTGCCACAGTATCATAACCCCGGTCCCTGGCAATCCGCTTTCACTCAAAGTCGGGCTATTTCGATCCTATTAAGAGGATACCAGTTGACAGGCAATAAAGATTTGGCAATTCTATCAGAAAAAGCGCTGATACCATTCACAGTTCCTGTTTCTGAAGGTGGTGTCACGTCTTTGACACATTGGGGACCCTTTTACGAGGAATATACCGCAAAATCAGCTACTCTTGTTTTAAACGGAATGATATTTTCATTATGTGGATTATACGATTTTATACGAGTTTTTCCCGGACATAAGTTAGCTCGCAAACTTTATGACGATGGTATAGAAACATTAATCAACTCTCTCAATGAATTCGATATGGGGTATTGGTCCAAGTACAATCTCTGTTCCGCATCATGGTATCCCCATGTTGATCCCGCAACCGTAACATATCAGCACTTACATATCGCTCAATTAACGATGTTATATCAATTAACCGGAAATGAAAATTTTAGGAATTATGCCGAAAAATTTAAACGGCAATTAAGCTTTGTCAATTTAATACGTATGTACTGTGTCAAACTAGTGGCTTTAAAAAAACTGGGCAGATTATAAAAATGGCTGGCACCCTATTATTAATTTCAAAACATAAAGATCAATCTCTTTTTTCAAGAAAAAAAAGATCTTTGGAAAAATCCATTGAGCAGACAATCGGATCGTTTTTTACAAAGATTTTTTACCGGGAATTAAATCCCTTTTGTTTCCTTATTGAATTTCGGAAAAACAATCAGATTAAGTTTTTTCAAGATTCAGATGGTTCTTGGTTAAGTTATGAAGGAATTATTTTTGATCTCGATGATACAAAAATCCATACCGCTGAATCATTGATGGATTTATATTATAACCACGAGTGTAATTTCCCCAACTACATTGATGGTCACTTCGTAATTAAACTGTACGATGCAAAAAAAAACAGAATCTGGATAATTAATGACATCATTAAAAACAAGACGAATTATTTAACTGAATCCAATGATTTTATATTGTTTACGCCTTTTTTAATAACAACTGGAATTATTCATGAGCCAGTATTAGACCAAGAGGCTTTTAATGAATTTATGTGGCGGTATTATATACTATCCTTTCGAAGTTTACTAAAAGATGTCGAACGACTTCGACCTGCCAGCGTGTATGAATATAGAGACGGAAAAGTCCATTACAAAAGCTATTGGAATTGGCCACATCAATATACGCAGATGTCTTTCGAAAATGCTGTAGATAAAACAGTCACATCAATGCAGGAATCGGCTCGATTGATACACCAGACTATTGGCGCTCCCTGTATAGATTTCACAATGGGGCAGGACACACGTCAGGTAATATCAGCCTTTACAAGTCAAAATATTCCGTTTACTCCATCAACTTTTGGAAAAAGTAATTTCTATGAAGTCCAGAATGTCCAAAAAATATCTCAAAATAATGGTATTGTTAACCATAATAATATCCAAATTGAGCAACAATACTTAGATGACATATATGGTTATTTCAAAAAAGCAGTTTTACTATCAAACTGTGAAGAACCTGGTCATATAATATCACGAATAATGTACATGCGTGAAATCCAAAAAAAGATTGGAGATCCTATTATAAATGGTCAGGATGGTCATTTTTATAAAAACGGGCTCTGGGACGAGATGTACACCTTTAATTTTTATCGAGAGCCCGAGTCATTCAACATTGATATGTTTTTAAAACTCCGGGCCATGAGTAAAAAATATTCTGATAACATTTTCAATCCGGACTTTTTATCAGTCAAAGCAAATTCAAAAAATTACTTCTCGGAGATGATTCAACATTCTATCGGAAATCATCTTGACTCTCCAGTATCAATACAGGTAGATAAATTCGATTGTTTTCACTGGTTAAATTTCGATTATGTTGCGAACAGTGTATCAAATACAATCCACAACTCCATTTCGATGTTGTTATTGCGGCGCAACCTGGAACTGGCGCTACAGATCCCAGTAAAATGGAAATTTAATCTATCTAAATATCAACGGGCAATAGTACACCGGCTTGACCCCGGTCTGGCATCAGAAAAAACTGATTTCGGTGGCGTCACAATGACACCCAAAAATATTTTCACATATCCGCCATTTTTGTTACGATATTTCTATTTTCAGTCGGCTCGCTTCCGAAATAAATTAAAAACACGTTTAGGTATAAAAGTTATAACGCACATTCAAGAAGCCTGGGACTATTTACCGATTTACCAAAAGCTTTATACCAATACTGACATCAGGGAAAATTTAGATTATTTCAGCATGAATCTTGCACAAATTTTATCAAAGAAACGATGGCAGAAATATATTGAGAATACTGAAACCGAGGATTTTCAAAGAATTGATAATTATGATTTCCTGTTTAAAATTACCAGCATCGAGTATTTCTTGCAAACCGCGAAAAAATTCAGAGAAACAGTATGAGAATAGGAATGATCCTAGATCTCGATTTCCCCCCAGACATGCGGGTTGAAAACGAAGCCACAACCTTAGTTAATAACGGACATGACGTCTATATACTTTGCTATGATTATCATAACAACTTACCAAAATCCGATAAATATAAAGGAATCAATATTCACCGAATTGTGAAAACAAAAAAATGGGCCAATCGGGGACGTGGACTGATTAACACTCCGCTTGATTATTATAGTACTTTTTGGGCATCAAATATTAAGAGTTTTATAATCGAAAACAACGTTGATATTTTACATATTCATGATTTATACCTAGTTGGGGCCGGATTAAAAGTAAGGCAAAAATTTCACATTCCACTAGTCGCAGATTTACATGAAAACTATGTTGAAGGTTTAAAGCATTACAAATTTGCAAATACATTCCCGGGAAAATACATTATATCAATTCCAAAATGGGAAAAACGCGAAATCGAGTGGTGCCGGTCTGCTGATCACTTAATTACAGTTATTGATGAAGCCATCAATCGATATCAGAATTTGGGGATTCCTGACGAAAAGATTCATGTAGCTGCAAACTATGTCAATATTGAAGAATTGTTATCTCTGCCGATTGATGCCAAGATTAAGGAAAAATACAATAACCATTTTGTAATAATGTATGTCGGCGGATTTGATATTCATCGGGGGCTGGAAAGTGTTATAAGTGCCCTTCCAATGATTTTAAAATATTGTAATAATCTAAAACTTGTTCTTGTTGGTTATGGCCGTAACTACACCGACTTATCTGCAATGGTTAATAACTTAGGGGTTGAGAAGTATGTCGATTTTGCCGGTTATCAACCAGTGAAAAATCTTCCATCTTATATATCCGCAAGTGATATTTGCCTAATTCCTCATTTAAAAACAGGCCATACTGACAATACGATTCCTCACAAACTATTTCACTATATGCTATTTAAAAAACCCGTCGTCGCAAGTAACTGTAATCCCATTGAACGTATTATTAATGAAACCAATTGCGGCCGGATTTACCCTAGTATGAATTCAGTTAAACTTGCAGAAGTAATATACGAATTGTTTTCAGATCCGATACTCCGATCTCGTCTTGGGCAGAATGGAAAATTGGCAGTTCTGCAAAAATATAACTGGAATGAAGCCGCTAAAAATTTAATTCAATTATACAAGGATTTTGATTCAGATAAAATATGAAAAAAGTTCTTCGCTTGTCATACCGATATTTTGTCAATAATACTATTTTCCCCTATTTCCGGATGTTAATGACACATAAACTCAGGAATATTGCATCAATGGCTACAGGTAAATTGCTTGATATAGGATGTGGAAATCAACCCTATCGCAATCTCTTTAAAAACGTTGCCGAATACATTGGGACGAATTCGGAAAAATACTATAGTGCGAATTACTTTTCAAAGATGAAAACTGATTATATTGTTGAAGACGGTTGTAATCTTCCCTTTGGTGATAGGGAATTCGAATTTGTCACAAACTTCCAAGTATTACCAGTTTTCAGCGATCCATCCTGTTTCCTTCAGGAAGTAAAACGTGTGTTAAAAGATGGGGGCGTTTTTATTATTACCACTGACTTTATGTACCCAATCTGGAATGCGCCATATAATTATGTCCGTTTTACTCAATATGGTCTTGAAGAGTTAGCCCGGCAAAACGGGTTTGATATTTTATATTTGGATAATTTTGGTGGTTACTGGAGCATGCGCGCGAGAAATAAAGAGAAATATATAAAAGATATGCCCGCGATTCTCTTGCAAAAAATATCTAAAAACCAAGGGATTTTATCTAAAATGTATCTTTTACTATCATTAATACTTTTCCTCCCACTTCTCTTGATACTGCCAATATACTTAAATTTATCGTTTGTAATTTACCACTATTTAGATAAGATGTTTTATAATCCCGACTTCACAACCAATTATATTCTCGTTCTGAGAAAGAAATAAAAAATGTATTTAATACCTACAATAGATGTTGAAGCAATCAAAAACCTGAAATACCAAGGCGATTTCAATCAATTGATATTAGGACGAACAGATCAGGGACAATGGGGTGTCGAAAAAATAATGGAGGTATTAAAAAGAAACAATGCGGGAGCTAGCTTCTTTGTGGATTTTGCCGAGTATCCAAAATATCCAAAAAACTTTCAAAGCCTATCAAAAAGTATATTGAGAAATGGTTTTGATGTACAATTACATATTCATCCACAATTTTGTGCTGATATAAACCGTCCACTTATGCATCATTATTCCTTAGAAGAACAAATTAAAATAATTGAACAATGTCAGACATTTTATTACCAGTGTTGCGATACATCAGCGAAAGCCTTTAGGGCCGGTGGATACGGTGCCGACCAAAATACGCTTATAGCAATAGCACAAAATCAAATTCAAATCGACTCAAGTTATTATTTCAATCATCCCTGGTGTAAACTAAATAATTTACCACTGAATGTTCCATCACAAATCAACGATATAATTGAAATACCGATTACTGTTTTTCACAATCGGATCGAGTATACATTTGTAAATAAACCAATCATTAAAAAAATGCGTGAATTCCGTAAGCTCGATCTTGATCTAAATAATACTGAGACAATTAAAAAGGCATTAATTGCACTAAAAAATGTCTCAATACCAATCGTAATATTGTTTATGCACAGTTTTTCACTAATAAAACGAAATGTTCGGCGAACAATAATTTCGATGGACATTAATAAATTAAAACGATTTGAAAATACTCTGATACATGCTAATAAATTAGGATATAAGATCATTTCATTAAAAGATATTTTAGATAAAACAGATACAATTAATTCAGAGTTATCGGTAGTACCAACTATTGAAACATCAAAACCAATCAGTCGTGCCGTACAAAATCACCTAAAAGGTAAATTAACTCACTATTTAAGAGGTGTGGATTATTTACCATATTTTAATCGCTTAAAGCGATAGAACATGTTTAATATTAATATGGGAATGATAAAGAATATGAATGTTATGCAAATCACCAATGCAGACCTCTGTTTGTCCTGTGGTTTCTGTGAATCTATCTGTCCCGAAAATTGCATCACAATCAAATTTAATCCTGCAAAAGGATTTCATGAACCCATCGTTAATGAAAAACGATGTACGAATTGTCAAAGTTGTATCGATGTCTGTCCCGGACGAGCTGTTGATTTTCCCGCACTTAATAATATTTATGGAAATCCTATTCCGGAATTTCACAATATTGGAAATATTCAACGATCTTGTATTGGCTATAGCAATGATCTTCAAGTCCGCAAGGATGCCGCATCAGGAGGATTCATTACCCAATTTTTACACTATTTATTCGACTACAATAAAATCGACGGTGCAATTTTAACAAAACCCAATAAGAAAGATGCATTCAACCCCTGTGGATATATTGCCCGTTCCTTTAATGAAGTACTGGCATCCCAGATGTCTATTTATAATTCCGTATCTATTGGAACGGTTCTGAAAGAAATCAACAATGACAATCAAAGATATGCTTTCATTGGAATTCCTTGCCAAGTCCATGGCTTGTTGAACTATATTCAACAACACCCGGAAATAAAGATAAATATTCGGATAATTATTGGAACGTTTTGTGGAGGCTACCAGACTCATTTCGCTCATCAGTACTATTTTCCCAAGGTCGGCGTTCCATTTGATCAAATAAAAAATATTGATTATCGTTATGGTGAATTCCCCGGTTCTTTCAGATTAGGACTCAGGAATGGACAAACCAAGATCTTGCCCCGACGCTTCCCTGATAAGAAACAAGCAAACAGAATCAATACCGCGTTTAACTCAATGTTTTATATTCCCCGATGCTATTTGTGTGCAGATAAAGGCAATATTCTTGCTGATATATCCACAGGCGACCCATGGATACCGGATTGTAAAGGTGAAAAAATTGGCAAATCAATTATCTTGATCCGATCTGATCGGGGTAATACTTTATTTCAGCAGGCTATTGACAAGGATTATATTTCTATAGAAAATATCCCCTTCAAAACAGTAATGAATGCTCAGAAATTTAATCATGAGCGACACGGGAACCAACCAGCGTATCAGAAACTATTTAAACTATTTAGAAAAAAATATCCGGATTACACCTTTCTTGGTAAAACACAGATTATTAATAAACGGGTTTATATCCGAATTTTAATCGATTGCATCAAACCATTTCTGCAAAGAAAACGCTGGACATGGTGGTTGTTAAGACCTTTATATTTTATTGAAAAACATATCAGAAATATCTTCATCTATAATAATCCCTACACCTATTTTTTTAAAGATTAGCAATATGAACAGGGGCCAACAATACACATTCCTCATCTCTGAAGCAGACATCGTCGGTAATAAGGGCGCAGTCGCAATGACATTGCGAATCATTAATGAGTTAGATCGCAGATACAAGGGTTCACAATTCATTGTAACAACAAAGTTTCCAACCGAAGCCAGGCAACTAATTAAAACATCATCATATAATATTCAACTATTGCCTGACAACGACCAGGCATTCGACCTGCCTCTTGTAAAACTTTGGATATGGTGGTTATTTAAAAAAATTCATATTAATCAAAAATCATTGTTAAAAAACAATGTCCTTAAAGCATATGATAGCGCAGATCTTATTATTAGCACATCGGGAGTTAGTTTTATTGATGATTTTGGTTTTATAAAAATTTATCACTTCACCAAATATCTTCAGATTCCGCTACTCCTGGGTAAAAAAACTATAAAATTCACCCAATCAATCGGTCCTTTCCGCTCTTTGTATAACCGGTGTATGGCTCGATTAACTTTGCCATTTTTAGACTGTATTATTGCTCGGGGTAATCATACTGTCAATTCCCTAAGTAAAATCGGAATAAAGAATAATGTTGTCAATCTGCCAGATATTGTTTTTACACTCCCTCCAAAATACTCTAAACCTGCAAAAGAAATTGTTTCAAAAATCAAGTCTTCGAACATTATCGGTTTTTGTCCAAATATTGTATGTAAACGTTTAGACACTAAAAATGTGTATATAGAATCATTGGTTCAATTAGCTAAAAATGTTTTAAATAAATATCCTGATTCTTCAATTCTATTAATTCCTCATACCATTACTGAAAAACATATGGGAAAAAATGATGATCTGGAAATATGTAAACAGATTGCAGATCAGATAGGTCGACCGGATAGGGTATTTGTTGAGAACACAATTCTCTATACTCCAAACGAAATTAAATGGCTGATTGCTCAATGTTCTTTTTTTGTTGGTAGTCGTTTTCACGCTCTTGTGGCCGCTTTATCATCAGCGGTACCGTGTCTAGCAATCGGTTGGGAACTAAAGTATGAAGAATTAATGGACTGGGTACAGATTGAAAATAATGTGCTTTATTATTGGAATTTAACTCCTGAAATAGCAATCACAATGTTCACTGAATTGTACCAAAAGAGAAAACAGATCAAACAAGAACTCGAAAAGAAGTTACCAATCATACGGCAACTAGCTTTGTCTGCATTTGATATAATTGAGGAGTTACTTCTTGAAAAGGATTAAACGTATTATCGGACAGGTTTTATATATATTATTAGCACTTACAAGTGTCTTTATCATGAATATTTATAAACGGACGAAATGATGCTAGACCGGCTTAAAATTACCGTAAAACATACATTTGTTTATGGCGTGGGAAGCTTGGCGACTAAAGCCATTGGTATAATATTACTTCCATTATATACCAAACATCTTACCGTAACAGATTATGGTGTGCTCGGTATTTTTGAAATTACTCTTTTCATATTAGCTGAGTTTTTCACATTCGGACAAAAGAGCAGCATCTTACGTTTTTATCATTTGTCCCCATACAGTGAAAAACCAAAAACAACTGTATTTTCCATATCCAGTTTTCTAGTTGTCGCTTCAGTACTCTTTATGACCGGGCTATATTTATTGTCCAGACCAATTTCCCATTGTTTTGAAAACTCCTTATTATTTGAAGTTTATATAAAATTATCCGCAAGCATCATTTTTTTTAGAATCATTAATGGACTTTTTTTAAATGTTTTGCGTATTCAGGAAAAATCAACAATCTATGTCATCTCAAATCTTTTAAAATTGGCCGTCAACCTTGGATTAAACATTTATTTAATTGCCGTTCTCAACATGGGTGTTCAGGGGATATTGATTTCTTATCTTGTAAGTGAAATCATCCTTTTATTTATTTTAATACCAAACATAACATCAATCCTATCAATCGATTACGATAACAATTTAGTTAGAGAATCTCTGAAGTATGGCTTCCCTTTAGTCTTTAATGCATTGGCCGCTTTGTTATTGAATATGGGTAACCGCTATATTCTCAAATTATTAGTAGATTACAAAGAAGTTGGACTTTTCACCTTGGGACATAAAATAGCTGGTTTACTAAATGTATTTGTGATTCAGTCTTTTTCTCTGAGTTTTATTCCACTTGCATATAAGATCTATGGCAAAAAAGACGATAAGCGATACTATAGTAAATTGTTGACCTATTTTTCTTTTATATTAGTGTGGGTCGGTTTGGGGATTTCCCTTTTTAACAACGAAATAGTAAAGATATTTACAAAATCTACCGATTATTGGCAAGCAATCCCTTTAATTCCGATTCTGGTCTTGGCATATATTTTCAGTGGTGGAAAAATGGTTGTCTCTTTGGGATTGTTTTTAGAACAACAAACAAAATATATTGCAATTAGTACTATTTGCGCATTGATTATTAATATTGGACTATGTTTTCTACTTATTCCACATTTTAATATGTATGGTGCTGCATATGCTGGATTAGTCTCATTTATATTCTTGTACATTTTTTCATATTACCTCGCACAAAAATATTATCCCATTCCCTACGAAAATCAAAAATTAGTGATTCTTTTTATTGTCGGAATAGTATTATTCATTACTGGAAAGGTGTTTTTTAGCGGAATGCCCCATTGGTCATTAACATTGCGATTATTCCAATTAATGATATTCCCAATTATTTTACTTCCATTCGGATTTTATGAAAAAGTTGAAATAGAAAAAATATTAAAAATAATTAAAATGCTTTTTTTTTAACGGAAAAATAATCATGAAAAACAAAAAGAATATCATTAGTACTTCTCAGACAAAAACTTCGATTATTGATCGAATTAAAACGAAAAGCGGAATATACTTTAGCATTATATTTGTTTTTCTTATTCTGCTTGTATTTTTTAAACCATATGTTTTTGATAATTTGGTTCCCTCTGGAGGAGATATAATTGGTGCAAAAGGTCAGAACCATATTATTCAAAAATTTGAGGAACAAACCGGAAGACGTGCTCTATGGAACCCGAATATTTTTACAGGAATCCCAATTTATTATACCATTGGTGGCACATCGCAACATATTGATAAAATAGTAATGGCAATAGATAGCGTTATCAGCTGGAGATTTATATGGTTTTTTATTGGAGCATTGGGAATATTTTGGCTGATTAGTATTTTAGGTTTCCCTTGGTACTATGGTTTATTAGTAATGATTGCTTTTATATTTTTCCCCCATTTTCAAGGACTTTTAATAGTCGGCCACAATGCTAAAATCCGGGCAATTTTTTGTCTACCATTTGTTATTGCAGGATTTCTTAATTTGACTCAAAAACGAAATCTATCTTCTGCTTTATTATTTGCTCTGGCCTTTTCACTTTTATTAAGAACAAAACACTACCAAATCGTGTTTTACACACTCCTATTACTATTAAACTTGGGGATAGTAACAATAGTTAATTGGATAAAACAAAAACAATATCATCAATTATTAATTACAATTAGTGTTTTTTTAGGGTCTTTTACATTATCAATTCTAATAGCCGCCCAACCACTCTTTGTAACAAATGAATATACGCCTTACTCAACCCGTGGTGGTACCGCGATCAATTTATCAGAAGACAGTGATACTCCTAAACAGTCAGGCGGCGTCACTTTTGAATACGCAACCCGCTGGTCTGTTCATCCTAAAGAACTGATGGCTCTGATTTCACCGCGTTTTTTCGGGGGAACATCCCAGGAATATTACACAGGAAATAAATTTCCCCAACTAAAAAACAGGGTGATTCCCGGCTACTGGGGAGAAATGCCATTCACCCAATCATCCGAATATGTGGGCATTATCATTGTAATATTAGCAATGGCCGGGATATGGTTTTATCGGAAAGACGGATTTATTATATCACTTTCGATACTTATCGGATTTTCTCTGCTACTGGCATTTGGACGACATTTTCCACCACTATATAAGCTACTTTTTTATTACTTGCCTTATTTTAGCAAATTTCGGGTTCCAATGATGATTCTGGTACTAATTCAATTCCTCTTGGTTATTTTATGTATGTACGGATTCAAGGCCCTGATTTCCGATTTCACCTTTAAAAAGTACAAATCTGTTCTTATAATCTCAGGAGTATTTTTTCTGATCGGATTGGTACCAATTCTAAATCCTGGAATGTTGTCCTACACATCCGCCGGTGACGCTCAATATGCCTCAAATCCACAGGTGTTGGATATGCTAAAAACAGCCCGCATGGAAATGATGATTCAGGATACAACCAGAATGCTTCTATTTATTTCAGCGTTTATTGGCATTCTATCCGCATTTTATTTTAAAAAGATGGGGCGTGACTTGCTAATTATTGGTATTATTTTACTGATTTCTGTTGATATGATTTCGGTCAGTTATCGTTTTATGAAACATGCAAAACTGGTCAGCCCGGATCGTATTGAACAACAGTATTTTAAGCCGACAAAAACCGATCAGATATTAGCCAAGGATACAGATTATTATCGGATCCTGGCTTTAGGCAGTCTGTTTCAAAGCAATGATCTAGCCTATCGCCATCAGATTATTGGTGGTTATTCAGCCATTAAACCACAACTGATTCAAGATATTATTGATAATAACCTCTACACCAAAAATCCAAAAGAGCCGGTCAACTGGAATGTCGTCAATATGCTCAATGGAAAGTACATTCTCTCGCCCGCACAACTACAGCACCCGGGACTTGATATACTGGATGTTGACCAGGATAAACGAACCATTATGTATCAGAATAACAACTCTTTATCCAGGATCTTTTTTGTCGAGTCTGTAAAAACACTGTCTGATGAAACCGAAGTTGTAAAATACCTGAACAACCCCGACTTTAATCCGTCACGGATCGCTCTTACTTCAGAACCAATCGATCAGAGAGTTTATTCCCGCACCTCATCTGCATTGATCAACCACTATACTCCCAATCAGATAGATATTTCAGCATTCTGCCAGGATTCTTCATTTCTGGTCCTGTCGGAAGCCTATTATCCTGTTGGATGGAAAGCCCTGATTGATGGAAAACCAACTCATATCTACCAGGTAAATCACCTTCTCAGAGGAATCACCGTCCCACCGGGAGACCACAAAATCATGTTCCGCTTTGCTCCCCGAAGTTATTATCGCAGTAAATGGCTGTCAACTGTATTTGTTTATCTGACCTGGCTGACCCTGATTATTACTATCGTTTACCGGAATCGTGAACGCATAAATGTAAAAATAAAGCATGTCAGAAAACGGGTTGAACATGTCAAATAAACCTCTATTCATCTGGAAATTAACGATATGAAAATTACCATTTATAAACAGACAAATACGATAAAACGTATTTTGCTTTTTTTAGCAATCGTTATAACTTTTTCGCTATTGTGGTATTCTCAGCAGATCGTCCATAAACTGCGAGAAGACCTGAATAATCAGGTCCGGTTTTATGCCGGCGTTTATGCCCGGGCGGCAATTGAGGAAAGTAATCAGGATTTCAGTTTTATTTTTGACGAGATCATTCGAAAATCCTCGATCCCAATGATTATATCCGCCGAGATCGACAAAACCCCAACAGCCTGGCGTAATGTTGGCATTGAAGACACCGATAACAGTCCCGAGGCAGTCTCAACGCTCGAAAAAATCATGGTCGAGATGGATAGCGCCAATGAGCCTATATCCTTAAAATATAAAAACTACAATTTGGGCTATATCCACTATGGTGACACCAAACTGATCCGGCAACTGATTACCCTTCCCTATATCGAAATCTCCGTCGTTGCGTTGTTTATTTTTCTGGGATATATGGGGTTTCAAGTCATTCGTGGCAGTGAAAAACGCTCCATTTGGGTTGGCATGGCCAAAGAGACTGCTCATCAACTGGGAACGCCACTGACATCACTTCTGGGATGGATTGAACTCCTGCACAGTGATTTACCCAATAATGAAAATGTCGGTGAAATGGCTAGGGACGTTCAGCGCCTGGAAAAAATTACAAATCGGTTTTACCGAATCGGCTCAACCCCAACCGCCGAGCAGATATCCATTAATAAAACCATCCAGGATGCCGTTGATTATTATCTTCGCAGATTACCACAACTCGGACCAGGAGTCAGCATCGAATTTCGGCCAGAAAACGATTATCACATAACGATTATCAAAGACCTGTTTGGATGGGCCATTGAAAACCTGATTAAAAATGCTATTGATGCGGTTCCTCAGAAAAACGGAAAAATTCAGATTGTTTCCGGGCTGATGAAAAATGACAAATGGCTCACAATTGATGTCATTGATAACGGCAAAGGTATCCGTTCAAAGGACAGGAAGAATATTTTCCGTCCGGGATTCAGTACAAAAAAACGGGGCTGGGGGCTTGGACTAAGTCTGACAAAGCGGATTATCACCGAGTATCATCACGGAAAACTTTTCGTCGTCGAGAGCAAGCCCAACGAAAAAACAGTTATGCGTATTATGCTAAAAGCCAAATAAATTTGCTTTAACCAATCCCTATACAAAATCAAATGTGCTATGTTTAGGATTAATAATTGGCATAACGATTTGATTCATGTAAATTTCCATCGTGTCAATGACAATAAAATTAGAAGAGTTATGGAATTATCAGAAATACTAACACCGGAATTGGTCCTGTTTCCTCTGGAAGCGGATTCAAAAAAAGATGCTATTTCACAGCTTGTGGATATTCTCAAACAAAATGGTAACCTGGCTGAATCCACAGAAGCTCAGGCTGCCGTTTTCAGACGTGAAGAATTAATGACAACCGGGGTTGGCAAAGGCGTCGCTCTGCCACACGGTAAGTATGCACATATTGAAGATGTTCTGGTTTCTTTCGGAATATCAAAGAATGGGATTAATTTTGACGCGATCGACGGACAACCTGTCCATATCTTTGTCCTGTTGCTGACTCCGGAAAAATACCCCAGTAAACACCTGAAATTGCTGAGTAAGTTTTCACGGATGCTGAATATCGCCGAATGCCGGCAAGAGTTATTAGCGGCAACTTCCGCAACGGAAATTATTAATATTCTGATTCAATACGATCAGACCCTGTAAAAACATTCGTTAACTATTAAGGAATCCACTGTGTATCGCAGACTAAAAGGAACTAAAGATATACTGCCCAACGAGGTATATCAATGGCAATATATTGAAAAAACCATTCGGGATCATCTGGAGCGCAACAATTATCAGGAAATCAGGACACCTTTTTTTGAAGTTACCGAACTGTTTGCGCGGGGAATCGGCAGTGATACAGATGTGGTCTCAAAAGAAATGTACACCTTCACCGATAAAGGTGATACCAGTTTGACACTCCGCCCGGAACTAACAGCTCCGGTAATGAGAGCCTATATTCAAAACAATCTCGGTCAAATTAATCCGGTTACGAAATTGTATTACATCGGTTCTCTTTTTCGCCAGGAACGCCCTCAAAAAGGACGCCTACGGCAATTCAACCAATTCGGTTTTGAAATCATTGGCCCCGAACATCCGGAAGCAGATGCGGAAGTCATTCAGACCGTTTATGCCATTTACCACGACCTTGGTATCAACGACCTTAAGGTCCGACTAAACAGCATCGGCAGCCGGAGCAGTCGTCAACATTATCTGAAAATATTGCACACCGCATTGGAAAAACATATTGACGATTTCTGCGAAACATGCCAACAACGCTTTGAGAAGAATATTCTACGGCTTTTCGACTGTAAAATCGATAGATGTCAAGCATTGCTGGACCAATACGCTCCTTCAATACTGGACCACCTTAGCAATGAAGATGTCCTGCATTTTGAGGAAGTTCAGGCGCTTTTAAATGCCGCCTATGTCCCTTTTGATATCGATAATAAACTGGTACGCGGACTGGATTATTATACTCGGACAACCTTTGAAATCACAAGCTCCCTGCTGGGCTCGCAGGATGCCGTATGCGGCGGCGGTCGTTATGATCACCTGGCCGAAGATCTGGATGGTCCTCCAACTCCAGCTGTTGGTGTTGCTTCCGGGATGGAGCGTTTATTAATGATCCTGAATGAAACCCATGCCATTCCTCAAAAGGAAACGAATCTGATTTATACTGCCATCCTCGGAGATAATGCCCGCCAGGTAGCATTCAATCTGGTGTCGCTTCTACGATCACGGGGATATCCGGTGGAAATGGATTTTATGCGGCGCTCCCTGAAAGCGCAGATGCGTGACGCCGGAAAAAAACAGGCCAAGTGGGTCATTATCATTGGAACAGATGAAATTCAGAATGACAAAATTGTCCTGAAAAATATGGCTTCCGGGGAACAGAAAGAGCTTCAACTCTCTCTTGCTGCAGACCAGATTGAAAGCATTGTTAAATAACATCAATATCTGTTTTACCGATAGTAATTATTAATGTCAGTTCTTCCTTTTCCAGTTGAAGATCGTTATTATCGCTTCAGTCAATATCTCCGGCAAACGTTCGGCGAACGGGTTTACCGGGTTTCAGTGGATGCCGGTTTCACTTGCCCCACCAGAGATGGCCATTTGGGCACCAGAGGATGTTTGTACTGCAATAACAGCAGTTTTTCCCGGGACCGGGCAAATAATCTTTTGTCGGTAAAAACACAAATGGTTCAAGGTATTGAGAGAGTCCGCCACCAACATAAAGCCAACAAATTTCTTGCCTATTTCCAAGCTTACACCAACACCTACGGCCCAATAAAAGAATTAGAAAACCTGTATCGCGCGGCACTCGATATTCCCGATGTTGTCGGAATTCTGATCGGTACCCGACCAGATTGTGTGGACGATAATATCCTGGCGTTGTTGAATGATCTGAATCAGGAAACCTATCTATCTGTTGAGTATGGCATTGAATCCGTTTATGATAAAACCCTGGATTGGGCCCGGCGCGGGCATACTTATAAAACAAGTCAACAGATCATTAATAAAACAAAAAATCTGGGTATTCATGTAGGCGGACACATTATTTTTGGTTTCCCTACAGAGTCCCGGAGCGAAATTCTTGACTCGGCCTCAGTTTTAAATGAAACTGGTCTGGACGCGCTGAAAATTCATCACCTCCATATCGTTAAAAAAAGTGCTCTCGCTGACCTGTACCAAAAAACGCCTTTTCCTCTTTATAATGAAACCGACTGGGTCATATTGATGAGCGATTTCATGGAACGGCTCAATCCCAATATTGTTATTCAAAGACTTGTTGGCGACGCCAGACCTGGCACCCTTATTGCCCCGCAATGGACAATGAAGAAAACAGATATTCTCCGCCTTATCCAACTAGAGATTCAACAACGCGGAACTTACCAGGGATATCGCCTGAAAACAGACAAGAGTATTGGATGAAGCCTGAATTTCTCGTCTATCTAAAAAGGTATTTTAGCAATTATGTCCGCTCTTTTCGAACGAGTGATAATGATTACAATCACAATATCAACTTAAAAGAATCTCACACTCGCAATGTCTGTCATATATGTCTTGAAATCGGCGATAGCTTATCGGTAAGCCCTAACGATCAACGAATTCTCGAAACAGCAGCCCTGCTTCATGATATTGGCCGCTTTGAACAATATCGCCGATATCACTCGTTCCTGGATGTAAAAACCGAAAATCATGCTTTGCTGGGATTGGAAATTATCTCAGATTTAAACCTTCTGCAGCCGCTGAATTCTTCGGAACAGACATTAATTACAACGGCTGTCCGTCAGCACAATTTGGCAGCACTTCCCGTAAACATGACGCCGAAACAGCAACTCTGCTCACAGGTGCTCAGAGACGCCGATAAACTGGATATCTGGCGGGTTGTAACAGAATACTATCACCGGAATAATGATCGGCGCAATGGTGTTCTGGAATTGGGTTTGCCAGACACCCCAAAGGTTAGCGAAGAAGTCATTCAGGAACTGGTTCGGCAGGAGATTGTCCGGATAGAACATATTCGCACGCTCAATGATTTTAAGCTGCTTCAGCTAAGTTGGGTGTTCGATATTAATTACCGTCGAAGTTTCCAGATTCTTCAGGATCGGTCTTTTGCTGCCAAGATCCGTGCTGTATTACCCAACATACGTGCAGTGGAAAAAGCCTATCGGTCTGTTAATGCCTATTTAAATGAAAAAGTGTAAATTACGCCGTGAAAAGCAAATCCAATGACTACGATCAGAGTATGCTGATGAAACTGAAAAACCACGCCCACATCATTTTACAACGACTCAAAGAAGCATACCCGGAATCTCACTGCTCACTGGTTCACAAATCTCCCCACGAATTACTGATTTCAACAATCCTGTCAGCCCAATGTACCGACAAACGGGTCAACCAGGTGACTCCAGGTTTGTTCAAGAAATATCCAACCCCACTGGCTTTCGCCGAAGCTGACATCGATGAATTGAAAAACGATATTCGCTCGACCGGTTTTTACAACAATAAGGCCAAGGCTATTAAAGAATCCATGTGGGATATCGTCGATAAATATGATGGCACGATTCCAAATACCTTAGAAGAACTGGTGAGCCTAAAAGGCGTCGGCCGGAAAACGGCCAATGTCGTTCTCGGGGATGCGTTCGGTATTCCGGGAATCGTCGTCGATACACATGTCAAACGGATTTCAAGGTTGTTGGGATTAACAAAAAACAGTGATCCCGTAAAAATTGAACAGGATTTAATGCAATTGTTTCTGCCAGAACAGTGGACAGTTCTGGGCCATCTGATGATTGATCATGGCCGGGCGGTTTGTATTGCCCGTCGGCCTAAGTGTTCACAATGTTTCTTAAACGATATCTGCCCATCGGCAAGAATACCCGAAAGGTAATACTATGAAAACTGAAGAACTGATACACCAACTCTTAATCAACATCGGTGAAAATCCCAACCGTGATTCATTGAAAAAGACACCTCAGCGGGTGGCCGAATTCTGGAACCATGTCACTCAGGGCTATAAGGTGGATATTGATGCATTGATGCGGGAATCGGTTTGCGATGATGATTTCAGTCAGATGATTCTGATAAAAGATATCGACTATTACAGCCTTTGTGAACATCATCTGGTTCCCTTTTTTGGGAAAGCCCACGTTGCCTATATTCCGGACGGTAAAATGATTGGACTCAGTAAAATTCCACGCATTGTCGATGCCTATGCCAGGCGCCTCCAAATCCAGGAACGCCTCACCAATCAGATCGCTGAAACCATTCAAAAAGTATTAAAGCCCAAAGGGGTCGCCGTGGTTATCGAAGCACGCCATCTCTGTATGCACATGCGGGGCGTCGAAAAAACCAATTCCGTTGTCACTACCAGTGCCATGTTCGGCGTTTTCCGTGAACAGGACCGTACTCGCAAAGAATTTTTGGATCTGATCCAGATTTCACGGATATGACACGTTTGTGTTTGATATTATCTATGTTGTTTTAAAACACTATCTTATTTAAGTTTTACTCAATTAAATGAGGAAAAAGTATGTTTAAGCGATCTTTTTTAATTATTTCAATTTTAATTATGCTGAATATTTCATTGTTTGGAGGGCATACTTTATATGTCCAATCAACAACTCAGGTTGGCCCGGGTATTGTCCATAAATTCATTCATGCTCCAACCGCGCCGTGGATAATAAATGTTCTCGAAATCGACTTGAAAAACCCCTATGTATACCTTGAATCGGTCAAAGCAAAGGATTTATTACATGGCATGGAAGCTACAAGCAATATGGCAGCTCGAAATGATACACCGGGCCACCGCGTCATTGGTGCAGTCAATGCAGATTTCTACGATATGAGTACTGGAATCCCAATCGGGACTCAAATGATTGGTGGAGAAGTCGTTAAAACCGCAACGGACTGGCAAGCAATTGGATTCAATATAAACAACCGTCCTTTTATTGCGAATACTCTTTATTCAGGTTCTCTTAACACTCGTTTAGGAGATTACACAATCCACGGAATAAACAAGAGTCGTGAAGAAAATCAGTTAATACTTTTCAATCATTACTATGGAAGTTCGACAGGTACCAATGTTTGGGGAACAGAAGTAATCATTCACCCGATAACGCCATGGTATGCAAATGATACTGTTGTATGTGTTATTGATACAATAATCTCCAATCAGGGAAGTTCCAGATTGCCGATAGGACGTGCAGTATTATCCGGTCACGGCAATTCGGAAACCACTTTAAAACAATTCCAAATTCAGGACACCGTAAAATTATATATTGGGCTATCCACTTATTTACCCCAAATTACCGATGTCGTTGGTGGAAATTTGAAAATTCTATCCAACGGAATTTATACCGGGAGCACAAATACAGATCTTCATCCCCGCACTATAGCTGGGTTTTCTGCCGATAGTAGCGTATTATATCTTGCATCAATTGATGGAAGACAATCCGGAAGTATTGGTATGAATTATCGTCAATTGGCAGATCTTATGATATTTTTAGGGGCCTATCATGCAATCAACCTTGATGGCGGGGGATCAACGACAATGATGGTGCGAAATAAAATTGCTAATTCATTATTTGCAGATGAGCGCAGCGTCGCAAATGCCCTGATGGTAATCTCGACAGCTCCCGACAGTGGCAGTGCTTCTTCAATACAAATTTCGCCAGACAATTTTCGAATATTCTGGGGAAGTAGTACTAAATTTAATGTAAGTGGCTGGGATCAATATTTTAATCCTACTGAAATAAATCAAGAAAATTTCTTGTTCAGTTGTGATGAATCTATTGGGACTATTGATCAGGATGGTTTTTTTCGGGCTAAAAATGAAGTGGATAGTGGATATGTCTATGTTAATTATAATCAAATGAGCGATTCAGCCTACATCTACATCAAACAAGCGAAGAAAATCGAAATAAATCCAAAAAATGTTGTAACGAACAATATTCGTAAAATCCAATACCTGACGACGGTATATGATATTGATAATTTGACCCCAAATGTCTCTAACTCCCAGTTTGAGTGGTCTATACTAAATCCCGAAGTTGGTTCGATCGATTCAGTTGGTACCTTTACTGGAATCAGCAATGGTATTTCAAAAATAGTCGCAACATATCGTGGATTATCTGATACTGCTAATATTATTGTTGAGATTGGAACTGGAAGAGCAATCATTGATTCGTTAAACACAACCAGTGGATGGTTTCTGAATGGAGAATATTTTAATCCATCAAATACTTCAATCAGCTCGGCACTTGTCGGAGAGAACAATCGAACTTCCCTGGGTTTAAGCTATGAATTTGTCCGTCGGAGTGACGCCCGCTCTTGGATATTCCTAAATACTGATATTCCAATTTATAGTCTACCCGATAGTATTTACATTGATATTAAATCAAATCCGGGCGGCCATAAACCACATATGGTAAACATAGTCATTGGTGATGATAATGATGAATTGTATCAAAAATCTTCTTTGATATATGACTCAACTTTTACATCCTATGGATTCGCATTGTCTGATTTTGCCCAAATCGAACCCGGTTCAAATTTCTATTTCCCAGTAAGTATCAAAACAATCCAGATTCGACTCGGCTACGAAGGGGACGTGGGCGATACAAATCGTGGTGTAATCTATTTTGATAACTTACAAGCATCCTATCCCACATTTACCAAAATCGAAAACAAAAATATAAGTAATTTTCCCCAGTCATTTTATTTGTATCAAAATTATCCCAATCCTTTTAATGCAACTACAAAATTTCGGTTTAAAATACCAACATCGGAATTTATTGAATTAAACATATATAATATTCTTGGAGAAAAAGTTGACTCTGTTGTTTCCCAAAACTTAGCAGCCGGGCAGTATGAATATGAATTCAATGGTAATCACCTATCTACCGGAATATATTTCTATCAAATTGAAGCAGGTACTTTTCATCAAACCAGAAAATTCATATTACTAAAATAATTCCAATGGGTATTATTGGTTGTCATGTATCAATCAGCGGTGGTGTGGAAAATGCACCAAAACGGGCAGTCGATCTGAACTGTGATACCTTTCAGATTTTCACCGCCAACCAGATGCAATGGAAAGCGGCCCCGATTACCAAAGACAGCCGTGATAGCTATTTATCAGAAATAACAAAATACAATTATCACAACGTCATCTCTCATGATTCCTACCTTGTAAATCTTGGTAGTCCCGATCCGAAAAAACTGGCGATGTCACGCCAAACATTTATCGAAGAAATTCAACGATCAACATCTCTGAATATCCCCTACATCGTCTTTCATCCCGGTTCACACATGGGCAAGGGAGAGGATTTTGCTCTGCGGACTATAGCGGAAAGTCTTGACTTATGCATTGAAGCAGTACCGAATTCAACGATTACACTGCTTCTGGAAAATACTGCTGGGCAAGGCACAAATGTGGGCTATACGTTCGAACATTTAAAAACAATTATCGAGAAATCTTCTCATCCCGATCGGCTGGGCGTCTGCTTTGACACCTGTCACGCCTTTAGTTCCGGTTATGATCTTGCGACTGAATCCGGATATACAGACACGTTTGAACAATTCGACGATATTATTGGTTTTGCCCACCTGAAAGTATTTCACATCAACGATTCCAAGAAAACCCTGGGGTCACGGGTTGACAGGCATCATCAATTGGGCGAAGGATTTATTGGAATGGAAACGTTTTTCCGATTGATCAACGATAATCGGTTTATGAAGCTACCAATGATACTGGAAACGCCGGGTGATGATGCGCATTATGCCCGTGAAATCAAATTATTAAAAGATGTGATAATGTCATGAAAAAGTTAGACGTACTTGATCTTGGAAACTGCCCGTACGGAAAGGCCTGGGATATTCAGAAAGATCTTCATGTCAAACGGGTTGCCGGTGAAATTCCCGATACCTTGGTTTTGGTCGAACACCCACATGTTTATACATTAGGAAAAAACGCTAATGCCCGGCATCTGATCGCCAGCCAGGAATACCTTAAAACCAAAGGTATTGAGATATACAATGTTGATCGCGGCGGTGATATCACCTATCATGGTCCCGGGCAATTGGTCGGCTACCCGATTTTCAATTTAAAAGACCACAAAGAAAGCGTCGCCTGGTATGTGCATACGGTTGAACAGGTTTTGATTGATCTGTTGGCTATTTATAATATTACCGCAAAGCGGATTGAAAAACTCACCGGTGTCTGGGTCAATAATCAGAAAATTGCCGCCATTGGAATGCGGGTTTCCAAATGGGTTACCATGCACGGGTTTGCCCTGAATGTAAGTACCGACCTATCACTATATAATGGAATTATCCCATGTGGAATCGTAAGTAAGGGAATCACCCGGATTTCCGATTTAGCACCAGACATACAGATGAAACACGTAAAGCATGATGTTATCACTCAATTTAAAACATTATTTGATTTGTCATGAATTAATGGAAACCAAACTATGATTAATTATAATAACCTGTTCCTGTTACAATATCGATTTGTGAAATTAAGTTAATTCGTGGATAAAAAATGACCGTTCGAAAACCCGCCTGGCTCAAAGTAAAATACACCGTTAATGACGATTTCCGGGAACTACGGGAAATCGTCCATCAACATAATCTCCATACCGTCTGTGAAGAGGCTCGCTGTCCGAACCAGGGAGAATGCTGGCGGCGCCGGACCGCCACACTGATGATTCTGGGCAATACCTGTACCCGAAATTGTCGCTTCTGTGCCATTGGAAACGGCCAACTGTCTCC
>Ga0268277_1000415_pt1 | contig 34678 bp, 24 predicted proteins | sample saktaG_5_FD_190132 | JGI IMG/M metagenome (GOLD analysis project Ga0268277, IMG submission 190132) | Saline water microbial communities from Sakinaw Lake, British Columbia, Canada - sak_2010_1_5_50m | ecosystem: Environmental > Aquatic > Non-marine Saline and Alkaline > Saline ... | reverse complement strand
CCCGAAGCGCAACATTTTCCGAAATATTGGTAGTCACTTTACCGATAGCCGAATCAATTTCAGTAAAGGAAATCCCGAAATCCCAATCATAAACTGTCCGTGCAACGGAAAAACGTGAATGGATATTAGATGAGGGAACAGACCGCCATTGGGCGCTGGTAGTATAGTTACCCCAATCCAGATCGATGTTGAAGCCACTCTCTTCATCTTCAAAATCAAAGTACAGGAAATCCCGGCCGTAATACCCGGCAACCGTCAAGCGATTGCGGTCATTCAGATCGAAAAACACTTTCCAGTGGGAATCCCAGAAGTAATAGGAACCCGCCGGATCTTCACCATCTTTGATCTGGTAATACAAACGGGCCAATTGATCGTAGTATGTCCGCCGGGCCGCAAACATCCACGTGCCCCATTTGTGAGGACCTTCTGCCAGAATTTTACTACTGAGCAGACTAACTTCGCCCTTCAAACTACCCAGATCAACAACATCAGACACTGGTCCATCTTTAAACAGGAGTTTCCGCCTGGAATTACCTTCTCTGGATGTAATATCCAATACGGCTGAATTACGATTGCCGAACTTAGCAGAATAACCACCGGCCAGAAATTCCGCATCGGCAATTGCTTCCGCATTAAATGTGGAAAACACTCCCCCAAGGTGATAGGGATTATACACTTCAATACCATCCAGCAGGATCAGGTTTTCGTCGGAGCCGCCACCCCGGACAATCAACGCCGAGGAAAAATCATTTTTAGCAGTCACACTGGGCGTCATTTGCAATGTCCGAAACAGGTCGGCCTCAATCATAGCAGGCGTATTGACAATCTGCTTCATGGAAATATTCATCCGGCTGATCTCTACCTTCTCTTCAAATCGGGTACGTTCGGCGGTTACCTCCACGGTCTCACCCTGTATCGCTTTTATACTGAGTTCCATATCCAGGCGTAAATCTTCGCCGGGCTTCAGAATGATAGTTTGTTCATGAGTTTCATAACCCATCATCATCGCTTTAAGCGTATAGTCTCCGGCGGGAACATTTAAGATTATATAGTGCCCATGCACATCAGAAGCAGCGCCCAGATATGTACCGGCCAATATGACATTGGCATACATAATCGGTTCACCAGTATCCATATCCCGCAAATAACCGGATATTCCTCCGGTATCTTTCGCATAAACGGACATAAATCCAGCAATTAAACATAAAAGCATTACAGTTTTAAGATATTTCATTTTCATAGATTTTTCTTTCTTATCAAAATTCCCGGCCTATCAAAATACATTTTAGAGATAATTCTTACTTAAAAGATGCACATCAGATTCCGATTGATCGTTTACGGTTGTCAGGCTGTTTTGCTTGATGTGAGTATCGTCACGGGAATCGGAAGTTATTCGGTGCTTTAGACCGTACTATATTATTCGTAATTAACAATTATATAAGTAACCCGTCATGGTTATAAATTTCGCTGATTTGTAAAGTTTTTGTAGATACGCATACCAAATCTATCAGCAAATTCTTCCTAAACTAATCCAATCTCAGTCACCACTTCTCGTCGTATTTCGTCCAGAGTTCATCGCCCAGTTGCCAGGCGCGATCAACCACTTTATTGCCCCACTCTACCGAATAATCGGTCAGGAACTGTCGGGCTTTTTTGGGGTTTTTCTTCAATAAATCCAGCGCCTCTTTTTCAATCAGCGGTTGTTTGCTAAACATTTCGGATTGCAGCGGTTTCCAGACCGCCCAGACATCCTTATGCATATCACCCCAGCGTTGCGACGAGAGAGTTCCCACCCGGTTAAACGCCCACCATGCGGACTCGCGAGTGAAGCCTTTTGTCCGGCCGGGAGTTTTATAGGATTCGGCGACATCAATAATCGAACAGTACAAGGGAACATAAATCGACGATGCAACATTGTCAAAGGCCAGCCAGACAACGCCACCCACTTCATCGGGCAACCAGTCGCGGGATTGGGTAATCGTCGCGTACATCGTGTACCAGCGGGCAATCTGACGCTCACCCAACTTGCCCCAACCGCCATTGACTTTAAACAGTGGCAGCATATCGTAAGGCATCCAGGGATTTGCCAATGGTGAAATTTCATATTTACCGGTTTTCGGATTTTCCCACTTGATGTTTTTCACAATGTCGAACTCCGTCCCCTCATACCAATCCTGGAACATCATCACCATTTTTGACAGTGTAATTAATGTATCAGGTTTGACGGAAAAGGGGAAATTTTCCGCATCGGGATGCAGACCCATGGATGGTGCTGCCAGGTCAAATACCCGCCATTCACGCCGCCGGGCGGCATAGGATTGACGGCTTTCCGGGGCATAGGCGTACACCCACTCAAATTCTCCGTTTACAGGATTCCACCAGCCGCTGTCCTGGGCAACCTGGAAAATATTTTCCGAAGCCATAAAATAGTCGGGCTTTTTTAGATCGATTTGCCGAATCCGGCTACCGTTAGCATTCACCGAAATATGATCGTCCGGAACACGCTGTGCGACCCAGATGGCGCCTTTATTTCCTTTACCCGGGCCAACAACTTCAAAATGCCAGACCTCTTTCGTGTCGGCAATTGTCAAACATTCGCCTTCATCGTTCCAGCCATACTTTTTCAGAAGACCGCCGGACATTTGAATTGCATCACGGGCAGTCTCGCAACGTTCCAGCATCAGCCGCACCAGCTGCTGGCAATCGATCATGTTCAAATCAGGTTCATGCAAGGATTCACGTCCACCAAATGTTGATTCCCCGATCGCCAGCTGTTTTTCATTCATGCAGGGATAGGCAGTATTGATATATGAATAAGTATGGTCCACTTGTGGAATTTCGCCAACCGGCAGGTACTGGTATGTTGGCATTGCCAAGGAATCATAAGGGACCCGTTTGACCAGTGTCAGACTAGCACCTTTTTTATAATCTTTCGCTGGTGTAATGTCCAACCAGCCACGTGTCCTATGACTATCACAAGTGTGGGATGTCATCACCGAGCCGTCGGCGCTGGCTTTGCGTCCAACTGTTATTGACGTACAGCCTTCCGGAACACCGCCCTCCCAATCGGGTTTATCCTGCAGGCCGGCAGACAGTATTAAAACACTCAATGCGATAATTAAAAACATTTTGGGAACTGAACTCATTCGCTTACCTCTGTACAATTTATAAAAACCAATCATGAGGAGTGAATTTGGGCAACGCAAACAGAAATTGCAACCTGAAAATAGATAGAAATTAATAAGACATCAATGTCTTTAGAATTAACTATTGTTTCCGGGATTCGGATTTATTAAATTTCGCCGCTTATTGAATGGCGGAGTAGCTCAGTTGGTTAGAGCAGCGGAATCATAATCCGCGTGTCCGGGGTTCGAATCCCTGCTCCGCTACCACTATTTTCCAACTCTAAATACTTGTTTTTATAATCGATTAGGGCATTGATTAGCATGTCAATATCAATGGCGTTCATGTCACCGTTTTGGTACTGATTACTACTGTTTAGTACCCCTTTGTCACCATTTTCTGTCACCGTTTTTGCAGAGCCTGTCGTCGAAGCACTATCGTTTTCATCGACTTTTCTGTCACCATTTTTGCGGAAATCATGCAAAAGGAGTGTATTTAGGGTATCTGCAATATCTTTTGAACGTTCATCTGAGCTACTTAAATAATGCTTTTCAGTAGTAGATATGGAGGAGTGTGCCATGAATTCCTTGACATCAAATACGGAAGTACCAGCGAATGTCAGAAAAGAACCGGCAGATTTTCTTAGACTATGTACATTTAAATTACCATAGCCCTCTTTTTCAATTTGAATTTCCGCATCCTTGTACAATTGAATTATACGTTTATAGATTTCCCAGTCTTTATAAGGAAATGGATAATCACTATTGCTATATCGTTTCAATTCAGACAAAACACCAATCAAATTTTCAGGGACAAATATCTCAGATTCTTTCCCTCTTTTACGAAGTCTAAGATGGATTTTCTGATTTTGAAAATCAATATCCTTCCAAGTAAACTTTGGCTCTAAAATTTCACTTCTACGAGCCCCAGTAAATACATAGGTTAAAATCAAGGCCAAGTCTTCTGGGCTATCTTTACATACTGCCAATAATTTCTTCCACTCATCAATATCAAGAGCCCGATTTTTACATTTGTTTGTCTTTAATTTTCGAACATCAATAAACGGATTAGCATCGATCAAATCCTGAGAAATTGCCCAATTGCATATAACTTTTAAATGATTAATATCAGTATTTAAAGTTGTTGCCTTGACTTTTTCACGGCGTGCCTTCTTATATTTGTCAACTATTTTTGTATCTATTTTTGTTGGGGGCATATCACCAACAGAGTTAATAAAGCCATCAACTGCAACCTTCATTCGACGTATGGTCAACTCGGAAATTGATTCTTCAAAGTCAGGAGGAATATCGTCATAGTGCTTCTTATACTTTTTAAATATTTCAGAAAGATTATTATCAACACCCCTCTTAATCTTCTTTGGGATATTGACTCCCTGATCAATTTCATCTGTTAGACGCTTCTCAAGTTCTTTAACAACCAGGTACTCATCACAAATCCGTTTACGAACTCTTTCACCAGTGGCAGAATTAACCAAATCTATGGTAAATCCGGCGCAAGTGATTTTCCTCTTGGTTTTTGAATTCCAATATTCATAAATATTCTTATGGCATTTTTTTGAAGTAAATGGTCTAATTGACATATAAAACTTTCTTAATAATTTATAGCAATAATCAGAAATATTCCAGAATTAAACTAAGGTTTTCATTAAAGTTTCCACCCGGTCTTTTAATGAATCCATCGGTTTTATCATCTCTACTAAACTGCTTTGAGGAATCCGCACTGCGGCCCCAATTTTTACTACCCGAAGTTTCTTCTCACGTATCCATTTTCGGATACAATCTTCTGTCAAATCCAATAATTCTGCGGCAGATTTCACACATAAATGCCGCTCCAGGTTTGAGCCACAATGGGGACAGAACTTCTCAGTTTTTATATTGCTGCTTTTCATAGCACCCTCCAAAATTCGAGGGTTAACGACGCTCATAGGCGTTCAAAAACGATTATTCGATCATTAAAATAAATCACTATCTGTCGGGATTTCGTCAGCATAGTCATTGACCTGGTCGCCTAAAAATCCTTGAGGTAATTCATCGTTATCATAGTCCTGATCATAATAAACCTGACATATCGTTTCCTTATCACTATAATAATCATCGTCTGGTATAATAAATGAATCCGAACAACTTTGATTCTCTAGATTAAAGGCACAATTATCTAACAAATCGGGTTGGGTAGGACTGGCAAATACATTATTTGAATCATTAACATTCAAGTTATTACACTTCGTATTTATTCTGATAAATGTTTTATTACCTGCACCTCGCCCGATCCATTCAATATTGTAATTTGAATAGAGATTAATTTCATCAAGTAGCTTCCTTAGATTTTTGGCGAAATTCCGCGATTTGTAATATTTTACAAAAGAAGAAAACTCGCCTTGTCTCTGAGATACTTTTTCGTACAGCTCGGCCGTAGATATTTTATCCAAAGAACTTAGGTAAGGATGATTATCCAACGTATCTTCGACCGCATCCCAAAGAAGATCATCCTGAAGTGTAAAAGCTGCCTGCGAATTATTAATTAGATCAACCACATCCATCAAATACTGTCGTTCCCCTTCAGGCACAATCTGGTAGATGAAATTTGAGAAATCAGCTATTCTTAAATTCTTTGGAGGTTTGATATCTCCATTTTGCTTTAATCTCTGTAATATGAGTTGACATTCATTAATCAATTCCGTCATCAACTCGTTCCGGCAAGCAATGATTTCATTCATTAAAATGCCTTCTGCTTCACGTTTTCTAGTACTAATCGGATCGACAAAAAAGAGCAGAATCCGCTGATTGATATCATCGCGATTAAACGAGGGAGTCCTAGCGGTGAGTCCTAAGAGAATATTTGGTGTCATCTCAACCTTCTCGTTGTCAGTATATAGTTTCCGCTGTTGGATAGTCTGACCGGTGGCTGTGGTTGCGATTGCATCAAGAAGCCACTCATTGTTCTGCTTTGTATCGCAGTTGTCGATTACCATGTAGGCATTTTGGCTGACCAGCACCGGCCACTCTTTCCGGAGTTCCGGACGCATACTCATAACGTTGAATTTCTTCTCCCCAAAAAGTATTATTCCAAGATTCCGTAACAAAGAAGTTTTACCGGAACCTTTTTGCCCAATAAATGCAATTATGATTTTTGTAGGCATATGGTACGCAAATGGCATATATCTGATATACTTGCCTAAAATATATCTGGACTGATCTGGGGAAAGTGGAAATTCAGCGTCGCCGGTAAAATTGATCTTATCCAGAATAAGTGAATTCCAAATACGGAAATTCGAATGATCATTGCCCAGATACTCAAATGGATCACATTTAAAATCCGGTGAAAAAAGTACATTATCTGTTCCATTAGGATACTGCTCGACACCTTCATCCGTTATCTTGTACAACTTTTCCTTACCATTCTGCAAATAAAGTGTATAAGTTTCAGAATTATAAAATGCGAAATTCGATAATTCTACAAGATTTCCATTCCGAATAAACTCAGCTATTATCTCATTATATAGCGCCTTATGAATATATTCTGAAGGGTTAATACCAAATTTATCCATCAAGAGAACATCAAATTCAGATGTTGTTCTAGCACCCTCGTAAACTGAGTATATTCTACCTGTTTTACTCCAATAATAATACCTATTATTTGGAGTTTTATAGAACTTCCCGTTTTCAGTTAAATTCTTAATAACAATATCCCGGATTAATCCGATTTTATCTCTTGAGCGGAGTTCAGAGCCAAGTATACTGTCAATCTGTTCCTTTGGTACCTTGAATGTCAGATATTTCTCTTTTTCAAACTCTATAATGGCATCAGGTCTTGTTATCCTTTTATAATTCATGATAAAGTTAACAATATCGCCGCCACTACCATCAGACGTTGAAAAGCATGTATAAGTATCTGTTTTAGAATAATATACAAAACAGTTTTTATGTCCACAACAAGGACAGGGATTAATCTTTTCAATCTCGTTGCTTCCGACTTTTATGCCAACAGTGTTTTCTAAATAATACTTAAGTGTAATTGTATTATTTGAATTGTCAGTTGATGTTTTTTCCCTTGCCTTTGGCTTTTTATCGCTGGCTGGCTTTTGGAGATATTTACTAACCAATCCATTAAGGTCAATAAAGGCGCCAGAATTATTAAGCACACGGCAACTTTGAGCCTTGTTTTCACTCGGTCGATAACCACCAGCTTGTCGAAAATACCGGTTTGCAGAAAACATCATGAAATCCGGAATATTCGGAGAAGTTTGCTTCGGTTCTGTTGGGCATTGATAGTAATCCGGCATTTGTTCACTTAAATATTGAACTAAAGCTTTCGAATGCCTACCATAATCATTTGGATTATCGGCAAAATGGTTAAACCAAAGTACCAAATGATATGATTTATTCCCGGAGAAAACCAAATACGATTGAGTGTTTAGTAACTTAGAGGTTTCTTCAGCCCGATCCTTCTGGTGTTCAAGGGTATCATGGTCAAATTCAAGTACAACCGGCTGGACAATTCCTGTAAAATCAAACTGCTCCAAAACCCTGCGAGTTGCGTCATCTTTTAATGGAATCAAAGTTGTAAATTGATTCTGCTTATTATTCTTTGTGTAAGGACTCATGGTCCGATTAATAATGTCTGTGGCATTATTTCCATCAACTGTTTCAAGGACTAAATCCTCGAATTTTGCTTTTACTGAAAAAGACTTTACGATTAACATTGTTTTGTTTTCCTTCATTAATCGTTAATAGATACAAAGTCCAATTATTTGAATCATGTTTACATTAAATGTTTTAACATTATTCCGATATTGAACACAACCGCTCGTGAAGCAACCGCACTTGATACGAATATCGTAAGTGAAATCCCGGTGACTTCGGTTGTTAATATTATTAATTAAAAACTGAATGATGTATTCAAATCTCTCCGGTGAACCAATATCTCTATTTGGTTGACCGAATCGGTTTAAATATGAATTAACTAAATTAACAATATTAACTGAAGTAGTAACAAATCCCGAAAAAAGGCAACAATCGGGTACCAGCTTAATCGCACCAAAATATCGGAATAGGTCTCGATTCTGGTTTGTACTTATCCGTTTGTCATTATCCAATTTGTCACTCTCCTTTTTTCGTGAGAAGATTTCTTTTCCCCTCACCTATTATTGCGTTCAGTTGGAGTGAACAAACTGTTCAGAAATTGTTCATTAATAATGAACAACTAATATATGTGCTATGTTTTATTTAGTAGTAATGAATAATACAATCAAGATACAGTGATATTAAGGCCATCATTCGGATTATACCGACAGAAAGTACCGGTTTCTATTAAGGAGTATAAAAACTTATAAATATCAGGGAAATCCTTTTCAATTTTCTCAAATGCTGTTTTCATTGCCCGTTGAACGTTTCTTCTGTGATTATCAGATTTCTTGTTTAATTTCTTAGGTTTTCCGTGTTTGTCATATAATGTTTTTACGTGTTCCACCAATTTTTCGTATTCTTCTTCATATTTAAGATATAATGCTATATCTTCAATTTTTTCAGCTTCGTCCATACCCTTTTTAAGTAGCATTAATTTTTCTCTATATTCATTTTGGGCTTTATCATCAACCGTGGATACCACTAATTCATCGTTTTCAACATTATCTTGTTGTTCTATGATTTCATCGTTTTCGATATCATAGGCCTGATAATGAACGATTTGGTATAATTTTGAGGAGTGAATCTCCGTACTTGGATTATAAAGTAAATGATACAAATATTTAAAACCGTCTGCTCTATAGCTTCGTGTTCTATTATTATAAGTAATAATTATATTGTCCTTTTCTTTTTTAAATTCAATATATTTCCCATTATATTGAATACTGGGAGAAGTGTTATCTGTAATAATTTGCGTAACATCTGGTTTTCGACTCTTATTCTCTGGTAATCTGATTGTAGGCATTCCAGACAAAGGTGAGGGATTAATTTGTTGCTCAGAAAACCACTGGTACAGAATTTCTTTAGCATTATGAAGGATATTTAAACCCGGATTATTGGCTATTCTTATCCTTTCTGATTCAGGCCGCCAACTATTCATTTTTAACTGATTCGTTACATTTCTACTTATCTCAGCAATCTTCTGCTTTAATTGTTTATATTTTAATCTGTTTAATTCAACCTGAATATTAAATAATTGGGATTTATCATTAGTAATCGGCAAATCATCTATAGTAACCGTTTTTTGCTCTTTGCCTTCTTTATCATAATATAAAGTGCATTTATTATTCTCTTTTGATCTCTTGATATTTACTATCGGCTTGTCCGGCAGGATTTCAATAATTTCAATTAAATTCACAGTTTTCTTTCTATTATTTATCTAATTACAGGTCTTCAACAATTCCCCGAAACTGCTCCAGTGCCGATTCAAGATTATCGGCAATCTCAGCCGCCAGCACATCAGGAGCGGGCAGGTTGTCCATATCTTCCAGACTTTCGTCCCTTAGCCAAAAGATATCCAGACTGATCTTATCCCGCTGAATCAGTTCATCATATGTAAACGATTTAAACCGTTCGGACTCCTGGCGGTCATGCCGGTTTTCCGGATTGTAGCATTTGATGAAATCTTCGAGATCGGTATGGCTCAGCGGATTGGTTTTCAGGGTGAAGTGCTTATTTGTCCGCAGATCGTAAATCCACAGTTTCTCAGTCCAAACCTTTTCACTGGCCGGTTTGCGGTCAAAAAAGATGACATTCGCCTTGACACCCTGGGCATAAAAAACTCCGGTTGGTAATCGTAACAGGGTATGAACATCGTATTCCTGCAGCAACTTCCGACGCACGGTTTCACCGGCACCACCTTCAAACAAAACATTATCCGGAACCACGACAGCGGCCCTGCCATTAATCTTCAGCAGGGATTTAATATGCTGGACAAAGTTCACCTGCTTATTGGATGTGGTTGCCCAGAAGTCCTGACGTTCATAAGAAATCGCTTCCCGGGATGCCTTACCACCCCCATTGACTATCGTAACGCTACTCTTTTTACCAAAGGGTGGATTGGTAAGCACCATATCGTAACGATCATTGCCCAATGACTCCAGGGAGTCTTTCACTTCAATCGGGCTTTCTTCGCCACCAATGCCGTGCAGATAGAGATTCATTACACAGAGCCGGGCAACACTGTCAGCAATCTCAATACCAGATACTGCAATCTTTCGTAAGTGTTGTTTCTGTTCTTTGTCCAGTTGAAACCGATGGGCGATGTAGCTATGGGCCGAGATGAGAAATCCGCCAGTACCACAAGCCGGGTCCATAATTTGGATTCCCGGTTCCGGGCGCATCACTTCCACAATTGCGTTAATCAGTGGCCGTGGTGTGAAATACTGACCAGCACCGCTTTTTACATCTTCAGCATTCTTCTGCAAAAGACCTTCATAGGTCTCACTTTTTACATCAACATCCAGACCCATCCAGATTTCATCATCGATCATTTTAATGATACGGCGGAGTTTGGCCGGATCCTGTATCTTGTTTTGGGACTTACGGAAAATGACACCGATCAATCCGGAGTCCTTGCCTAGGTTTTCCAACAGATGGCGATAGTGCAATTCCAGTTCGTCACCATCTTTGATTCGAAGGCTTTCCCAATTGAATTCAGCCGGTATTTGGGATTCTTTATTATAGGGCGGTTTGCTCCGCTCATCATCCATTTTCAGAAACAGAAGGTAGGTCAATTGCTCGACATAATCCCCATAACTGACCCCGTCATCACGGAGTACATTGCAGTAATTCCAGAGTTTTGATACTAAGGCTGAGGCGTCGGTCATTATAATAATCCTATTTGTGAGTTCATTTTTGAAAAGAGATTCATATTCAAATATTCAAAAGACTGTTCAATATCGTACTCAATACCGGGCCGAATCAAACCGGCAATATCACTTAGGAAATCAGGATCAGAAATCTTATCATAAACATTGTCGATGTATTCTTCTTTCTGAACCGTCAACTCATTGTGCCTGATAAAAACATTAAATGATTGTAACACATGCTCCACATTAATCGTCCGATGGCTTAGGCTGTACCAGAGATCGAACAGGTCGCGACCCTTTTTACGCTGATATAATGCCCGCATTTTTGAGCCCAGCAATTCTTCAATTGAATAGGTGACCAAATCGCTCTGGCCAGTGAACCAACGGGACTCAACTTTATATGGAACAGTTTGGTAGCCGAATACGGTGAAATGTTCCCGGCAATTGATTTCAATCTTCAATCTCAGCGGCACGGTAGGCGGAGTTTCTGATTCAAAGCGGTAGATCAATGTCGTGTTTCGATGCTTTTGTTGCCGGGCAGGTTCTCCCAGGTAATTCAGGACTTGTCGAAAACGATCAATTGTTTCGCCAACTGACTCTGCAGACATCTGGACCAAGTCAATGTCTTCGGAATAACGGGCTGCCGGCTGGAAATAGAGTTTATGCAGCGCTGTTCCTCCCCGAAAAGCCACTTTCTGGCGCAGAAACGGATCATTAAAGATATCAATCACCGCCCGACTGATGATCAGGTCCTGTTCAATCATTTCAACTTTTTGCCAGGGGGCAACAGACATCCATTCCGATATAATGATTTGAGGTATCATATTTCCGCTTCTATCTGGTAATTTTCAATGACTTTCCATCGGCTGTTAACCGGAAAACCGGTCTTGGCTTTGCGGGGATTGAGGGGAGCACGAAACCGGATTTGGTTTTGAATGACCTGGTATAGACCATCTGCCAGGGCAATTTGTTCAAGAGTAAATTCCAGAATATATCCCAACCGCTGCAACGGTGCTACTTTCACATCTATCTCAGACAGAATCCCCCAGTCTTTCGGCTTGATAACTTCAATTAATTCTGACAGGATTTCAGCAGTACGGCTAAGACCACCGACTTTATACAAATACAAAAGCAGGTCATATGCGGTCAGTACCGGATTTGATACTTTCAAATAGCCGGTCAGTGTTTTTTTATCTACCAAAGCATTCGCCGGAATAGACGACTTAAGGACGAAGTTAACTTTAACATCCTTTTTATACAAGGGACGCATATTGCTGACGGTCACCACATAGGATTCCTGGGGGCGCTGGTGTGCGGCGCCGTGTAATGCCGCTGCAGTGAGCAAGCCCATGTAATAGGGTTTTTGCAGATACGCCATAAGATCATCAATAAATTGCTCCGGCGGCAAAATCCCCATCGAGCGATACTCCAACGGAACGAGAGCATAAAACCCCTTATGGATCGAGACAATGCGATTTTTACGGATGTATCTGCCAATAGCACGCTCCAATGCTATGTCACTGACCTTGAATTCAGAACGCAGTTCTTCCAGGCTGAAGGTATATCGGCCTCGACTTTGCCGGTCATCAATAAATTGTTGGAGGTACTGATATTCTTTATTCATTGTATCACTATGAGTTATTACACGCATAACCTAACATATAATGGTTGGTTATGCAACTATAAACTCAATTTGTCTAATTTCTTCACGTTCTATATGCATTGATTATCACATTGTGACCATTATTGCAAATAAAACGTTATATAATTCTAAAAACAACTTAAATATGCATATTAACATATCTTCTGTTAACGTGCAGTATAGGTGTTAATGTTCATTATATTTCATTTCTCTTTCCTTATCCTCTCCAGCAACTCACTCGCTGGTTCGTCTGCCGGATCCTGCGGCACCAGCTTCCCCTCAAACGCCCGCTTCAGGATGGATTGACGAAGGGATTGGGAGCGCTTGATCTCGGGGTTAATTAATTTGTCTGATTCTTCAATTATTGATAGAACTCTCTCTAAATGACTTACAATTAGAACTTGTTCTTCTATCGGTGGAACAGGTACTGGTAGTAGGTATAGTGTATCTTTATTGATTTTAGGTAACACTGTACGCCCTTGATTCTGAGATGCAATATTTATAAAGAAGGATGTTAGCATAAAACGGAATAAATAATGGGGATGTATTAATGAATTAATTGGGTACATATCAGCACTACACATACCATTTAATTCAGTAATTATTACCTTCCCAAGATGAGGTCGTATTTTTGAGTATAGAATTTGACCAGATTTAAATCGATGTTTTGGACTTGTAACTTTATCCTTGCTGACTGTTCCAGTTTCAATTAATCTCCCCGTGAACTTTTCGATATGATTTGGAGCAATATGTATGCTGTCTGGGCAGTGAGTCGGATTTATTAAATCTGAATCCACTTCTGCTATTTCACCAAAACTCGCCCACACCCACCCATCCGGCAATTCCGGTAAGTTGGTCGTGTCAACCGGTTTCGGTGGCTTGTACTTGCTGCCCAGGCGCTGCTTGCGCTCGGCCTGAATCCGCTCCAGGAGTACGGAAGCCGGTTCGGTCCCTTCTCCGTTTTCCTTTCTCCATTCTTCTGTCAGTTTGCCTTCCACGGCGGCTTTGAGCACCGACTGGCGGTATTGTTTCAGCAGGGCTTTGGCTTTCTGCAGGGCTTCAACCCCGGCATCGAGTTTGGTGAAGAGTTCTTCGATCTTGGCAACGATGCGCTGTTGTTCGGGGAGTGGGGGAAGAGGGATTTGGAAATTCGAAATTGTATCATATTTAACACGTGGATGGTGAACACCAGATACATTTATATTAGCAAACCGAACAAAGTCCGGCATCAAAAGTCTATATTTGAGATATTCATTATTTACTAAGTTTTGAGAAAAAACTAATAGGTCAGTTGAGCATATTCCATCAAATGTTGCGTACCAAACTTTATTCAGGTATGGTCTGAGTTTACCATATAATAAATCGCCTTTTCTAAATACAGATTTTGCGCTTCTGATTTCATTGGAATGGCCATATCCATTTAATTTGCCATTATCCTTATCGATATGTGCAAGTCCAACATATCGGGTTTTCCCAATATTTAAAGGATTTATCTTGATTTTTGATTGTTCAGTGACTTCTCTTAAACCTACAGACACCCAACTACTTGGCAATTCACTCACGCTGTCAGCACCTCATTCTTCATGCACAATTCTTGATTTCATCCAGATGATTCTCAGCGAAGTACTTATCCGGGATAGACGATGATACTACTTCCTTTAGCCCGTTCAGATATTTACGCTGTAATAATTCGTTATATTGTAGAATTCCAACAATAATTCCGGGGTGTAGTTTCAGTTGTTCGGCAGTTAAAAATATAAGTTTCTGTCGAATATAACCTTTGTAGATATCAAATATATCGATAATTGCTTTGGTCTTAAGTAATTCAGAGGCAAACTCGTCGGCTTCCTGTTCCGTGGTAGTACTCTGGCCTCTGACTTCTACATTATCAATATAGAAATCATCAGACGTATTCAAATGTAACAAAATATGGGCGATTTCGTGGGCCAAAGTGAACCAGAAATTATCAATCCGGTCATAACGCTTTGTATATACAATCACAGGGTTTTCACCATCCAGAAAAGAAGCACCGTCAGTGTAGGTTTTTTGAAGATGGCTAAGCACGAAGAACTTAACCCCACATTGCTCCAGAGCATTGATAAATGCTGCGATTCCATCCGCTTCTATTGTATAATTGTGAAGCTGATTCGCCAACGATTCCAGAGCGGATTTATTGTAGTCCAATGATTTATAGATTTTTGCACTACGCCGCGCCATTCGGTACCAGCATAGCGCATAGTTATCATTAAACTGACCAAATGCTGAAGATTTGCGAAATTGTGGGAGCAATTTTTCACCGAAGAAATCAAAGGTCAAATCCGAGATATTCCAGAATGATTTTACATCTTTGATAATTTCATCAAGGTCATTATGAGCACATATCCAGCCCTTTTTAATCATTTCCCGAATTGGCATATATTTATAAATGTTTGCTTTCAGTTCGGCTGCAACCTCTTTTTGAGATTCTTCCTGTAGCTGCAACCTGTACATGGATTCCAGATTCATCCAGTATTGGGATGATTGACCAAATGCCTTACTCAGAAGCCTTGCAGTTTCTAGAGTTAAGGACTGCCGGTTTTTAATAATCTGATTGATGGTTTTAGGAGACATTCCGATAATATCTGCTAAATCATCCTGACGCCAATCGCGCTCGTCCAGTTCTTCCTGGATAAAATCACCGGGACCAATATTTAAAAATGGTTTCGGTTTATCGACCATATTAATCACCATAATGCTTTGATATTTCTAATAATGTAATCTTACCTGTCAATTTCGTTTCGTCTTCCCATTCAATCTCAAATTCAAGTCGCCATTGCAGATTGAGCCTGACTGAATACCGGTTTTCAAATCCTTCTAGTTTTTCAAAATGCAAGGAAGCAGTTTTCCAAAGATCGTGAATCGTAACAGCAGCCTCAAGCGACCTAACACGCATCAAGAATTTCCTCTTGATATCTTCTGTTAGTTTTGGCCTACGACATGTTCCAGTTGTGTATAAATTATGTAAGTTTGAGTTTCCAAATGTGACATCCAAAATTCACCAATAGTTTATACGTTATTCGTAACAATAACAAGGTAAATATTACGCTTTGCGTAAATATCACTACACCTATTTAAGAAATAAGGACATTATTTAATTCAGAAAGGATCGGATTCAGTCTATCACCAAACAGCGTATACACTTTCGACAAACCACCTTTGTTGTTGAAGGGCACTTCATCAAAGTCATCGGTAGTGATCTCAGCACTGGCAGCAATATGTTCTTTGATCATGATCAACCATTCCTGCTGTTCGGGTGTGAAGATATTTCCGGCTTTTACCTGGTTATTCATCCAATTGGTAAAGCGCTGTTCAATGATTTCAGTAAATGGATTCAGTCGGTCGGTTTTCCCCAGCCCGTAACGCACAAGGGCAATGACATCTGTGAGTAATTTATGAGGACTGCGCTGCCGCACCCGGTCTTTGTCCAGTTGCTCAAAGGCCAGCCAAACCCGATCGGTATCCAGATTGTAGGGCGGATTCTGCATGGATTCCGCCAAATCCCGGATCATTTCATACGTCAGATGCCGCTTACCGTAGGGCTGATTATAGATAATTTGCAAGGCGGTGATTTCATCTTTATTCGTTTGCAGGAACTCCCGAAATTGCTCGGTAACGGCTTTGGCTTTTTCTTTGGAATCACTATCAAACCCGGCGTCCAGTACAGTGTCCTGACTGATAATGTCAATGACCTGCTCGTGCTTCTTTTTCAGCATGATCAGCGTGTCCCGGAAATCCGGATTATCAAACACACGGCAGGCGCCCATACTCATCTGTTGGTATGTTGACTGCAATTGTTCTGTGGTCGGCACGGTAGTATTAAAGGACTTCTGGGCTGTCTCTTTAATGGTATCCGGATCGACCGTATCCAGTAATTGATTCACGATTTGAGGAAGGTCTTTACCATCGGCCAGCCGGGTAACTTTTTCCTGTTGATGTTTATCCAGTTGAACGCCAAGCCTTGATAATCGGCCGGCTAAAGTGCTTAGCGTTTCCTTATCACGGCTCCCCATCGCAACGCTTTGAATTAGTTTATCAAAGGGCACCGTTGGTTTGCGCTCCATGGGCCGGGAATCGATCTTTACTGATTCCGTCACACCAACCGCATCGATTACGATAAAATGGGTTTTATCTTTTACACCGGGAGTGACTGCCCGTAAATCATTGGAGTCAATTGTCCTGGTACCCCTCCCGATCATCTGTTCAAAATAGAGCCGGGAGCGTACATCCCGCATGAACAGCAGGCATTCCAGGGGTTTTATATCGGTCCCGGTGGAGATCATATCTACCGTCACTGCAATCCGGGGATTATAGGAATTGCGAAAACTCTGAATCAGGTTTTCCGTGGTTTCGCCGGTAGTCCGATAAGTAATCTTTTTACAAAAATCATCACCCTTGCCGAATTCTTCCCGCATGATGCGGACAATGTCTTCCGCATGGGAATCATCCTTGGCAAAGACCAGGGTTTTGGGGACTTCCTTGCGACCGGGGAATATTTCCGTATCCAACCGATCCCGAAAAGTCCGGATCACCGTGCGAATCTGGCTTTCGGAAACCACATTGTGGTCCAGTTCTTTTGCCGTGTACGATAACTCTTCATCCAGCCTTTCCCAGCGAATTTCACGGGTATCTTTATCTCGCTTATCAATGTAAAAACCGGCGTCGACGGTACTGCCATCCTGAGTGATTTGAGTTTTTATGCGGTAGACTTCATATCCCACATTCACCCGGTCCGCAACGGCGCGTTCATGGGTATATTCCATGACCAGGTTCTGATTGAAGAAACCCAGCGTCTGTTTTGATGGCGTGGCGGTCAGACCGATAATAAAAGCATCGAAATATTCCAGCACCTGGCGCCATTGATTGTAAATCGAGCGGTGACATTCATCGGTAATAATGAAATCAAACATCTCAATCGGGATATTCGGATTATACACCACTTCTTTGGGATCGACGCTTTCATCAGTAACATCATGAAGTGAATGCTCTTCCAGGTCATCGTCAATCGGTTCACCCCGCAGCATGCTGTACAGCCGCTGAATGGTGGTAATACAGACTTTGTTCACCGGATCGATGATATTGGTGGATAACAACTGAACATTATACAGTTCAGTAAATAAACGGCCGTCATCAGGTGTCCGGTAATTGGCGAATTCACCCCGGGTTTGTCTTCCAAGGGTCTTCCGGTCCACCAGAAACAGGATTCGTTTGGCTTTGGCGAACTTAATCAGGCGATAAACAAATGAAACCGCAGTAAAGGTCTTCCCGCTGCCGGTAGCCATTTGAATCAGTGCTCTGGGTCGGGTATTGTGGAATGACTTTTCAAGTTTTGTAATGGCTTCGATCTGGCATTTTCGCAGACCGGCAATATCCAATTCCGGTAATTGTTTAAGGTGCCCGCGCAAGGTAACGGCATCACGCAGATATTCCTGAAGTGTTTCAGGCCGATGAAATGTAAATACCCGTCGCGAACGATAATCCGGATCCCGCAGGTCTGAAAAATAGGTCTCAATGCCGGTGCTTTCATAAGTAAATGGCAATGGCAGTTGAACGTGAGGTATGTGTTTTGGAAAATTGACACCGTATTTTATCGTTTGCTCATGGACACCGCCCAGGGTTGTTCCTTCTGGTTTGGCCTCGATAACACCAACGGCTTTCCGATCGATAAACAGCATGTAATCCGCTGGCCCGGCATCTGTTGGGAATTCCCGTACAGCAACTCCCAAATCAGTACCGAAATTGATCGCTTTAACGTCTTGGATTACCCAGCCCGAATGAATTAATAGTTGGTCGATATGTTGACGTGCTAGTTCCTCAGGTGTCATAGACAGGTCTCATTTATTTTGTACCTACTCATAACCGTATGTAGTTAACGCATTTTAATCACTGAAATAATAATAAGCAACTGGAAATGATAGCGAAAACGCCTTATAGGGGCCTATTTTTTACTTGCTCGTATTTTCAGATCGGTTTTCGGGATCGGAATAATATAGAAAGCGTTTTGGCGTGTGCAGGGAAAACGCTGTAATATATTCTCATATATGACGGGACTCCAAAGTCTTTTGTTCCGTGCCCCGACCCCTTCCGGAAACGGCTTTGTGCATCGGCGTAACGCAAAATACTTCCCTTGCAGACACCACAACCCAGAGCAGGCCCTCTACTGGAAACAGCCATATAAATGATTTCGCATACCCCTCATTTACATGACAGTGAACACAAAATATAGGTACCCCTATCGTCGAGAATACACAATCGTGCTCATATTCGGCCACCACCTAACAGGGCCCGGTGTCAGTACAAAAAGGGTACCCCAAATCCGGGTATTTTCAGAAAAACCAGTGTACGGACTGAATGATGTAAAACGCGTATATTGGCCCATACCAATCGGTAATATCACCGCCATAGAAGCGCACACCCCGGTTTAGGCAGATGCAAACCCGGAACAGGCACCCCAAAGTCTGATGAGATTTGATACTTGGGAATCGCACTTTTCAGACCCCCCCAACGCTCGTCGTGAAACGGGCATTTCGACCCTATATTTGTCACTTCAAATAACCTTAGAAATAGTACTATAATTTCGGACCCCCTATAGTCCGTAAAACAACTCAAACCATGGAGGCAATCATGATTGCACAATCAACGATTCAGCCGGTCACCATCCGGCATCTCAACGTTCCCTTAACCGAAGATGATGGCAGTATCGTCTTTGGTAAACCAATCCCAAATCCAGACATGAAAGACCCGGAGGAAAAGCGTTTCTGTTTGGCGTCATTTATTCCGGAAATTCAGGATATTGACAGTATCCGCTTGAAACCGGAGGAAGGCTGCTATGCCCAGAGCAATGACCCCGCAGGAGCCAGTAAACTGTATACTCTAATGGCCCAAATGGGTAAGGATTTGTACGGTGGTTCCGGTGTCAACAAGGGTAATTTCTACGCACTTAATTGGCAAAATCATCCCTTTAAAACAGCCGGTGATGCTGTTGGATATTTGTCACTGTTAATGACTCCATTCTACAGCAGAAACGGCCTACCGGAAGCCTATTCCGGCACAGTCTTAGTATTGTCGGACAAGGACTATGAAATCCAGACTGGCTTGCCAGCCGGTTATGGAATTATCCTGTCCAACTCTGTTGAAGGCCAGGCACGGATTCTGGTTGACAACAGAGCCATCGGAAAAGGCCTGTGCGTACCGAGATCATTCTTTGAAGGCATCGGTATCAGTTATCCGGAAGAATGGCAGGATCACGATATAATCATGTGCGTTAGCGATATCAAGGTAAATGCCCCTGAACCAGGTGTCTATGATTGTCAATTTGGGATCACTAATACCTCTACTCATACCATCCACGGCCAGGCAATCAATCTGGGATTTGAATTCTGGCAATTCATCCGGCCCGATTCAATCCTAAACAATCAATTAGTGGATCAAATATTGACTCAACGATTGCCCAAGTACCGGGATATGATTCTCACGTTGGAAAACCGGAGGAAGTTGGCCGCTTATCTAAATAATCAGGAATATGCGCCACTGGAACTAAACCAAAAACTCGAAGAAGCGTTGCTGATCCTGGGACCGGAATATCCCTGGGCTTCAAAGCAATTAGAACGTACTGTATCAAATTACCTGCTCCACAAACCATTTCAAGGAACCGAATTCCGGCTCATTGTCGTTGTTCAGGATTCCGTGTATAAACGGATTCAGAGTAGGTATAAAACCAACAAATCCGTTATCGTTGGCAAGTATCCGATCACCAGCGGCTTACTGACCCTTCCGGATACTTGTCAAATTGGACCCTATCTGGTACTATCTAAAACCCAAGCAGACCTGATCAATGCTGATTCCGATGGTGACTGTGGGTTTGTCTGTGACCCGGAAAGTAATCCCCTGTTCCACACAATCATAGATCGAAACCTGATCAAACCGATTCGGGATATTGATATACCCGAGAAGGAGAAATACCAACTATCCTTAACCATTGAAAACCTGGCTAAAACCATGTGGCGGATATATCTAACATCCAACCATATTGGCGCCCTGACAATTGGCTATTTCCTGTCTGAGATGAGTAATGAGTTATTCGATACCAACATTGACCTCTCAACATTTTATCGGGGAATTGAGCGGGTAATCAAATCTGCAAAGCACAAGATGGATACCTCTTTCCTGAATGAACTTGACTGGGAAACACTGAAATGTCTCAAGGAATTGTTGAGTATGCCCTATTTACGTGCTGAAAAGAAAGGTCTGACAAAGCAGATAAACACTGCTCGGGTCGATGATATCAAAACATTACTGAAGGTTCAGATCGAAGAACCGCTGCATTATACTGATTTCTTGTGGAATGCCACACTGCAACGGATCAACAATGAAATCGATACGCTCAGAGCAAACACAAAACCAGCCAGCGGTTGGGCTGACCGTATAGGATTAAGCATAATCCCGAAAGATCTGGAATCTCAACTTAACCGGGAGATCAAACAGATCCAGGGACTGATCAATATCTGGGTTGGAGTTGGCAAAGGAACCATTGATTCTAAACAGGGAATAGAGGCAATTACAACCGCATCCAAGACTTTCAGCGCTATTGCCAAGCGGGAAGCATTACGAGCATATTTATCCAGAACGACAAGTAACGGTGGTTTTCTTGTTCACCTGGGATATGGACAATTGGCTGAAATCTTTGGCAATCCTCTTCAATACAAAATGAAAAACAGACCAGGTCAATTAATGCGTTTCTGGACTAATGATGATATTGTTATTGATTTTCAGGTGGTGGAGGGGTTCAACATTGAATCCGGAATTCCTCATATTAATGATACTGTATTTATCCCGGAAGATGGTATTGAGAATTATCTGGATAACCAAAGAGTTATTCAGGCCATTCCATATCTCAGCAAGGATGGCCGGTTCACTAAATCCCTTTGGGCGATTCTCAACTAACCCCCACATCAAAAGAAGCCCGGACATGCAGCAAGTTACCTCCGCTGCTATCCGGGCTCCGCCCATTCTGGGAGAAAATGTATTAAAAGATTAATGTAAAAAAGAGAACAATCGATCCCGACCACAACGCTTATCAAAAGTAAATGTTGTCCGGGCCTTTTGCTTTATATCATCATGACCAATCAGGTAATCCGCAAAGTCAGCAGTTCCGGATTGGTAAGAAGCCAGGGTATCACGAATCAATCCGGCATCGGCAAATACAAACTGTGAACTGGTTAATAGCACCGAGACTGTCTTAATAATATCCACTTTAGGAACGTTGTATCCGCCCTTTAATACCCAGACCAGTTCAGCCAGGACAATATTGGAGATAAACACCGGCTCATTCGTTTCTTCACATGATTCCAGGAGCTTAACAGCCTGCTGATACTGTTTTTCATCATCACGGACGAAGAAACGCACCAGGATATTGGTATCGACGGCGATCACGGTTTCACCTGCCGGGACAGTTCTGCCTGTATAGCCTCATCCATTTGCTCGACGGTGAGTGGCTTGGCCAACTTATAATGTGAAAGCAATCCCCCATGCCGGGCAATTCCTTCTCCTGGGACTTCGATAAATACCTTACCGGAATCAGCAATTGTAAAGTCTATCATGTCTGACTTACCGACGTTCAGGAAGTCCCGTACCGGCTTGGGAACTGTCACCTGACCCTTTGATGTTATTGTCGCTTTCATAATGTTTATCCTTACAAATAGTCATATATCTGGTATAATGTAAGGATTCAATTGTCTTAATTCAATAGAAAACTACAAAACAATGGAGATTTATCAATGACTGTTAATCCTCATCTTACCAATATTAACCTAATTGCTAAGCAAACCGGCATCAGCGAAAATCAGATTGAATATCTATCGACGCTATCCTACCCCTGCGGCATGCATAATTGCTGTTACCATATGGTCTATACCACGCCAGAAGGACTATTCGCCGTTATTTTCAATTGTGGCTGTGAAAAACAGACTGTGCCCGACGGTAGCCTTCAGTCACTGTATGTATGTAAATTGTAAGGGGCTGACATTTGGGTGAATGCCAGCCCCTTATTTTGCCCCCACCGTGGGTCTTACGCCCGATGGATATGTGTTCCTATATGAAGTTAATTTGCATTCCGGCAGATACGGAAACCGAAAACTTCTCCATCATTGTCTGGATCCCAAGAGTAGCGATGTACGGTTCGACACTGTTCCTGAGAGTCAATAGTACAACCGCCACGGACCGCCCGGCCACTTCCTGATGAGGGACCGGTTGGATTGGAAGACGGAGATGCTGAATAATAGGATGAGCCGTACCAGTCCCAGCACCACTCCCACACATTGCCGCTCATGTCATAAATGCCCAGGTCATTGGGCAATTTTCCTCCTCCTGGATGCAAATGTCCAGTATTTTCATAATACCACGCGTAATTACCTAAGCTGTCACTGTCATCTGTACCACTAAATAACCGATCATTTCTACCCCCGCTACGGGCTGCATATTCCCATTCGGCTTCTGTTGGTAAACGGTAGCCCTTTTTGTTGAAATCACATACTACGTCTGTTCCTGTGATTGTATAACAAAGTGGTAAACCTTCCTGCTCGCTCAATTTGTTACAATACTCAACCGCCTCATACCAAGATAGATTATAGACCGGATAATCATCTCCTTGACTGTATCTCCCATTCCAATTCTTGGTATATCCCATAATCTCAGTGAATTGTATCTGTGTCACTTCATATTTCCCAATGTAAAATTCATCCAATGTCACGCTGTGCGTTGGATATTCTTCATGCCGGAAATCAGGTCTCCAAACGTTCCCCATTGTGAAAGTACCACCGGGAACAAACACAAGTCCACTGGGAGGGAACTTGATTTTATATACTTTCGAATAATCTGATTGTCTTGTTGCAGTGTAAGCCGTTAATCGATAAGAATAGTAAGTTCCTGTCATTAATCCCCGATCAACATAGAAAGATGAATTGGCTTCTATATCAGCGATTTCAGAGAAGGGTCCTTCTCCTTCACCACGTTCTACTTTAAACCCAGTCTCAAAAGCACAGTTATCATCCCATGAAAGTTTAATGGATTGGCTATCATCGACCATAATAGTAAGATTAGTCGGTGCCTGGATTATTAATTCTACTGGCGCTGATTCTCGGGAATAATCACTAACTTTATCACCCGCAAATGCCCGCACGCGATAAGTATAGATCTGACCATATTCCAAACCGTTATCAGTATAATGTGTTGTATCAGCATTGACCTGTCCAATTATAGTAAAAGTATCTCCGATGTTTCGTTCAACTTCATATCCATCTTCACAACCGGATTTATCTCTCCAGTTTAGATATATTGATTGATCGGAAATTACTACCGTAGTTAGTTTTGTCGGTGTTTCAAGGTTAGTTTCTGTTTCTATTAAAAATTCACATGCCATAAATCCAATTGTCACAAGGATAATGACAAATACTATCCAGACTCTTTTCATTCATTCTCCATATAAAAAGGGTGACACCAATAATAGTGTAGATCTACTTAATCAACAACATCTTCTTCACTTGCTGAAAATTACCGGCCAGAATCTGATAAAAATAGACGCCTGAACTATAACTTGAAGCATCAAACTGAACAGAGTAATATCCCGGCTGTTGAGTTCTATTTACCAATTTATCTATAACTCGTCCGTTTACATCAAATATTGAAATTTGAACATTTGATGTTTTAGGTAATGCATATTCAATTACAGTTATTGGGTTAAAGGGATTTGGGTAGTTCTGTGACAGTGCGTATTTATCCGGTAATCCCTTCTGAGAATCAATTCCAACCAAATAATTAACCCTCGTCTGGCCAATATTAAATTGTTCAACTTCTTCATTAATCCTCATTTTTAATAATGATACAGTTGTACTATGTTCCGTTGCTTCCTGCTTATAATCGAAGCAAGCAGTAATAAATATTCCACTGGCACCGTCCTGATTCGTACCGGCACCAACCCACTGAATCTTTCCATCTTCATTTGACAACTGAATTTGATAATCGGATTTATCTGTTGGAAGTTGGAATTCTGAGAACATCAGACATTGAGGATCATATTCAAGACATCCTTCAAAGGAGAAGATATTATTTCCATTTTCTATTAATATAGGTAATTCAAATATTCCACCTAATGTCCCGATTTCTTCTTCCATTGAAAATTCACCGGCAGCCATAAGACTTCCATATACGGAAGTATCATAAGGTAAATCGTTTATTAGTCCCACTCCATACCGCAGGATCACTGAAGCATCAAGGGCAGATACAGTACCGTCTTCAGTAACATCAGCATTGGCTAATTCCTGACAATCGAGTATCTCTACCTCAATGACATGTTTTAAGATAAGGGCGGCGTCATGTGCCTGAACTTCTCCGTTACTATCCACATCACCATAAAAAGGAATAGGTTTAATATAAATTCCACCATTGGTAATAGATACCTGATCCTCGCCTGTATTAAATAAGGCGGATTCGATATTAATCGGTTTGAAATTGCATGGCTCTCCTGTTGCAACAAACTTCAACCAGCAAAAAACACCGCTACCTGAAATACCCTCTGCGCCGGCAAACCAGGAAATTATCAGGCTATCACCAGTCTCATTGACGGCAGAATTCCAGCCGGCGCCACCTGTCATACTTGAGGAAGTATCTACTCCAATAAAGTTCAGCCCATTTTGATAACCACTGAAAGTGAGTTCGGCAGAGTCGTAATATTTCCCAGTAGGGAACTCAACATTGACTGGAACTAATACAGTATCATTAAGATAAGTACTTAAAGTAGGGATTGTTACTGTTGAATTCTCTGTTATTTGGCAAAGAATGATATCATCAACTGCGAAGACAGCAGAATTAGACGTTGCATATCCATGAAGTTGAAAATCTATATAAACATACCCGTTCTCAAGAAAAGTAATTGTCGTATCTATTTGCACCCAGGTATTTGAAGGAGACATGTTAGGCATCGGGTGAGAATAATTTACTCCATTAAGTATTAAATCTACATCCAATATTGTTTCACTTGTGGTATGTGTATCATGCGTATCAGTTTCCCGTCTCCAAAATGAGAATAAATATGGAATACCCGCCTGAACATATAAATGATCTCCTGTCTGTTTCATGCTTGCATCATAATATCCACTACCACCAGAAAAGTTGAATTCCGCACATTTCAATCCGGAATGAGGATTATTTGTCGATGAACTCCAACCAGAAGAGTAGGGATTCCAATTATCCAATCCATTTTCAAAGATGGGATTTACAATTAAATTACTGGATTGAGGTTCAGCCCAACCACCTTCACGGTACAGAGAATCAATCTCTGAATCGGTTAGGGCACGGTTGTAAATACGTATGTCATCTATAACACCATCAAAATAATAGTTACCGCCGAGCAAATATTCACCGATCATAATATCAGAGTTTGTTTGATGAATAGGGCCAGTAATTTCCATGGAATTAATTAAAACTCTATTTTTATATATTCTCCCGAGAGAGCCGTCAAAAGTCATTGTAATGTTATAGTACACTTCTGGAAGTAATCCCGTGCATCCCCACCACGCATAACCCGTGTCGATAGAAACAATGTCAAAGTTTATGCCCCAATCTCTTTGTCCGCTACCCCATGAGTCATATTTTCCAATTATATGGTGTGGAAAATAATATGGTCCGGAAGTTTTTAGTTTTACCCAATAGGATATAGAAATAGCATCTTCAATATTAAATGATTCAGAATTTGGAATTTGTATATAATCATCCACCCCATCAAAACTATATGCACTGTTTTCATTTCCGAATCGATCGTTTATCAATGTCGGGGCATGATCGGTAGTATCTCCATGGTTCCCATTCCCGCTTTCATCATTGGCATTACCATTAAAGGGATAGTAGGCAACAAGATCAGATGGTTCTGAATCCTTTACACAACGAACTGAAAAACCGTCTCGTTGGTTGCCATAATGGTACCGAGAGATGCCCAAAACACTATAGCTCAAGTAGCGGTGCCATGCGAGACCACTACCGCCATCTGACGACGACCAGAAGTAAGCGATATCGCCTATATTGTCGAAATCACCATTGTTAAAACGGTATCCCGCAGGCAAGGCGGTGAAACCATAAGAATCTGTACCATTTCCATTACTATTCCAGCCGCTTGTGGATTTTAATTTAGTGCCTTCGTCCGTACCGCGCAAGCCTTCAGCATCAGCTACAGATTGGCTCATACCAAGGCACATCTCAAGTTCTTTCCATTCTTCATCACTTGGTACATGCCAGCCTTCAGGTGCTATGCCTCGAGAATCATTAATTGCATACCAATTATAGAGACTTCCATAAATATCAGCATTACTGTCGTTATTCTCATAATTACAGTAGGCCCCTTCACTAGTTGTGGACCATACAGTATTATTTAGGATTTTTGAAATGGCATTACCATTCCGATAATGAGTTACCTTCAGATTCTCCGCCATCCAGGTCTGATCACCGATTTTGACAGTTTGATAGACATTGGCATCGATATCGGTTACTGTGTCTGTTTCGTAAAGTGTCCGTCCACCCTCATGATAAAGAGAATCTATCTCTGATTCAGTTAGTGCGCGGCCGTAGATGCGAATGTTGTCAATATTACCATAAAAACAACCAATATCTCCACCACCATATATGTGTTTTCCAATTCCAAGGTTTTGCTCCTCTTGGGCTGTCGTTGTTAAAACACTTGATGAAGCTACCGCTAAAGATACTTTATACTCATTGTCTACCATTATATATACAGAATCCTCATCATGCATTGCCAATAAATGGTGCCATATATCCTTTTCTAAATATTTAGTACTATATATTTCGACAGGTGTGGACCAATCTTGATAATACCTAAATGATATTCGATAATCATTCCACACCCTAATACCATAGTTCATATGTCCATCGGTACTCGAACTTTTTACCAGTACATAACCATTTTGAGAATAGTCACCAGGTAACTTTAACCATGCCGATAATGTAAAAGGTGCGTTAAGTCTTAATCCTTCTTCATTTTGGATTTCAATAAAATCACTATTTCCATCAAAACTATAGGCACTATTAGTATTCCCAAACCTATCGGCAGTTAATACTGCACCATTTACTGTTCCATCATTGACATTCCCACTTTCGTCATTTGCATTGCCATTAAAAGGATAATAAGCAACAAGTCCATCGTTAATACCTGCATAAGACATAACCGAAATTACTGAAATAAGAACAATAAATAAATTCTTCATTAGACATCCTCCTATTGTGAAGAAAATTTATACTTTGATTTTTTCATTGATCTTCAGAATTGTTTCACTATTACATTTTCTGTATCAGATAATAAAGACTTTTTGCAGTAATTTTATCCAGTTTTTTTAACCGTTGATAGATTTCCAGAGCATGTTCTTTCTGATTCAATTCGATATACGTCAGACCAAAATTATAAAGTGTATTTACATGATTTGGACGTTTATCAATTGATTTTTGAAAAGCAACAATAGCATTATTGTACTGCTCTATATTATATAATGCCCAACCGAGACCACTGTATAATTCAGGATCATTGGGATATTTAGAAATAGCAGTCACTAATAAAGGAATAGATTCAATATACTTTTCAATTTCAAGAAGTAAAATTCCAAAATTGCGATATGCTTCTGCCTGTTCTGGATTATATTTCAGAGACAACTCATAATGTTTTTTCGCATCGGAAAAGTTTTTCAATTTATAATACGCTAATCCAAGATTATTATATGCCTCATAAAAATCCGGTTTGATCTGGATCGCCTTTAAGAATGCCAATGTTGATTTAGTCCACATTCCCAATTGACAACGAGCGATTCCAAGATTATACCAGACATCATAATTACTGGAATCAAGCCTTATACTTGATTCATATGATCTTATTGCTTTAAACCAGTTTCCACTATTTGTATGCTGTATCCCCTCAAGATAATAGTCATATGCCGTCAAATTTGATTGATTATTTTGACTATATGCAGTATGCAATAAAAGAATCAAGAATAGTCCTATAGTTCTCAATTTGAAATACAATTTCCCTCTGATATATTAGTTCCTTTCATGAAGAAATTACACATACGACAACACGCAGAATTCACATGTTGCGAATAATGTAATAAAACTAACTTTTCAAACAGCTTACTCAATCATTTAGGATTAAATGGTACAAAATCTACCTTATCATCACCATTTTTTTAGTCTTGGTAAATGTCCTGGTTTCTCCAACAGCCACAATCCGCATGAAATACAATCCGCTGGCAACCAACCGGCCATTATCATCCTTAGCATTCCAAAGTCTGCGGTAGTAATGCGCTTCATGGGGACTATCCACCAGGCTGTGGACTTTATAGCCTCTCAGGTCATATATTTCAACGGATACATTACTCTTTTCCGGAATTGCATATTCAATAACTGTGGATGAATTGAATGGATTCGGGTAATTATTGCTTAATGTAAAATCCTGAGGAATCATACCCACCAGGGTTTGAGATACTGAATTAGTCTCGATTATTTCTCCGGTAATATTACGAAGCGTATAATCAAATGAAAGTTCAAGATCTTTTTCAATGCGATTTTTCATGGTAATTGTAAATACCGGATTATCGTAAATTTCAACACTTTCATGTTTGCCAAGGCCAGTCATTGCAACCGACATTAGAGAACTATCGGCAGAAAATCGAGATAATAAAGGTGTAGACTGATAAGATTGTTTCAAATATTTTCCTTCGCGGACTGAATGTATTTTCAGAGCATGCTCGTCAACATTTATCAATCCATCCATCATCATCAGTTCCGGTGTGTTTGTATATACATCGATTGTGATTAATCCGTCGGAATTCCATGGATCGTCAACATATCGTTGGACCAATCTTAAAGACGGAAGACCTGAGGAATATTTACTCAGAAAAACTGGTTTACTTACAAACCCATTGTTTTCAAATGACCAGTTCCACATCATAATAAATACCGCCAAATCTTCAAACTCCAATTCACCATCGGGGATTGGCACTAATTCAGGAACTGTTCCTGTTGCTGGTCCGATATCATAAATAGTGTCTTGAGGTTCGGCGTTCCAGGCTGCAGCAAAGATTGCCAGATCATCTGTATCGATCAGCAAATCACCGGTAAATTCAGCCGGATAGTTTAAAATGGAAATGTTTTTAAGTGTGGTATCCGTTCCTGGATCATTATCCCAGACTGTAAATTTCAACCAAACATCATTTAAACGATTAAATCCAAAATTCTTGTATGTATACCAATTAAAAGAATTACTGTAATCTGATGGTGTCAACTCCGAAAATCCGACTCCTGGAACACTACTTTTCCATGTTTGGCCTTGATCTGGTGAATATTTAATATCTAAATGTAAAGTATCATTCTCAGTATCGCTTAAAGAAAATGATATACTCGCTACAACTGCAATTGAATCCGGACAAGCAAGTGATAAAAGTTTAGGCGGCAAATTATTATCGAGATGAAAATCTGCTGTCTCTATTGGAATTCCTATATTGCCATCATCGGGCGTGATTCTAAATCGTGCGGTTGCTATATCTATGCCGGGCAAATCAGATTCGGAATGCCAGATAAATGAACCGCTATATTGTTCAGAACTGAGTTTATCGTAATTCCCGGAAACGGCAGCCCGAGACCATGTCTCGCCGGAGTTAACAGAATATTCAGGAATGATATTGATTGTGTCACTCTCATCATCTGCAAGAGAAAAAGATATTTCGATATTTCCTGATTGTTCTTCAGAAAACTGCGATATTGAGATTGCAACCGGTAAACCAAGTTGATCAAGAAATATTACTGCAGTATCGGAAATACCGGGATCATTGTCATAAGGTGTGATCCTGAATAAATGGTCACCGTATGCTTCAGGAAGATCATTGTTGGAATTCCAGGTTATCTGGTTTGAATAGTTGGTTAAGCCGGATGTGTCACCAGAGATAGATGCTGGTTCCCATGTTTTTGTTGAAGGATAAAAGAATTCACATAACAAGTCCAGAGTATCATTTTCTATATCGGATAACTGATACGGAATATTGATATCCAATCGTTGTTCACCGGTAACAGCTGGAATTGCAATGGATGGAATGCGGTTGTTGTCCAAATGCAAATAAATTGAATCTGGTTTACCATAACCTGAAGAATCATAAGGTGTGATTTTAAACATAACTGGATTGATGTCAACACCCGGGAGATCAGAAGATGAATCCCATAGAATAGAGCCTTCGTAACTTTCAGTTTGTATAGCAGTAGTATCACCTGTAATAGTAGCGATGTTCCAAGCGAGACCGTTATTTATAGAATATTCGCATAAAAGATTTACCGGATTACTTTCAGGATTTGAAATATAATAACTAATCTGAATTGTATCGGCCTGTTCGTAATACTCATCCGATGAAATTCGCAGTCCAAAGACATTAATATTTAGCAACACGAAAATATTGTTTGGATCTCGTTTTGTACTAATAATATCCAAATCGCCATCGGAATCAAGATCAGCCGAAAATACTGAAGTGGGTCCGCCACCAACTGGATAAATATCCTGACCTAAAAATGTACCGTCACTGGTATTTAGTAGCACTGAAATATTGTTATCTTCAATATTTGCAGTAATAATATCCATATCACCATCGGAATCAAGATCAACCGAAAATACTGAGTATGGTTCAGAACCTACTAAACATGTAACCTGATTTATAAAAGTACCGTCACTAGTATTTAGCAGCACTGAAATATTGTCTGATCCGTGCCTTGCTGAATACTATTTAGATAATTCACGGCTGATTGTACAACGGCCGCGTTATCACTCATACTAATTCCCCCATCAGCAAAATTTACTATGGCAATATCTACTTCATAATTCCTGATGCTGTTAAATAAATCCGCTCCCATACTGAATAGTTCGGGGTAATTAGTTGTGTTGTCATTATCAAATCCTTCCGCAATTACCATAGGCCGGTTTAAAGTGGAACCGCCTAACCAAACGGCTACTTCATTTCCGTTACTCCAATAGCGATGATCGACAGATTCAACCACTGTCACCGGATATGCATGTTCCTGCCAGTCTCCTGAAACATCTTTCCACCTGAATTCCATGGCGTAGGAACCTAACTCGGTCCAGGGCGGTGTTATTAAATCTGATCCAACCCTACCCAAATCCTCATAAAAACCCCAACCAATATTAATCCATAATCCGCCATCGTATTTTATTTGCATTTCTATCGGACTTTCGATTCCAATAGTAAATATATACTGATATTGAGAAAGAGGCATAAACTGTTCAGAATCATAATAATAACCAGGCCCGGCATCTATTGGTTGTACTTTATTGGTGGAAACTTCCGTCCACTCTGCAATGGCATTTTGGGAAAAGATTCCGATGACTAAACAAATGATAATACTAATGTAACTATTTTTAATGTTTATCTTCATTGCTTTACTCCTTTTGCAACTTATTCTCTTTGCTAAAGATCATTGTAAGGAGCATTCGCTCCTTACCGCTTTCCAACGGCAATAATAGCCCTGTTGATACTTATAGGTAAAGATTCATAGAATTGCCCGACAGCAACTGCCAAATCACCTTTCGTAGATATAGAATAATAGCTACCATTTCCTGATAATTCACTATACGTCCTCCAGTCAAATCCGTTGAAATGGCTGATATTCAATCTGTCTCCTACCACAAAAAGGTCGTTCCGGCTGTTACCCCGCACTTTATTGGGATAGGGAGCCGCCTGGATTGCATCACCTTCTGAATAATCGTAATAGAAGTTTTCTTCTGCATATCCATCAGTATCCCAGAATGTTTGATATAACCTTCCCGTTGATGCACAAAAAGCCATATTATAGCTGTCTGTCCAGACACTGCTAATGATCCAGGATAAACGGTTCGGAATTGTCGTGACAGGCGGGGGCGGTACTATTTCATAAACCGTATTCCACCCGGTTCCGTCATACTGCAGCAGAACCGATCCATGGGGGTCGTCAAATCCCGCAACCCATATCCTGGTATCTCTTCCTTCATCGGGATACGTGCCGCTTGAAGTCGGGTATTTCTGGCTGATGTAGGCCCGGTATTTCGTGTTGGTCCAGGTCTCTTCACCGTCAAAACTATCATACCTGCCAACATAGCGTGAATACGATTCTGTATCATACCCATCTTCTTCAAAAAAAGTATCATAATATTTGAAATAACTTACAAAATATACATGCTGTAGTTCAGTAATATGACTTTCCACTGCAAAGAGAGATGTTGTAAGTATCATTATTGAAATAATTGCTATTATTTTTTTCATTTTTCTTTTCCTTTGTTTTTAAAACCGCCTGCCGGTAACGATAATGGCCTGGGCGCTACTAGCCCTGCCTACAGCACAAACTAGGTTGTCTTTGATTGACACTGCGAAATAATCGCCAATTACGCCAAAAATAGAAGAAAACGATCTCCAGGTTGCACCGTTATAATGCGCCATTTTCATCCAGTTACCGACAACGAATATATCATTATTATTCTGTCCCCGAATTCGATTTGCATAAACCCAATCGCCACAAATATCAAACCATGATGTCATTTTACCCTTACCTGTTTTTAATGATTCTTTCCAAACTCCAGATGAACACCCGGCATATAAGGTATCTCCATAGACCCAAATTGTCTGGACTCTTCCGGCAAGCACTTTGGATTCATAATCAACTGACTCAAAATAGTACTTACTGGTAAGTTCCTGGCCGTCATAATGCAGAATACTCGAGGATCTGGAACTAATATCATACTGACAAAAGTAGACGTTATTTTCCGAACTTCCCCATACATCATTAACCCGTAAATTGGAATGGGTTTCGATCTTGGTAAAATCCTGGCCATCATAGTGGACGATAGAACCGGAAATACCAACGAAATAGATATCTGAGGATGAAATTCCCCAAATAGATTGTTCAACACATGCATCTAATCCCATATCTTGAATATGATATAACGTCCATTGATCACCATCCCAATGTTGGGGTAATCCTGTGCTTGTCCAAATATCGTTTTCAGAAAAATACCAGATACTATTTAGTCGCGGATCAGTCATACTACCCATGTATTCCGTTTCGACATCAAATAAAATCCATGTATCACCATTCCATTTTGCGGCATTGAATCTTCCACTATCGGTATTGATATCGCCTACAGCGAGAATAGTGTTTTCATCAATGATGGCTACATCCAGCAATACGCTTCCATATTGTCCCAATGTATCAATTTCCCAGACGAAATAATGACTGGTAGTATCAATAGGAGTATTCGGTATAACTGGATTATCAGGACATTGCCAAAATATTAGTAAGGCAGAACTAACAACTGTTAGGCATGTTATTTTTATTCTTGAAGGCATCTTGTTTCCTTATTTTTCTTCAATTGAATCTATGTTAATAAATTCATAAGTTCAATTGATCTGTGTGTTCGTCCGCTATGCGGGACGACCGCATATTACCCCGCACAGAAGCCACTACTTTTGTGCGGGGTTCTCATTTTGGTCCTGATCGCATAATGCCTCCTTATATTATTGTCATTCATCAATATTTATATCGTTTTTTGTTTGGTCATTGGGACATCCGGATAAATGGCGGTGCAACAGCCTCAAGATTACAAATTTGGTTTTATTGCTACTCAGCATGATCAGTCCCATGTGTATTTATTGAACAAGATAATAAGTACAAATCCAGTGCCAAAAGCGCTAGTATTGTTATAACAATAATTTATAAAAGTTGTTAAATAATAATTGAGGCATTATCACCCCATTTTTATAGCAGTTTACTACAATTAACCCAAAACAAAGGAGGTTCCCATGAACACAACTCTCCCTGGGCAAACTACGCCCACAGACACAGACGTATTATCTCTCATCACTACCGATCGGGAGGATACGCTCTGGCCCTTTGAAATCGTCGAGCCGCCCGATCCGGAAGATGACATTCCGGAATTCCCGGAACCCGATGATCTGCTGGATATCAGCGATTACTTCCAGGCCGATGTCAGCTGCATGAAACTGATC